>Ga0310696_10001507_pt1 | contig 33523 bp, 56 predicted proteins | sample AusTroGonzalo_MG_4_FD_203885 | JGI IMG/M metagenome (GOLD analysis project Ga0310696, IMG submission 203885) | Bovine rumen microbial communities from tropical cattle in Woodstock, Queensland, Australia - Gonzalo_02 (v2) (version 2) | ecosystem: Host-associated > Mammals > Digestive system >... | reverse complement strand
GTGATAAGCTCATTCCCGCGATAACGAAGTTTGTGAGCGCAGTATCAAACACGCTGGTCAATGGTTTTGACAAGATCAAAGAAAAGCTGAAAGACTTCAAGGATAAGTTTGTCGAGATATTTACGGCGATTAAGGACGGAATCAAAACACCCATCAATGCTGTGATCGGATTTATAAACGGCCTTGTAAGTGGCGTTGTAAGCGGAATCAACGGAATGATCAGGGCAATGAACAAACTGAGCTTTGACGTTCCCGACTGGGTGCCCGGAATGGGCGGAAAGACATTCGGATTTAACCTCAGCGAGCTCACGGCGCCTCAGATCCCGCTCCTGGCAGAAGGCGCGGTCATTGAACCGAACAGACCCTTCGCGGCCGTTCTGGGCGACCAGAGAAGCGGCACGAACGTTGAGGCGCCTCTTGACACAATAAAGCAGGCCGTCGCGGAAGTTCTGACGGAGTTGTCGCTTGCCGTAACGCTAAACGCTTCACCGGATACGGCGCGCTGGTTTAGCGAGATGCAGATCGAAGGGGCTAAGTTTAACCGCAGGACAGGGCTTCCGAGTATGCCGTAAAGGAGGACAGAAATGCCGATTGCATTTGTTGACAAAAAATACCTTGCGTCGGGGGCAGACGTACTTGATGCAAAATACATCGCAAAGGAATCGTTCGTTGCAAAATGCCCGCCGCAGGAGCGCGAGCGCTGGACGGATGCCAATGGGGGAAGCCATCCCGTTTATTATCCGTACAGGGTCATGACAGTCGAGTTTATGACCTCCGCGATGGATGACGCCATGCTTGACACATTCCGCGCCTGGTTTACTTCAAGATATACGAGCGGAACAAGAATGCTCCCGATCACGGCATGGTGCGCTGACGAGGGCGCTTATATTACCCAGAATTGCGACATGATCGAGTTTGAGCCAATACATGACCGCAGGCTGAATGCTACGGACGGAAACGCTTATCAGTCGTTTACGATCAAACTACGTGGGAGAGGGGGAACAGTATGATCAGTTATAACTACGCAGACGACTTACTCGATGAAAACAAGCCGCGCAACCTTCTCTTGACAGATGGAACAGTGACTGTCTCGGGAACAAATTACACAGTCACGGGTGCCACAATCACGATCACAAACGCAGAACTTGAGGCAGAAAAGTTTGAGTTAGTACAAAGCCTCTGCTCATCCGATCAGATTCGCTTCGGATCATGCGAGAGCGGGTATGTTAAGTTTACCATGCACGAGAACGTTCCCACAGTAAAGGGGAAGACGCTCAAGGCTTATATCATACCAGGCGGAGATGCTTCTAAAATGCTTCAGCTGGGGATTTTCAAGGTTGATACGGATGAACTGTCAAGCGACCGCACAAAGCGCGTTGTAACGGCCTATGACGCGATGTATGACATTCTGAACGCCGATGTTGCTGCCTGGTATAACACCGAGCTTCCGACAAGCTCATCCAGCAAGACCCTCGCACAGTTCCGTGAAGACTTCCTCGACCATTTCAACCTTACGGCCGAAGCGATCACGCTCCCGAACGATACAATCACAATCAAGCGCACAATTAACCCGGAATCATTGAGCGGCGCGGATGTCATAAAGGCGATCTGCGAAATCAATGGATGCTTTGGAACGATCACGAACGAGGGCGAGTTCCGTTTTGTCGTGCTTTCGGCAGATATTGACGCGGGCCTTTTCCCTTCAGATACCTTATATCCTGCAGATGACCTTTACCCGGGCGACGTAAACCATGACACGGATAATATCAATAAAGCGCATTATATCAGCGCGGACTTTGAAGATTACAACAGCGAGAGCATTACGCAGCTCACGATCAGGGCAGACGATTCAGATGTCGGCGCCACAGTCGGAACGGCCGGCAATCATTACATTATCACGGGGAACTTTCTTGTCTTTGGGTATGGCGCCGCAGATCTTACAAGCGCAGCGACAAATGCACTGACAAACATGACCGGGCGTTATTATCGGCCTTGCCGTGTCAATGCAATCGGAAACCCTTTGCATGAAGCCGGAGATCCGATCAGGATTGAAACAACATATCGCGGAATCGTTACATACATTTTAGAGCGCAAATATACCGGAATTCACGCAATGCGTGACGTATACACGGCCAAAGGACAGAAGAAATGCAGCGGGGAGCTCAACAGTGTCGCGTCCCAGTTCAAACAGCTTGTCAACAAGACGGCAAGCCTGAAAGTTGATGTTGATGGCGTTCAGGCTTATGTCGAAGAACAGCTAGACGACACGATCCAGGGCTCCTACGCATACATGACGGAGCAGGAGATAGGCTTGAAGGTTAGCAAGAGCAATATTGTAGGTGATTTGAACGATAATATAGGTAGCGGTATTACAATCGGGGTAAACTCTATTGCGATTGAAAGTTCAGGAACGTTCACAGTAGATGCTACAAACTTTACTCTTAGTTCTAATGGTACGGTTTCCATGAATGGTGCGACCATTTCAGAAGGTTCGCTGACTATCTCAAATCAGTTAGCTATCGGTTATGAAGAAGTAAGTATTGCTAATGGTGTATTAACCGCCAGCACTACAGTGACAGGTGCGACTGCTACTTTACGTGGCGATAGTTTAAATGTAAGTGATAATTTTAGCCGTTCAACAACAGTCGGCGTCAATGGTGTCTCTACTAGCGAGAATATCTTAGCAAGCGGATATGTTTCTGCCGCAAGTGCTACTTTTGCGGGTGCAGTAGCTACGGGCAGTATAGAAGCGTCAGGGTCGGAATTAAACATATATGGTGCGTCAACGTCAACGCGCATAACCCTAGATGATACGGGTTCTAACTACGGAATAGTGCTTTCGAGTTCGGTCAATATCGGCAACGGAAGTTCAAATACAATCCGCATAAAAGGGCGGGATGTACAGTGGAAACAGTACAGTTCGCTTGCATCGAGTGATTACGTTCTAGTGGAGGCCTAACGCATGGAACAGTTTGAAACCGCTCTTATACAGTTATTCAACGACACGTTACTTCCGTTTGAAGCAAAACGCTATGTAGTATTAAAGTTTGCACGTGATGTTGAAGATACATACCAGACTGAGAAAAAGCGCATAAAGGAGCAGACTAATGACGTTGGGGGAGCTGATGGAGAGAATCGATAATATCCCCGTTACGGAAGAGTTTACAGATAGAGAAGGAAAGTATATCGGCAAGACGTTGACACGTTGGATTGACGTTAAAGCGAAGGTGCTTGAAATACTGAAAGAATTTGAAAAGGAAAGAGAGGAAAAGCCGCATGAATAAGTGTCATACGCATATAAATTGGACGGACAATACTGACCCGCCATTGAATGCTACAAACCTACTTCAAATCGATGGGGAGCTTGACACGCTGGATGACCGAGTTGTGGCGCTTGCTAATGATCCGCCGGAAAACGCTCTAAAAGCCGAAGGCTGGGCAATCGGCGAACAGGGAGGCGTTCCTGTTACAAGCGGTTCTCCATATTTCGAGAATAATAGTAAGTTTTACTCAGAACAATCTGCCGCTGAAAACCTTGCTGCCGAAGGTTACGCAAACGGCACTCAGGGAGGCGTTCCTGTTTCTAGTGGTATCTATTATCACAACAATGCGAAATACTGGAAAGACCAGGCGCAGGCTATTGCGGGGGGCTCCGCGGCGGCTATTGCTTATGACAATTCGGAGAGCGGTTTGACTGCTACAAATGTTCAGGATGCCGTGGATGAATTAGTTGTCGACAAAGTAGAAAAAAGCGAATTATCCTCCATCGTTACCACGGGCGCAACCAATACCACGGGCGCAAAAATATCGAATGGAACATATTTCTATCTCAATGGTGTGCTTGTGCGGGCTTTGGCCGATATTGCAAGCGGCGCAAGCTATACGCTCAATACAAACTATGAGGTAGTAACTGCGGGCGGATTAAATGACCTTTGCAAGGTAACAACAGGAACGTGTAAATCGTCCGCCACATATACCTCCGGCGGGGCGGCTTATACAATGGCATTGCAAAAAAGAAACGGCATTGTTACCTTTGAAGGCTTTGCGGTCGCGGCGGGCGTCACGGCGAAAACATGGCATAATGGCGTACTCGAAACACCTATCCCTGAAGAGTTTAGGCCGATAAGCGAGGTTATGTTCCGAGGTACATCACCCGAAGGGAATGGCTTCTCGTACAGAATCCACGAGAACACGGGGCAAATGGATTTTCGCGTCGAGAGTTCCAGCACTCAAACCCATCTGCAAAGTCAGGTGATGTGGTTTGCAAATAGATAATTTAAAGGAGGATAAATATGAAATATGCAATTGTAAAAGTCATCAATGGAAACTATTTTATCCATGCGGAGGGCATTACGAACATTATGTCCGCAAAGGTCTCATTTCATAACCTCTGCGCTTCGCTGTGGAATGCTCCCGATGTAGAAACGGCAGCAGTTAAGATTATGGACGAGAACCTTGACTGTGTTCAGGGATATGTGGAATTTATCGATCACAGACCTGCAGAGGAAGAGGAAGCCTGATCAAATAAGGGGGCGAGCAAATGAAAGAAATATACGTCGTTACGCTCGCACACGCGCGGGCAGATGAACGCGGCGGATCGTCGGGCGGACAGCCCGGGGACCAAACCGCAAACAAGGAACACACTCGCGGAGAGCTTCTTTTTCAAGACTGGTATTTGAGCGGATCCGGCTGGGACTGTTGCATGAGAGCGAAGACCGAGAAGATCAGGAAGCAGATGGCGGAAGACGCCTGCCGGGCAGTTCGCAATACAAAAATCGGATATAGCCAGGGGAATCGCTATTCACTATATGACAACGCGAAGAACTTCGCCTTTGATTGCGGCAAGGTAGACAAACCGGTCGATTGCGATTGTTCTTCACTTATGACAGTTTGCGCAAATTACGCCGGGCTCCCGATCGCGAAGGACACTAGAACAGCAAACATGCAAAGCAGATACACGGCAACAAAGGAGTTCAAAGTTTACACCTCGAACAAATACACAAAGCAGCCCGACTATCTGAAGACCGGCGACATCCTGGTCCGCGCAGGTCATCATACGGCGATCGTTGCGAACACGCTCTACCACATGACGCGCCAGCTCCGGCTGACGGAAGGCGAGCGCATGAAGGGCAAAGATGTCAGGGCATTGCAACAGAGGCTCAACGAACTCACCGGCGCAGGGCTTGAAACGGACGGAATCTTTGGGCCCGCAACGGATGACGTTCTTGTGGTTTATCAGTTAAATAACGGACTGGATCCCGACGGGATCATGGGAAAACACACGGCGGAAGCGATGGGCTTCTTGTGGGACTAGGAGGCAGAAATGGAAGGAATTATCGCGGCGGCGATTACAGGATTATGCGCATTGCTCGGAGTGATTCTCACGAACTCGTCCGCAAACAGAAAGATAGAAAACAAACTAAGCACAGCGCAGGAAGTAACGAACACAAAGATCGAACACCTAACGGAAGAAGTCAGAAAACATAATAATTTTGCGGAACGGATCCCGACGATCGAGACCGAACTGAAGGATGTGGAGCGCCGCGTGTCAAAACTGGAGGAGAACTGAATGGCTAAGAATCTCAAATCAATAACATGGTGGAAGGCTGCAGGCATTAGGGCAATCAAGACAGTCGCACAGACCGCAATTGCAACGATCGGAACGGCCGCCGTGATGGCCCAGGTAAACTGGGCGACAGTTCTCTCGGCTTCGTGCCTTGCGGGGATTCTGTCGCTTTTGACAAGCCTGGCAGGCCTGCCCGAGGTAAACGAAAAGGAGGGCTGAATGCGTATATGCGATTTCACGAAGCCCGAGCTGGAATATTTTCGAGAACAATGCAATTTTACGGATTGCGAAAGACGCGCATTTGACATGAAGGCAAAGGATTGTACGAATATTCAGATTGCTATGGAGTTGAACGTTTCGGAATCGACTGTCGCGGTCACAATGCGGCGCGTGCGAACAAAGATCACTAAGGTGCTAAACTGGGAGGTTTAAGATGGTCGGATGGATAATTCTGGGAGTTTTCTTATATCTCCTTGTTGCGGCATTTTTCCTGCTACTTTTTAAGGGTGCAAAACACGATTAAGGGGGATAGAAAAATGATTAGAGGTACAACGCCGACAGAGGTGTATAAGCTCAATAATTCGGATATCGATTTAGACGAGTGCCGGCAGATTTGGGTGACAATAATCGATTGGAAGTGCAAAGAATTCAAATGGGATTTATCCCGCCTGACAATCGACAACGAAGAAAAGACCATATCGCTGACGCTTACGCAGGAAGAGACCCTTGAGTTTTCACCCGGGCAGGCATACGCGCAGCTTCGATTTTTGTATGATGATGATTCCGCTTTTGCATCAAAGCGAATCGGTTTTAATATCGAGGATGTAAAAAAGGGAGGTGTAATTGAATGAGCGAGCATAATGTTCCTATAAGCGATTACAACGACGAAATTGAGCTCTCTTTGCAGGATGGCATCCAGGTCGGGGGAGGCGGATCGTCGACAGTAGCATGGCTTCCGAACGTGGACGCTTCCGGCGATCTTTCATGGACGCGCAGTTCTACAACAACGCCGCCGGAGACTGTAAACATTAAGGGCGCAGATGGTGCCGATGGACAGGATGGCGCTCCCGGTCAGGATGGCGCAGATGGAGTAGGCGTTAAAAGCGTAGACATTGACGGAAACGATCACCTCATTGTTACCTACGATGATGATAGAACACATGATGCCGGGGCTATTCCGGGCGCAGATACGGCTGATTATCCCGCTTATGCCGTTACGGAACGTGATTTAGTATATGCGGCGATCAAGGGCTATATCAGCTCACTCGACAATCCTATTATTATCGGCTTTAATACCGATCAGCACATCGACTCTGAATCATCATCGTCGGGAACTGTCGCAATCCGTAACGAGGTTACATACGGCCTTAAAACCCTTCGCGACTTAACAAAGATGCTCCCGTTCAACATGGTGGTTCTTGGCGGCGATACTCACGGAAGTGGCGCGGGCACGATTGTATCAATGCAGAACTCGTCGCTTTACATCAATGCGCAGATGGTCGGCACAAATGCTCCGCTGATGGCTATGGTTGGCAATCACGAAGGCGGTCAGGATAACCAGAGCATCACGAGAAGTCAGGTGCTTCAATCGCACATGACAGAATCAATGCGCGACAAGACGATCACGCTTGTGGATAAAATCAGCGGATATTTCGACGATCCTACGTGCAAGGTGCGCTTCGTGTTCCTTGACGCATTCGCACGTACGCAGGTTAGCTACGGCTCGACGGAGTACAATTCAGTCCTTAACACGATGCTGTCGGGCATTCCAGAGGGATATAAGGCAATTATATTCTCTCACCATCCTCTTGACGAGAATCTCCCGCAGGTCGCAGAGCGAAAAGGATGGAATAATCCCGCGTCGTGTCACGCAACTTTACAGACCTACAAGGACAAGATCATCGCTTGCTTCTGCGGTCACGTACACAACAATCTCAATGTAGATCAAGACGGCATCACTTTTGTCTCGACTACTTGCGCGGGGCAGTATGAATTAAACGATGGTTCAACGCGTACAAATGGAACCGCGGCGGCTACGGCTTATGATGTTTTTGTTATCGACCAGACGGGGAAAAAGATTTATGCGGTCAGATACGGCAATGGTCAGGATCGTGAAATATCTTATGAACACGAGACACCTGTTGTTCCTCGCGGAAACATCCTTGCAAATATCACTTGGGAAGATGGCAAGCGTATTAATTCAAGCGGTTCACTTGTGGATGCAACGGGCTATTCTACAACGGATATTATTGACGATATCAATCCCGGAGATATACTCTATTTCGCAGACGGAACGTTACCGATGAATACATCGTCATGGACGGAATATGCTGACGATGGTACAACAGTTGGCAGTCATGCCGGAATTAGCACTTCAGACTATGGAGCAAGCTATGAGAACGGCAAAATGTATTTTGAGTTTCTCGGCAGTTCTGATGGGAAAGTAATTGCTATACATTGGTATGGTGTAAATAATGCGAAGAATCCCAACGGCACGACTTATGGAACTAACCGCTTTGTTTATGGAGAACTCGAGTTGTGGAATAGTGGCTATATTAAGTCCGTAAAACTCGCGTATGATGAAGAGCATTTTCAAACCTTGAAGAAAATCCGCTTCACCTTCCCGACAGACAAGAAGTCAACACTCGACATTCGCGTGAACGAGCCGATAACATAAGGAGATTTAACCATGTGTGATTACACAAATTGCCCTTGCTATCCCGAAGTGCATACAGTCAAGGAATGGGCCGAGCTGCCGGACAAAATTTCTGTAGCTTGTAAATGGTATGTTTATTCAGACTACAGAACAGACAACGACGTTTCGATCCCTAGATTTAAATTTGGGGATGGGAAAACGCTGATCAGCAAGCTCCCGTTCTGTACGGCATCCATTACTGACTATGATTGTGAGTATTGGGACAACAAGGAGGATTCAAAGTAGGTTTTTAACATTTTTTCAACATAATATTTATAAAAACAATAGAAGAAGCCCGCACTTTGGGCTTCTTTTTTTATGCTATTCTTTACCCAGAACGGGGGGAATTGTCATGGTAAATTATAACAGTCCATATATGCTAAATAATCCATATATACAGACGCCGGCTCCTGATAGCTTTGTCAGTGTTCAGAACGAGCACGAGGCGCGGATCTATCCTGTCGCACCTGGTAAAAGTGTTACCTTCAGGGATGAATCTCAGCCGACGATTTTTTACACGAAGACCGGCGGGGCTTCTCCGCTCGACGCTCCCGTTTTTGAAAAATACAAACTGGTCAAGGAAGAGACGCCTGCCGCGATTATAGCCACAGAAACGGCCGCAAATGTAAAAGATATAGATTTATCCATCTACGCGGAAAAAGACGAAATACGGGCGCTACATGATGCGATAGAGGCAATACAAAAGGACATCGCAAGCCTCAAAAAACAAAAGGATGACAGAATAGGAGGTAAAGAACGATGAACCCGATGGAAATAATGGGAATGATGAATCAGCTGAAGGCGAACCCGATGGCATTGCTTACAAAGAAGTTTAATCTGCCGCCTCAGATCCCGCAGAACCCGCAGGAGATAGTACAGTATCTTCTAAACTCCGGGCAGATCTCGCAGGAGCAGGTCAATCAGGCGATGAAGATGAAAAAAATGTTTATGAAGTAAAAGCCCGCGGCTTTACTATACCGACCGCCGAACGCGTGGGCGGCCGCTAACTCTAAAAATCTAAGGAGGAAAACAACATGGCACTTGAAGACAACAGCAATCCCTTCTATATGCCCGTAACACCCGCAAACGGCGGCGGCTTTGGCGGCTTTGGCGGGGGAGATGGATGGTGGATCATTCTTCTGTTTCTTATCTTCGGCGGCTTTGGCGGCGGATATGGCATGAACAATGCTGAAAACATTTATCCCTGGATGAACCAGAGCAACCAGATCAGCAACGGCTTCCGCGATCAGGCAATGAACACAGCCATCAACGGCATTCAGACTGGAATCACAAGCGGCTTCGGAGACATTCAGACCGCGCTTTGTGGCGGATTCGCAGGCGTAAACGCAGCAATCACCAACGCACAGATGAGCTCACCGGCTTGCAGGCACAGTTGGCCGACTGCTGCTGCGCAAACAGGACCGCAACGATCCAGACACAGAACGTAGTACAGGCAGAAGGCGCAGCGACAAGACTTGCAATCCAGAATCAGACCCAGCAGATCCTTGACAAGCTCTGCGAGCAGGAAATTGAGCAGCTCCGTTCGCAGAACGTATCGCTTCAGAATCAGGTCAATATGCTCAACCTTGCAGCAAGCCAGACCGCTCAGTCTCAGTATCTCGTTGACAAGCTTACACCGGCAACGGCTTAAGGGGGTGCGCTCATGTACGATAAGCTGAAAGATATGCTCCACGAGGAACTGGCGAGAATTCAGGACGATGGCGAACTGAACGAAACGACGCTCGATCATGCGGACAAGATCGTGCATACACTCAAATGCCTCGTTACTTATGAGGCTATGGAGAGAGCAGAGCGCAATCGTGACGACCGCTACCGCGACGACGACCGACGCAGACCCGACTGGAGATCACGCTATTAAGACAAAGAGAAGGGCGCAACCTGAGGAAGGCTGCGTCCTTCAAAGGGTATCGATTATGTCGGATATAAGCATTAATTTACTAGATGCTGCCGAAGCCTGTTTTGAGTCAAATCCAAGTCCCAGTTTAGAGAAATGGGTCGAAAATTTGTACAACAAAATGTACAACACGAGCCTCAAAAAAGTGGCATGTACAACACGTGTACAACACAAAAACGGCAACAAAAGGAAACAAAAGGGAACAAAAACAAAGTAGCGGAAAAGCGCATAAATAGTGGCTTTCCCGCTTTTTTTGGCTTCAGCTGAGAATGGGACTTGAACCCACGACCTATTGATTACGAATCAACATCTCAGCTCTTTCTAATGCCCTAAAATCAAGGGTTTTCGCGTTTCAGTTTTTTAAATGTACAACATATGTACAACACAAAAAGTCAAAATTCGATTGCGTTAAGTTTTGCAGCTGTGTCTTCTTTTTCAGCATCCAGATGGGCATATACGTCCATAATCATTTTATAGGATGAATGCCCGACAAGTCTCTGGGCTTCTTTTAAACTAATTAAACTATAATATAGCGCCGTGACATAGTTATGGCGGAAGCAGTAAAGAGACAAGTCCGTTTCATAACCCAAAACCTTCTCAATTTTTCTTTTGATTCGTTTCCAGATTCCGGCATACCCTGTCAAGCCCATATATTCGCCGTCACGGCCCGCAAAAAGCCTCGGGCAGATATTTGTACTTCTATACTCCTTCACGGCCCGCATGACGGCCTGTGGCACTTCTACGGAGCGAATGCTTTTATTTGTTTTGGGAAAAGTAAGCTGAGGTTTATTATTATTGACAAAGACAAGCGATTTGTCGATGCGGACAATATTATTTTTAAAGTCGAAGTCATTCCAAGTCAAGGCGTAGATCTCTCCGGGACGAAGCCCGCACCCGTAAGCCAACATGATAAAGGCCCGTTCTTTTTCGGTCAGATCCGCGGCTTTCAAAGCTGCTTTCTCGGCAGCAGTCAAAGCTCGCTTTTCTTTTTTGACATGACGCGGAAGGTCAAGCAAAGCGGCAGGATTCTTCGTGATAATATCGTCAGCAATCGCTTGCTTAAATATTTGGCGGAGGCACATTCGAAGCTGTTCGCAGGTCCGAGGCATTGAGCTATGCTCATTGATCAAGGCTTGCAGGTGCATGGGCCGGATGTCCCTGATCTTCATATAGTTGATCGATTGAAAGTGACATCTTAGCAGATTTTTATACATGGCCTGGGTATTAACGCCACGATTTGCTTTGTATGTTTCAAACCATAAACGCGAATACTCTTCAAATGAGACATCGTTATGCAACAGGTTTTTCCCTGAAAGAATCTCGCCTTTGATTTCAAGAATTTTTCTCTCCAGCTCGGAAATGGTTTTTGCATATATCCATTTTCTAACTACGCGTCCGTTTTCGTCATGGCCGAGAACAATGCCGGTCTGATAATAGCCGCGTTTGTTTTTGGTAAACTTTGCCATAAAAATCACCTCATATTTGCTCCACTTACTGCGCGTGAGTTTAGTTCTTTTTTTCCATTATCAAAGCCAACAGTTCCTCGTATCGCAGATCCTTTGAAAGAGTCGATTCCAGAAGCGTGTCGAAGCGCTGGTCCTTCATGAGTATCTGGTCATGCAGAAACTCGATCTGTTTGTTGAGCTGTTCTCTTTCGCGATCGTTCCGCTCGTGTATCTTGACGCGTTCATGATCAAAAGACGCACGCATCTGTTCGATTTGTGCCTCGAGCTCTTCGATGCGCTGTATCTTAAATTTCAAAAGAGCCTTCATGGTCTGAACGTTGAGGGTGTCGTCTTCCTCAATCGTTTCAATGTCTAACAGTGCCTTCGCAATCGGCCGTATTGTCTCCTCATATCGGAAGGAAAGATTCTCTGATCCGTCTTGAAATACCCTGGAGAGGGTGGACTTGGATAAGTAGTCCCCGTTCTTTTCCATCAAATCCAGAATGTCGCCATAAGACAGATTTTTCTCGGCTCGAACTTCTTTAAGTCTCAGAATTACGTCGCTTGTGTTCGTCATATGATACACTCCTTTCGATGTGTCGAACAATCTCCGGCGCCGTCCATTATTTAAAACTTTTCGGGGCTGGTGTAATGTGCTAATATTCCCACAGCCAGGAGGGAAACACGATGAATAGATACGAATTTATCAAGTTATTTATACAAACAACCGACGAGATCAGGACTGAGGTCGAGAAGATTTTAAAAGAACCTCGACCGCATCCTGAACCTGCGGAATTGCATTCTTGTATTTCTCGTATAGTTCCAGAGCCTTCTCAATCTCCTTCGGATCTGTAGTCTTCACGTCATCATATCCCATAAGCCAGGACGGAGAACATTGAAAAAGCTTTGCCATTTCTTTAATCTTCGTCTGGCTGATATTCTCGACTGCACCACGTTCCCATTTGCTGACCGCAGACTTTTGCACGTTTAATATTTGACCGAGTGCTTCACAAGTTAAACCTTTTTCTAATCTTTTCTGTTTAATTCGAGATCCCATTTTGTTCATAATATAGACCCCCTTTCACCGCGAATTATAAGCGATAGTTTCCTAATAGTCAACAATATAGAAAAATTTGTAAAAAAATGTTTAATTGGTATCTTGACATGACACTGGCGATTCGCTAATATTGTAAGTGTCTAGACAAGATACTTTTCAGGAAGGAGTGCATTGATGAACACCAACACAAATGAGTTTAAAGCTGAAATTGCCCGTCACGGGGACACGTTGACTGGATTGGCGAGAAAACTGCATATTTCACATGTTTCATTGTCTTTGAAGGCTAATGGAAAGCGTGATTTTACTCAAAGTGAGATTGCAAGAATTAAAGAGATATATGAGCTAACCAACGAGCGACTGGACATTATTTTTTTTAACTAGAAAGTGTCCAGCAAAGACACGCAGGAGGATCGGATGGAACGGAAATACTACAAGGTCAGAGAAGTGGCTGAAATGTTCGCCATGAGCCCGAAGAAGGTCCGGGAGCACTGCCACGCAAAAGGGCAGCGGTTCGCATTTCAGCCCGTTGAAAACGGAAACATTTTGATTGACCTGAAGAAATACGAGGAATTTCTTAAGGTCAGAACAGCAGAACACTTAAGGAGGATCAGATAATGAAGGACCCGAACGAAATGACAGTAAAGGAAATCATGGTTTATGTAGCTTCCGGCTACGAAGTCGAGATCAACGACGGCAAGGTGCGCCTGGTATTGAAGGGGAAGGGGGAGAAGCAGGATGGAAGATAAGCAGAAGATACTTGATTTATTGCTTCCGGCACTCAAGGCAACGAGAGATCAGTACGATCTGGAAGAGCTTCGCTTCGATCCCGACAAAGAGGTTGTGGATGTCGTTTATGAGAACGGAGTTCTGCATGTAAACGTAGCATGTGATTCGGGCATTGCGATGATCCGCGACGTGCTCCGGGCGATAGGTTGAGGAGGAATGAGAATGAACGAATTTGTCGTAAATCCTGAGTATCCGAATTATCGCATTTATCCAGATGGCAGAGTCTTCACTAGATACCACAAGCCCGAATGGGTAGAGATGAAACCATTTATTAATAACGATCACATGGGATATAAGCGCATTAGTTTATTTACGGCAGAGGGCAAAAGGAAAAATATTTTTGTTCATAGACTTGTTGCCGAGACGTTCGTTCTGAATCCGAACAATTATCCTTGCGTAAACCACAAGGACGAAAACATTCTTAACAATTCGGCCTCAAATCTTGAATGGTGTACACATGCCTACAACAACAGATATGGCGATCATCTGAAACATTGCGTTCCTGCACTTTTGCAGAGCGTAGAAAAAAGCAAGATCCCGGTTATAGGAATAGATAAAAACGGAGGAGAGCATCTTTATTATTCCATAACAGAGGCAGCCAGAGAGACAAGAGCCTTTTCCGCGAATATTCGTAAGTGTTTGAACGGGGAAAGGAAAAAGGCCGGAGGATATCGATGGATCAGAAAAGGAGAAGATAATGGATCAGATTGAGGAAACAAGGCAGGAAGAAGAATTCGTCGTAGATAACGACAAAAAGGCGGAATATTGCATTCGTAAGATCAAGGCCGAGCAGGCCGAGCACGACCGCCTGATGGAGCTGGTGAACGCAGAGATTGAGGAGCTGAACCTGAAGGCATTGGAACTCGATAACAAGCTCGAATCAGAGACTAAATATTTGAAGTCCCTTCTCTATGGCTACTTTCAGACAGTCGCACACAAGGAAACAAAGACGCAGGAAAGCTACAAGCTCCTCTCAGGATCCTTAGTCTACAAGAAGCCCGCAGTCACGATCGTCAGACCAGACGACGAAAAATTGGTCGCATATCTGGAGAACGCAGGACGTGAGGATATGGTCGAGACCAAGAAAACCGCAAAATGGGGAGAAGTCAAGAAGACCCTGACGATCTCCTACGACGGGCAGGTCATAAGCGAAGACGGCGAAATATTGGACTTCATAGCAACGGAAGAGAAGGCGGGTGAGTTTAATGTCAAATGAGAAGGCAGCAGGCCCGCAGATATATACGGCGATCACGAACGTCATGAAGGAGATCGGAGCCATCGGGAAGACCAGCAAGAACACCCAGCAGGGCTTTATGTTTCGAGGCATTGATGCGGTCATGAACGCGATCAATCCGGCACTGATCAAGAATGGCATTTTTATCGTTCCCGAGATTCTGGAACAGGTCCGAGAAGAGCGGCAGACGAAGAGCGGAAACAACCTCATTTATTCGGTCTGCAAGATCAAATATACATTTTACGCGCAGGACGGGAGCAACGTCGAGGCCATCGTGATCGGCGAAGGCATGGACAGCGGAGACAAGGCCACAAATAAAGCGATGAGCATTGCGTTCAAATATGCCTGCTTTCAAGTCTTCTGCATACCGACTGAGGAAATGGTCGATCCTGACGCAGAATGCCACGAGGTGAAGCCGAAGGGGAAAAAGGCGGCGGAGAAGGAAGCACCGGCAGACCAGAAGATCTCGGCAAAGGACCTCGCGGAGCTCATGCTGAACATGGAAAACCACTGCATCCATCTGGAGACGATAACAAAGCTTTACAACCTCGCGGACCTCGCGGATCTGACATACAAGAAGCTCGACAACATAAAGGCAAATTGGGACAAGATCATCAGCATAGAAAAGGGCGAGGCAGCTATACCAGAGCGCAAGGAGGAAAAACAAAATGGCTAATTTAGTGATGCTAATGGGGAGAGCAACATACGATCCCGAGATCAGATATTCGCAGAACGCAAACGCGACCTGCATCGCAAACTTCTCGATTGCGGTGGACAGAAGGTTCAAGAGGGACAACGAACCAACGGCGGACTTCTTCAAATGCACGGCGTTCGGCAAGACCGCCGAGAGCATTGAAAAGTATGTACACAAGGGGACGAAGATCCTGCTTACAGGATCACTCCAGAATGATGACTACGAGAAGGACGGCGTGAAGCATCATTCGGTCAAGATCATGGTGGACAGTTGGGAGTTCGCAGAGAGCAAGGCGGCAGCAGGCGAGGAAAAGCCGAAGACAGACGCCAACGGCTTTATGAACATCCCGACGAACCTCGACGATGACATGCCCTTCAGATAAGGAGACCGAAGATGTGGGGAAATTATAGAAAGAGCAGCAAATACGGCGCGGACAAGATCGTCGTGAACGACATCGTCTTCGATTCCAAGAGAGAAGCACGCAGATATTCAGAACTTCTTGTTCTCCTAAAAGCCGGCGAAATATCAGACCTCAAAAGGCAGGTCAGATATGTGCTGATTCCCGCCCAGAGGGAGCCCGACACGATCGGACCGAAGGGCGGGAGGAAGGCCGGCAAGCTTCTGGAGCACGAGATCTCCTATGTCGCGGACTTTGTCTACAAGGACAAGGAGGGCAAGGAGATCGTCGAGGACTCGAAGGGCTTCCGAACGAAGGAATATGTCATCAAGCGCAAATTGATGCTCTGGTTTCATGGAATAAAGATTCGGGAGGTATGAAATGCAGCAGGGATGGATATGCGTTTATCGTTCCGTAACGGATCATTGGATACACAAAGACATCGCATGGTTCGGTGCGTGGATTGATCTGCTGCTGTTGGCAAATCACGAAGCGCACAAAATGCCGCTCGATGGTTCACTCATAACGATAGAGCGAGGGCAGCTTTTTACAAGCGCCAGGTCTCTATCCGCGCGGTGGGCATGGAGCAAGGACAGGGTGAACCGCTTTCTTGGTCGCTTGGAACGTGATGGAATGGTGATGAAAAAGTGCGACACCAACGGAACGCTCTTAACCATAGTAAATTATAGCGTTTATCAAGATATCACTTCCGAGAGCGCGACACCAACGCGACACCAACGCGACACCAACGCGACACCAACGAGACGCAGACGAGACACCGACGCGACACGGTCGGGACGAAACAACAATGATAACAATGTTAACAATGAAAACAATGAGAACAATGAGAACAATGAAACAATAACAATCCCCCTTAATCCCCCTTCGGGGGAGCCGAGGAGATACTTCCCGAACGATGAGCTTCTGGAGAAGACCTTCCAGGCATTCATAAAGATGCGCAGGAAGATGCGCAAACCCATGACCGAGGAAGCCATCGACCTCATGCTCAAGAAGCTGGCGAAGATGTCCGCAGATCCGCTCGAGCAGAATGCGATTCTCGAGCAGTCGATCAGAGAAGGATGGACGGGCATCTACGAGCTGAAGGAACACCGAGGCAACAAGGGAGGAGCCCAGACAGCAGAGGAGCGCTGGGCGAACATTCACTAGGAGGAACACAGATGACCAGAGAAGAAGTGAAGAAGCTTCTGATGACCATAGAGGCCATCTATTCAAACTTCAAGATACGAGATTTGCAGGTCACGCTCGACGCATGGCACGCAATCTTATTAGATCAGGAAACGAACGCGATCTTTGCGAGCCTCAAGCAGTATTCGAGGACAAGCGAAACAGGCTTCGCTCCCGATCCCGGACAGCTCATCCAGGGCGTCTACAAACTGACAGACACAAACACGCTCTCCGCAGCTGCCGCATGGAGTCTCGTCTATAAGGCACTCTGCCGCTCGAGCTACTATGCGGAGGAGGAATTCAACAAGCTTCCGCCGGAAGTGCAGGAGGCAGTCGGATCTCCCGGACAGCTCCGCGCATGGGCAGTGGACGAGAACTTCGCCGAGGGAGTCGCCTCAAGCAACTTCCGCAGGGCCTATGAGGTCGCTTGCGCACGGAAGAAGGAAAAGGATCTGATGCCGCAGGATGTGAGGAAGTTGTTCGAGGAAATGGACCGCAAGAGGATAGGAGAACTGAAATGAGCAGGGATGAACCGAGGGATGTTATCTACGAGAGCGACGGATTCGCGGATGGCTTGTCGGTCTACGATGTCGCTTACTGCCCAAACTGCGGTCACGACTTCTATTTGGACGAGGCAGCAGTTTGGATGATGCCGTTCTGTCCGAATTGTGGACAGGCGTTGAGATGGGAAGGTGATGAGGAATGAGAGGCGAATGCTCTTGCTATCTCAAATATCCGAACGAGCTCCACAAAAGGAACACAGGGAAATGGATATGTGTTGATGAATATGAGTGCGTGAGGCCCATCGAATACAAAGAAGATGGAACCGTTAAGCGCAAAACATTATGCAGAAAGAAGGTGCTCGAACATGACAGCAATCATAGTTCTACTGATAACGGCGGGAGCCTCCGCCTCGATCATGGCGTGCATGACAATCTCGCACATTGAGAAGACCGAGAAGATAATCCGGCGGAGGTGCGCGGATTGAAAAGGATAATCATGATCTTGCTGGCCTGCTGCCTGCTCTGCTTCACGGCACCGGCAAGGGCGGAGGCCAAGAACGGCGGCGGAGCGAAGGAGCTGACGGTCGAGGAAATCCTGCTCATGGCGAAGGTGATGGAGCTGGAGAACGGGTGCAATTCGGATATGTGCCTCATGCTCACGGGCTCCGTGATCCTCAACCGCAGGAACTCACCCGAGTGGCCCGACACCATCCAGGGCGTCATATACCAAAAAGGGCAGTACGCCGCATGGACGCTCCGGCACATAGACAGCGTGAAGGTCACGGACAGAGTGATGGCGCTGGCGCTGAAGCTCGCGACCTGCGGAACGCTTGACGACGAGATTGTTTTTCAAAGCATGCACCCGGAACTCGGGCGCGTGAAATACCACGTAGACACAGAATACTTTGCAACGAAGAGGTGAGGAAGAATGAGCAATCAGGTTTTTACTTTTTGGGAAGGCAGAATGCCTGCATACATTGGCTTCTGTCTCTTTACATGGAATTTTCCGTATACAGTCCTGAACTATAGGAACCTCAATAAGTTTACGAAGCTCGACATCGAAGCAATCAGCAAATACCCGCTCCCGCAGGTGAGCGACATTGTTCGGGCTCATGTGATCAGGGACCACGGCGGCCATTGGCTCGACGCTGACACGATCGTGATCGGCGACAAGCTCCCGAAGGAGAACGTCATCGGGAACCTTGAAACACGCTGGTGTCACACGGGCATCTGCTACGGCGAGAAGGGCGATCCCTTCTTTACGGAGTGGGCCGCATACCAGGACGAGATTATCGGCAACGCAAGAACAGGCTGGTCGATGTTTGTAAACGATTTTACGGATCCTTACATCAAGGCACACAAAGAAGTCACCATTTACGACATCCGCCGTTGTTGCCCTGAATTGGATGCATACACGCTATGGAACGACGAGATCCGCTACCAGAACTTTTATTTCAGGGAGAACAGGCACCTGAAGGACCTGCCCGAAGGGACGGAGATTTTGGCATTGCATAATAGCTGGACGCCTGCGGCTTTTAAGGAACTCCCGGCGTACTTGGTGCTTTATGAGCCCTGCACGATGTCGAACATCCTGCGGGAAGTCAACAACGCGAAAAAATAGGAGGTATATATAAATGATTTGGGCATATTTAGCAATTGGCATATGTATCGGCATCGTTCTCGGCGGAGCGGCCGCCGGTTATGTGGCACACAAGGACGCAACGATCAAGGGGATGGCAATGCAGATCCAGACATACTGCGCAGGCGTCGACTGCTACGAATGCGAGTTCATGAGACAAGACGGGTCCTGCAGGATCAAGACGCCGGTCGGCTGGAAGATTGACGAGGAGGAAGACGAATGAAAGATCATAGCGAGCTCGAAAAGCCCTCTTGCGATTACCAGGGCGAAGACGGATCCTGCCATTGTGACGATCACTGCGTGCATCAAACCGGAAAATGGAGAGATTTCTGCGGAGCATGGGAACTCGACAAAGAGTTCTATGGACAGTATCCGGATCTGAAGGGGGTGAAAAAACGATGGACGGAATGATTATAGATTGCTTCGCGGGAGGCGGAGGGGCGTCAGTAGGAATCGAAATGGCGCTCGGACGACAGGTTGATATTGCTATCAATCATGATCCACAGGCAATCCTGATGCACAAGACAAATCATTGGAAGACCTTGCATTTGACCGAGGACATTTTCAAGGTTGACCTGCAAAAATACACAAAGGGCAAGAAGGTCGCGCTCATGTGGGCAAGCCCTGATTGCACAAGCCACAGCAAGGCAAAGGGCGGGCAGCCTCGCAATTCGGGATTAAGGATCTTGCCGTGGGCTGTTTACAAGCATGCGAAGTCAATCCTGCCGGATGTCATCATCATGGAGAATGTCGAGGAAATCCAGCAGTGGGGACCGCTCGACGAGAAGGGACACCCGATCAAGGAGAAGCTCGGCGAGGAGTACAAGCGATTTATCACGGCGATGAAGTCGCTGGGCTATATCTTCGAGAGCAGGGAGCTGGTCGCGGCGGATTACGGAGCACGGACCACACGAAAAAGATGGTATGCGATATTCAGGCGAGACGGCCGGTCAATCGTATGGCCTGCACCGACACACAACAAGAACGGCACCTTCGGACTGAAGAAGTGGCTGCCGGTGGCAGATGTTCTCGACTTCAACAACCTGGGCAAATCAATCTTCGGACGCAAGAAGTCGCTGGCAGACAATACGCTCCGCCGGATTGCACGAGGGCTCGATAAGTTTGTTTTCAGCGGCGGGGACCAGAGATATATCATTCAGTACCACGACAGCAAGGAATTCAGGGGACAAGGCGTGAACACGCCGCTCATGACCATAGACACGAGCAACCGCTATGCACTTGTTGCGGCATTTATCTCAAAGTTTTACAAGACAGGTTGCGGACAGAGCTGCCTTGAACCGCTCCACACGATCACGACCAGCGCCGGACACTTTGGTCAGGTCAATGTCATGATGATGGAGTGGGAAAAGCTGAAGGCAGCAGGCGTTGACGAGGAGACAGCTCAGAAATGCACCTGGGTGTCCGAGTTCATTATGGAGTATTACGGATGCGGCACCGGACAAAGCGTGACCGAGCCGCTGCATACCGTGGTTACAAAGGACCGCTTTGCGCTTGTCACCGTTATGGGCAACGAATATGTCATCCTCGACATCTATCTCCGAATGCTGACGCCGGAGGAGCTGAAGCTGGCACAGGGATTTCCGAAGGATTACATCATAGACCACGATTACAAGTGGCATCCATATCCGATGGCAGAACAGGTCAAGAGAATTGGTAACTCCGTGGTCCCGATCATGACCGAGGCGCTTGTCAAGGCGAACTGCTCATATCTGAAGGTGGGCGAGCGGGAGCCGAACCTGATCATCGGGGAAGGCGAGAACAAACAGATGTGCTTTGCATAGGAGGGATAAGATGAAACACAAGACATTTCAGAGAGCAAGGCGCGGAGGCTTCTCCGATTCACAACGGGCGTTCATGTATCTTACAGCCAGACAGGCATCGAAGGAGATGGAGCAGATCGCAACGGAACGGGCCTTCCTCTACATGCTGGCGATCCCGCTCAATATATTGGTCGAAGATGGCATGATAAACCGCGACAACGCAGAGGATTATATACACGACGTTGCGAGCCTATTTATGAGCGTGCAGGACGGAGTGGTCAGCGACCAGGAACTCGCGGATCTTCTAAAGGAATACGCAGGAATAGAAGTCACGGCCGACTGGATGAACCGAGTACTAACGAAGGGAGATGAGCGCAATGACGAAGCAGGAGCTGCAGCAGATCCGGCACCTGGGCAATGAAATCAGGATCCTTCGAGAGCATTTAGAAGAACTGGAAGAACAGATAGGATTTAATGCCATGTCCCAGGACGGACAGCCAAAAGGGAACAAGATCGGAAGACCGACCGAGCAGCAGGCGATAAAGCTTGCGGATACAATCGCAATTATACAAGCGCATGAGCTTGAGCTTCAGAACTTAAAGCTTCGCGCTTGGGCCTTCATTGCTTCGCTTGATGATTCACTTCTTCGGCAGATAATCATGCTGCGGTTTATCGATGGCAAGAACTGGGTGCAGGTTGCGAACGCGATCGGAGGGAACGTGACGCCTGATAATTGTCGGATGATATTTTTCAGAGCTAATCTTGACGACTAACTACCCGCTATAGAATATCTCCTTTTGAGAGGGCGCGTCCGAAATATGGGCGCGTTTTCTCTTAGTTACAATTTGTTCGTTTTGTTCGGAAATTTCGTGATACATTGGTATCGTAGACAAATGTCTATGAGGGATAAGTCCCTTTTAAGAGCGCCAAAATAGGCGCTTTTTTATTACTTAATATCTGATCCTCATGGCCATACACTGCGCGGGATATTCCTCGACCTGATCCTGCGCAGGCATAAGGCCGCAAGGAGGGACTATGGCTCGAAATTTTGCACGTGCTTTTTATAAGTCTAAAAAATGGGACGAGGTTCGCCAATATGTGCTTATGCGTGACAAATGTCTCTGTCAGAAGTGCGGATTGGCCGCTGAAGAGGTTCACCACAAGATTCATTTATCGCCGGAAAACATCACAGATCCGACGATCACCCTAAACCCTGATAACCTGGTCTCACTTTGCAAGAAATGCCATTTTCTCATCCATGAAAAAGACAAGGAAGCGGGAAAGCATAAACGCTTCGGTCTTAGTGAGGGCGATTGTGCGGAAGGTTATCACTTCGATTTAAACGGCCAGTTAGTGCCGGATATTAGATTTTAAGAGAGGCACATGTCGGGAGACAGCAATAAGACCTTCTCTTTTTTAGAAAAGAGAGGTTTAAAATGGCGACAATCGAAATGCGATGCTGCTTGATCTGCAAGGAAATGTTTGTTTCGTCTCGAAAAGATCAAGCTTACTGCTCGAAAAAATGCAACAAAAAAGCATGGAAAAAGAGAAACAGACAAAACAACGCAGACCTGATGCGACGAGGGAATCGCTTTACTACTGATCAAGGATATTCCGATCGCGTCACGGCATTCTCTTCTAGACTTGAGTACGTGGGGAATAACGGAAGCGATTATCTTTATGTGCTCTGCAAGGATTGCGGTTCTGTTTTTCAAAAGTCAAAGGAGTCTTTTAAACCATCTCATCGTGGTTGTGTTCAATGCCCGAAATGCGAAGGCATTCTTCTAGAGAAGATAAGAAGAGAGAAGAATGAAGCAGAGGCAGTAAAACAAAAGGAACGTCAGAGGAAACTGGAGATAAAAGAGGCCGAGGCCAAAGCGAAAGCAGAGGCAAGAATAAAGACTTACATATGTGAACGATGTGGCGAACAGTTTCGTTCAGACAGAGTGAAAAAGTATTGTTCTGATCTATGTGCTAGAAGGCAGGCTGATGCTAATAAAGAATACCGGCGCAGAACAAGAAAGAATGCGCAATTCAAAGATAATATCTCTTTAGAGGTTCTGGCAAAGAGAGATAAAAACCGCTGTTGGATCTGCGGAAAGAAAGTCAACTGGCACGATTTTAAAACACGTTCCGATGGAGCATTCCTAGCAAGAGATAATTATCCTAGCATAGATCACGTGAAGCCACTATCAAGAGGTGGTTCACATACATGGGAGAACGTAAGGCTTGCGCATCGTGGATGCAACACCAAGAAAAGCGCGTCGCTTACGATTACAGAGGCAGATGGTCAGTTAATGATGATCCTATAGTCCCCCGGGTAAAAAAATGGGACTCCTAAAATTATTAGGGACCGTTGGGCGGACTTTTTTCGAACTGACTGAAGATACGCGGAGAGGGTGTAGTTTACCCCAAGATAGAACGAGATGAAGGGAGGACGGCAAAGATGGCGAAAGTAGTGTTTAATTGCCAGAAGGAACTGAAGAAACTGAACCAAATTGTTGCCGCTCTGCCTGATGACAAGCGAAAAATCACTGAAGGGCTTGTTGCTGACGCCGCTTTTATGGCAGAGCAGCTTGAAAAGCTCCGGGAGAGCATTGCAAAGAACGGCTGGAGCGAAGAATACAAGAACGGAGAGAACCAATTTGGCAAGAAAAGCTCAGTTGAAGCTGACGCTTACATCAAATTGCAGAAGTCATATGCGGCCGTTATCAAACAACTCACAGATCTGCTGCCTGATCAGACAGAGACCGCTGCAGGCACGGAAATAATGGCATTTTTGAACGCCAATGATTAACTATCCGAAGCAATATCTCGCTGAGATTCAATCAGGAGCCGAGGTGGTCTCGAACAAGGTTCGTGCGGTCTACGAGCGAGAGGTCGGATGGATGAATAACCCGCCGGCGGACTTCCCCTTCTACTTTGACGAGAAGGAAGGGCTCCGCCACGTTGAATTTATAGAGCGCTTTTGCAAACACTCAAAAGGACGCTTTGCAAGACAGTCCTTAAAGCTTGAGCTTTTTCAGAAGGCAAAGATTCAGCTTGCCTTCGGATGGCGATGGAAGGGCACAAAGCTCCGCCGCTTCCGCGAGGTCGTAGACATCCGCGGGCGCAAGTGCGGCAAGTCGACAGAGACTGCTGCCGTGGAGTGGGATGTATTCCTTAACGACCGCGAGAATGGTCCCGAGGTTTACTGTACAGCCAATAAAAAAGACCAGGCAAACCTGATTTATTCCGAGTGCGTTAATATGCGCATTCAGTCGCCGGAGCTGAAGGCGATCACCAAAAAACGACAGAGTGACATTTATTGTCCGGGGAACATGGGCTTTATAAAATGCCTTGCCTCAGACACTTCGACAATGGACGGATTGAACCCGTCCTTTTTTAGTCTTGACGAATGCCACGCCATGAAGACCTCGGCGCTTTACGACGTAATGCTTCAGGGCCAGTCAATGCGTGAGCAGCCGCTTGCATGGATCATTACCACAAACGGCTTTATTCGCGAGGGCTTCTTTGATGACAAATATGCTTACTGGTCAAGCGTGGCGACATGGGAGCCGGGCTTCGAGGATTACACAGTTCTGCCGCTGATTTATGAGTTAAACGACCGCGGCACGTGGGCGGATCCGGCGCACTGGCCTGAAGCGAATCCAGGGCTCGGCAAAATTAAGAAACTTGAAACGCTCCGCGACAACGTGGAAAAGGCCAAAAGAGACCCGACCTTTTTACCGACGCTGCTGACAAAGGACTTCAACCTGCCCGAGAGCGAGTTCGCAACCTGGTTGTCTTACGAGGAAGCGGTCAACGAGCAGACCTTTGAAATGGACTATATTGCGCATTCATACGCGATCGGCGGATGCGATCTGTCAGCAGTCGGAGACCTTACCTGCGCGACGCTTCTGGTTCAAAAGCTCGGGGACGCGAATGTGTATGTATTGCAAAAATACTTTATCCCGCAGAGCAAGGTTGATTCGCTCGAAAAGACCGCGAGCAAGGAAGCACCATACAAGCTCTGGGCGAAACAGGGCTGGCTTCATATATGCCAGGGCGCACAAGTCAATTATTCGGACGTAACGGCCTGGTTTTTGGAAATGGTCGAGAAGTACGACATCCGGCCGTTGTGGATCAGTTACGACCGTGCACTGTCGGGCTATTGGGTGCCCGAAATGGAAGGCTACGGATTTGAACTGGAAAAATGCGCTCAGGGTCCGTTTACATGGAATCAGCCGATGCGCGAGATGCAAGCGGCCTTTTCCGAAAAGCGCGTTATCTACAACAATAATCCGATCCTGCGCTGGTGTCTGCTGAACACGGCAGCCAAAAAAACAAAATCGGATTCGCTGGAAGTTATGCAGCCGGTAAAGATACAAGTCAATCGAAGGATAGATGGCATGGTCAGCTTGCTCAATGCGTGGGTCGGCTATGTAAAGCACTATGACGAGTATGTGAATTATTTGAGGTAAAGGAGCACAAAATGGGATTCTTGGATTTTTTCAGACCGCTGAAGGCAATCAAAGAGGCTCGATGGAAGGAACTGGGGGGCTTTACGGCCCAGTTTTCACCTTTTGGTGCGGATATGTACCGGAGCGACCTTGTTCGCTCTTGTATCCGTCCACTGGCAGAGCACACGAGCAAGGCGAATGCCGTTTCAAGCCGCGAAGACATCGCGAGGATCCTGAATCTGTCGCCTAACATATACATGAACGGCAAGGACTTTTTGTACAAAGTGCGAACACAGCTCGAGCTTCGCAACACGGCTTTTATTTACATCAACAGGGACGACAAGGCAAACGTCAAGGGCTTTTACCCGGTTCCGTATGCGTCTTTTGAAGCGATTGAATATGCCGACCGCTTATTCATCAAGTTTAGCTTTGAAGGGATTGCAGGCGACCTGACGCTCCCCTGGGATGATCTGGCAGTTCTTCGCAAGGACTACAACAAAAAGGACATCGCCGGAGACGACAACAGCCCGATATTGCAGACGCTAGAACTCATTAACACCACAAATCAGGGCGTTGCAAATGCGGTTAAGGCCACGGCAAACCTGCGCGGCATCCTGAAGAGCACAAAGGCAATGCTGTCGAAGGAAGACATCAAGAAGCAGAAGGAGCGGTTCGTTGCGGACTACCTAAACCTCGAGAACGAAGGCGGAATTGCTTCCCTTGACGCAACGCAGGAGTTCACACCCATCACCATGAGCCCGACAGTTACCAACACGGCAACGATCAAAGAGTTCAGGGAGAACGTTTACAGATATTTCGGAGTTAATGACGCGATCATCATGAGCGACTTTTCCGAGGAGCAGATGGAAGCGTTCTATGACGCAAGAATCGAGCCCTTCTTAGTGGCTCTCTCGACAGAGCTCACAAGGAAGGTATTTTCTGATCGGGAGGTCGGATTCGGGAACAGCATCGTCTATGAATCGAACCGAATTAATTACGCGAGCACAAAAACAAAGCTCGATATGGTGCAGTTAGTCGACCGCGGAGCCCTCACTCCGAACGAATGGCGAGCAATGTTCAACCTTGCGCCGGTTGAAGGCGGAGACGTCCCGATCAGAAGGCTCGACACGGCACCGACAGACGACAACACAGGCTCGGAGAACGAGGAGGAAAACAATGAATAACAGAGAATACAGAAATATGCCTATTGAAGGCTTCGAGCTCCGCGCAGCAGAGGAAGGCGAAGAGAGCTACAACGTGCGCGGCTATGCTTCCACGTTTGAGGAGTATGAGCTTTTCGAGATGGACGGAAACCATTACTGCGAGCGCATTGATCCTGCTGCCTTCGAGGGTTGCGATATGAGCGACGTTGTATTCCGCAAGGATCACGAAGGCACAGTATTCGCAAGGACTTCAAACGGAGCTTTAAAGCTGGACGTTGACAAACACGGCCTGCTTACTGACACGGACCTGTCAAGGACCGCCTCGGCGCGTCAGATGCACGAAGAGATCCGCGCCGGAATGTATACACAGATGAGCTTTGCGTTCGTTGTTGACCGCGACGAGATCGAGAAGGACAAGGAAGCAAAGAAGTTTACACGAGTTATAAAGCACATTGCAAAGCTTTATGACGTATCGCCGGTATCATTCCCCGCAAACCCGGGGACAGATATATATGCCCGCAGCCGCTTCGACGGAGTGATCGAGGAGGAGCGCGAGGAGTTCGCGAGAAGGGCAAAGGAACTCGAACTGGCTAAGGCCAAAGCCAGGGCGATCATGTAATTCCGAAAGGAGAACAATCATGGAATTAAACGAAATGAACCTGCAGGACGTTGAGGCAAGACTTGCGGCTGTTGCTGAGGAGATAGAGGCGGCCGGAGAAGTTGAGACTGTAAACGCGCTCGCAGAAGAAAAGAGAAGCCTGATCGCAAGACAGGCAGAGCTGAAGGACCTTGAAGAACGCAAGGCCGCAGCTGCAGCCCTTCAGGCAGGAACCGCTCAGGGCAAGACAAAGGAGGAGAACAAAATGGAAGAGAACAGAAAGACATTCGCTATCGACAGCGCAGAGTACAGAGAGGCGTTTTTCAAGAGACTCCAGGGCAAGGATCTCTCCGTTGAAGAGCGTAACGCAGTTACTGCTTCGGCAGTCATTCCCACAGTAACCATGAACAAGATCATCGGCGTGCTCGAGAACACTCCCCTGATCAATGCCGTTGATGTGACCTATATTCCCGGAAATGTAACATATCCCGCAGAGAGCTCGATCGCAGATGCTTCATGGGTAGATATGGGAACCGCATCGACCGACTCCGCAGATGCCTACACCGCTATCAATCTTACCGCATACAAGCTCATCAAGACTGTTGAGATCACGGCGGACGTTCAGGCAATGGCGATCGACGCTTTTGAGGCATGGCTTGTGCAGAGACTTGCAAACAAGATCGCAAAGGCTGTTGACGCTGGTATTCTTAACGGCGGCGGAACATCTTCCGGCGAGTGCCTCGGAATCGCAGTATCGAAGAGCACCCAGGACGGAACCTACACCAAGACAAACATGGTATGGTCCGACATTCCGAAGATTATCGGCGCACTCCACACTGAATACCTGCCGAATGCTTCCTTCGTTATGAACAGAACCATGTTCTACGAGAAGATCATGGGTCTGAAGACCAGCACAGGCGCACCCGTTGTTACCCTTGTTGAGACACAGTCTCCGATTAAGTACAACCTGCTCGGATTCCCTGTTATCGTTGACGATAACTGCACCAGCGGCGACATTCTCTTCGGCGACCTCAAGGCATACAAGTTCAACTTTGCAAAGGCTCCCGAGGTATCGTCCGATGATAGCGTTGCATTCCGCACTGGCAGCCGCGTATACCGCGCGATGGCCCTTGCAGATGGTAAACTTGGCGATCTCAATGCGATTGTAAGATTCATTGAGAAGACCTGATAGAAGGGAGAAGGCTCGAAAATGAAAACTCTCATTGCGGTCCCTTGTATGGACTATCTAGAAGCAAATTTTGTTGAATCACTCATCGACCTCAGAAAAGTCGGAGAGTGCGACATTTGCCTGCTGAAGTCTTCGCTCATTTACGACGCGAGAAACCAGGCGGCACAAAAAGCTGTTGCCGAAGGTTACGATTATGTGCTCTGGCTTGATTCGGACATGACGTTCGAACCTGACCTCATGGAGCGCATGGTGCAGGCCATAGGTGACAAAAATTTTCTAACCGCTCTCTGCTTTGCAAGGCGGCCTCCGTTCAAACCTTGTATTTTTAATCGGATTGATGTGGCAAAAGAAGGAATCGGATTGATGCCGCACGCTGAGAACTGGTTCGATTACCCACGCAATCAGATTGTTGAGGTTGCCGGAGCGGGCTTTGCCTGCGTGCTTCAAAAGGTCGAAATGCTCGACGTAATGCTTACGACCTACGGAGTGCCGTTCTTCCCCATTGCGGGACTGGGAGAAGATCTCTCCTTCTGCTACAGGGCGGGGCAGTTAGACTACAAAATGTATGCGGACACATCCTTGAAAATAGGTCATATAATGAGGATTTCCGTGGATGAGAATTTTCGTGATAATGTATTTCTCGGCAATGCCGCGAAATAAAAAGAGACGGGGGGCAGCAGTTCGAGCCTCTGTCCCCCGGATCCTTCAAAGGAGGAGAACATGGCACTGTTAGACGACGTAAAACTGGCGCTCCGAATAAGTCACTCGAAGCTTGACGGAGAAATCGCCGACTATATAGCAAGCGCAAAAGAGGACATGATCCGCGCGGGAGCATCTGAATGTTTTGTAAATGCTTCTAATAGCGGACTTATCACTACTGCAATCAAGACTTATGTGCTCGCGAGAATGGTCGACAGTCCCGACATGGCTGAAAAATATCAGCAGGCTTATGAATACCAGCTTGATTCTATAAGAAAATCGGAGTCATTCTTTGCGGAGCCGGACAACGGGGAGGGATAATTATGTGTAATGATGTGATTACCCTGATCGGCTACACGGAAACAGTCGACGCTTACGGCCGCATCGTGCGGAACGAAACGCAGGCTGAACGCTTCGCACAGGTCCGCTCGATCGGGCAAAGCGAGTTTTACCAGGCGGCGGCGTCAGGTCTCAAACCTACGATTAAATTTGTGCTCGCGGATTTTTGGGATTACGACGATCAGAAAGAGATTGACTACAACGGAACACGCTACAACGTTTTAAGGACCTACAGAAACGGGAACTCAATCGAGATTACCGCGGTCGGATTGGATGTGTAAACTATGGCAGCACCGAAAAGCGTTACAAAAATAAACAAAGATGGCGTTTATTTTGAATCAAATGTTGATTGGTGCCAGTATAGCATCAAAGAGCTCTGCCGGGCTGCTTTAAAGGACGTCGGAAAGTTTATCCGCAAGGAATTCAAAAAGAACTATTACGACGTTTTTAAAAAGCGGACAGGAAGGGCTCCGAAGGCCGTTAAGTACACAGTATTTAGTTCTGAAAATACTAAGTACCCGCGCATTGACATCGGCCTGCCACATTCAGCACCGGGCAAACCGGTCCCGGGATTCTATTCCTTCTTTCAGGAAGTGGGAACCTCGAAACAGCCGAAGCTGGGGATCCTTACCAACACAGTAGAAAAAAACGTTGCAACGATCGTCAAGATCGAAAGCCAGTATCTGACCGCTTTGCAGGACGAAGCCGAAGCGCTGGCGCTCATCAATGAAAAAGAGGAATCAAGCGACGAGGAGGACGATTAAATGGAGATGGAACACAGCGCCGAGTTCGTGAAAGACGTCAAACGTCTGATCGCGACCGCAGCGAACAGTGACCGCGTCTACTGGCAGAATGCGCCGGAAACCAAAACCTTCCCATACATCGTATTTGAAGTGCGGTCTGTGGGCGGCGATAAGGTCGTTTCTCTCGATCTGTGGGGCAACAGAGGGCAGGAAATAACAGTTTCCGACCTTGCTGACACCATAGAAGCGGCGCTTGATAACGAGGTTATTTATAACCAGTACCACGCGAGCATTTTATCAACACAAAACAACAAAGAATGGATTGCTGACGAGGACGAGCGGATCATCCGTCTTTCAATGTCCTTCGATGCAACATATCAGGCATAGGAGGACAAAAAGATGGGAAGACCTACTGGCTACACATCTAAGACAAAAAGAAACCTTCTCTTGGGTGCCGGAGCGCTTTACAAGAACTTCGTTGTCGGGACAGACACTCCTTCGAGCGCGACTGCGAAGATCATCGGAGCAACACAGGGCGGCCTTGAATTTAAGGCAGTTCCCACAATCCGCAACATCCAGATAGATGGCATTCTCGGCAAGGTGGCAGATCTTGACGTTATCGACGCATGGGAGTGCTCACTTGCAGGAAGCTTTATTGAAATCAATTCCGAAGTCATCCGCCGCTCACTTGCAGCGGTTACGCAGACTTCCGATTCTGATTATGACATTTTCCAGGGCTCGACCGAGTTCGACGCTGATGATTACCTGACCAATGTGACCTACATCGGAACGCTGGCAGGATCCGAGACACCCGTGATACTTCAGATCAACAACGCGATCGACACTCAGGGCCTTACATTCAAGACCGAGGACGGCAAAGAGGGAACAGTTGATGTGACCTTTGAAGGCCGCTATGCGATCAGCGACAACGGCGTTCCGCCTTTTAAGATTTACTGGCCCAAGACCGCAGTAGCGAACACACTGTCCGCTCTGACGATCGGATCGCTCGTGCTCTCGCCTACATTCGCATCAGGCACGACAAGCTACACTGCTGCCACAACGAACGCAAAGGACGCAGTAACCGCAACGGCAACATCCGCAGGCGCAACGCTCCTTATCAAGAATGGCTCGACCGAGATTGCAAACGGCGGAGACGCTACATGGTCTGCAGGAACCAACACGCTCACAGTAAAAGTAACGGGCGACGAAGGTGACAAGACCTACACTGTAACTGTAACAAAGACCTGATTTTTTGCGGGGGCAGCTTCACGGCTGCCCTTGCGTTATTATGGAGGCTCGAAAATATGCGAGGATTAGAATTTCAGGACATTTTCACAATGTCCCGGATATTGGCGAAAGCCGAGATAAACAAGGAAATAGAGAACTTCACCAAAAGGGCCAGAAGCGGCGAAAATTTGGACACGGAAGCCGTGGGAATTGAGTTTATCATGACTGTGTTCGCGAAGGCCACGACAAAGGAAATTGAGAAAGAAATATACGCATTCCTGGGTGATGTTTTTGAGATAAAGCCGGAAGAGATCCGGCACATGAAGCCGGCGAAAGTCGTGGAACTGTTTAAGGAAACAGACCTCACGGAGTGGAAGGATTTTTTTATCAGTGTTGTGCGATTCCTCAAAGCGCAGAGCTGAGAGACTTCATATATCGCACGTATTCGGGCGCGGCACGGGAAGTCCTTATACTTCCCTGGCGTGAAGGCGTGGAGGTCGTAAATGCGGGCCGTGAGCGCACGCAAAAGGATAAATTCTGGCTCATGTATTGCAATATGTACCCGCAAATGACGGAAGACACCTTTGTCGACTTTGAAGCATGGTACGAAGACCTGAAAAGGCCGCCGATGCCTGAAAAAACGGCTGACGAGATCATCGCGGACGCAAACAGGATCATCGGAATGACATTTAATCTAGGAGGGCAGGATGGCGTCACTATTTAAACTTGTCGGGAGTATTTTTATCGACAACGAGGAGGCGAATCAGTCTCTCTCAAAAACTGAATCAAAAGCCAGCAGCCTCGGGAATACATTGCTCTCCGGCGCAAAGACCGCGGGGAAGTTTGCGGCGGGTTTAACAACGGCGGCAGCAGGCGCGGCCGCGGGCCTTACGAAAGTAGCATCGGACGCCGCATCCTCGATGGATGTCATTGACAAGGCATCCCAGCGCATGGGAGTCAGTGCCGAAGAATATCAGGAGTTTGCACACGTTGCGGAGCTTTGCGGCGTGGAAATGTCTACGCTCGAAAAAGCGGCAAAGAACCTGGACGAGGGCGTTACGTTTGAGGATGCAATGGCGCAGATCTATGCGCTGGAAGACGCGAACGAACGCGCTCAGATGGCGGCGCAATTATTCGGGGACACAGTGGCGTATAATCTCACGCCGATGCTGAACGCAACGGGCGAAGAAATGGACGCCATGAAACAGCAGGCGTATGATCTCGGCCTTGTCTTCAGTCAGGACACAGTAAGCGCGGGCGCACAGTTAAACGACGCCATGACAAACGTGAAGGATGCGATCAGCGCTCTCGGCACGAATGTCGGAACGGCGCTCATGCCGGTCGTTATGGAAGCCTGCAGTTTTATCACGGAGAACCTTCCGCTGATTCAGGGACTTTTTGACCAGCTCGCGCCGGTCCTTGTGGGGCTTTTCGAGACGCTTATGCCGCAGATTATGGAACTGGCGCAATCATTGCTCCCTGTTCTTTTGGAGTTATTCAACGCGCTTTTGCCGCTTTTTTCGAGTATATGCGAGGCAATTCTGCCCGTTATAGTGCAATTAATTCAGACATTGCTTCCGCCGGTCATTCAGATCGTTCAGGCGCTTCTTCCCGTATTAGTGCAATTACTCAACGCGTTGCTTCCGATTCTTCAGCCGATCATCAGCTTATTAACTCCAATTATCAATCTTCTGATGACGTTATTGAAGCCGCTTCTTGATTTAATAAACTTTATCATCCCGCCGCTGACCTCGCTTATTACGGCGATTGTTTCGGTCCTGAGTGATAAGCTCATTCCCGCGATAACGAAGTTTGTGAGCGCAGTATCAAACACGCTGGTCAATGGTTTTGACAAGATCAAAGAAAAGCTGAAAGACTTCAAGGATAAATTTGTCGAGATATTCACGGCGATTAAGGACGGAATCAAAACACCCATCAATGCTGTGATCGGATTTATCAACGGACTTGTAAGCGGCGTTGTAAGCGGAATCAATGGAATGATCAGGGCGATGAACAAACTGAGCTTTGACGTTCCCGATTGGGTGCCCGGAATGGGCGGCAAGACATTCGGATTTAACCTCAGCGAGCTCACGGCGCCGCAGATCCCGCTCCTGGCAGAAGGCGCGGTCATTGAACCGAACAGACCCTTCGCGGCCGTTCTGGGCGACCAGAGAAGCGGCACGAACGTTGAGGCGCCTCTTGACACAATAAAGCAGGCCGTCGCGG
>Ga0310696_10001506_pt1 | contig 33539 bp, 13 predicted proteins | sample AusTroGonzalo_MG_4_FD_203885 | JGI IMG/M metagenome (GOLD analysis project Ga0310696, IMG submission 203885) | Bovine rumen microbial communities from tropical cattle in Woodstock, Queensland, Australia - Gonzalo_02 (v2) (version 2) | ecosystem: Host-associated > Mammals > Digestive system >... | reverse complement strand
CGCAGGAACGCTCCAAAGCGCATTAGGTCTTTATATCGGTGTGTCAACCAACAGCAATGGCCTGAAGCAGACAGACAAGGCTACGACCTATACCCATACATTTAGCATCGACGAAAGTGGCAATGCTAAAATCTTTGCCGATTTCAGTACGTCCACGATGTATCTAAAATATAATAGTGATAGTGGTCAGAAGCGTTTCCGCTATTTTAAGAACGATGGTCAGAAGCCCATCCAGCTCTACAAGTTCGTTGCTGATGCCGAAGATGTTGAAGTTATAGTCTCCGCTGCCGGCTATGCCACCTATTGCTCCACGAGCGACCTTGACTTCTCGGCTACTGGCCTGACTGCCTACAAGGCAACTGTCACCGGCTCTGAGGTGAAATTCACTGAGGTTAAGCAGGTTCCCGCTGGTCAGGGCGTACTGCTGAAGGGCGTAAAAGGCGAAGAAAAAACATACTCTGTTCCCGTAGCCGCCAATGCTGCTGCTCTTACTGGCAACGCTTTTGTCGGTGTCACTGAGGAAACTCCCGACGTTCCCGCCGGCATCTTCGTCCTGATGAATGGTGACAAGGGCGTAGGCTTCTACAAGACTACGAAGACCTTCACCGTGGGTGCCAACACTGCTTATCTGCCTGCATCGGTTGGTGCTCGCAACTTCATCGCACTTGACGAGGCCACTGCCATCAATGGCATTGCCGCTGAGAAAGTAAGCAACGGCGAGATCTACAACCTGCAGGGTCAGCGCGTGACGAAGGCTCAGAAGGGCCTGTACATCGTAAACGGTAAACTCCAGGTAGTGAAGTAATACGTTGCATGAATTTTCATGATAGTATCGAGGTCTAATCGAATGTCTTTGATTCTTAACACGAATTACCACAAATTAAACACAAATTATTCACAAATAAATTTTTGAGAAATTAGTGTTAAATTTCTGGTAATTCGTGTAAAGACAATAGCTCATGAATAATGTAAGTTAGAAACAATTTAGTATAATTAGGGTAATTCGTTACCCACAAACAGAAAGGAACAACGACTATGAAAGCAACATATCAGAAACCCCTTATCGAGGAAACCGAGGTAGAGTTCACTCCACTGATGGAAGCGTCTAATTTGCCTGAAAAGGTTGAGGACGGCTTTGATCCTGGCAGCACTCCTACGACAAATGAGACATCTGGCAACCTCTCCCGTCGCAACATCTGGGGTGACGAGTAAGGTGAAGAAGGCGAATACGAATCGCCTATTGAACGATTATTGTTTTAGTTAGCATTTTTGATGACTCCCCTGGCACGTAATGTGTCGGGGGAGTTTTTTCCTCAGACATTGAGCAACATGGCCATCAGGGGGATGGTAAGGATGGAAAACAGGGTGGAAATGAAGGTCAGTTCGGTGATGAGCGTGGTGTCTCGCCCCATCTTCAGGCAGAGGATGGTACCGTAGGTGGCCACGGGCATGGCGATGACCACGGTGTTGATGTTCACCGCCAGTTGCAGCCCCTGTGCCAGTCCATAGTGGGTAACGCTTTCAGGTGTTGCATCTCCCAGGAGCAGTCCGCCCAGCACTCGGAATATCACTAACAGTGCCAGTGGCAGCAGAATAAGACGGAAGAGTGTGGTAGCATAGACCGTGGGGCTGCCAATCATCGTGCGTAGTGACAGGCGTGACATGCTCGACCCGATGATGAGCAGGGCGGCGGGAACGGTGATATTGCCGATGAGCGTCAGCGGCTGGCTCACCACTGCGGGGATGTTGTCGATGCCACAGGCTACGATGACCATGGCCAGATAGGTAGCCAGCATGGGCGTGCTCAGGAGCAGTTTCAGCCATCCGCGCCGTGAGTGGGGAAGTCCCTGGCGGCTCGACGATGTAGCAGCAGGTTCCGTGCCAGACCGCAACAACAGCATCGTGCCCACGGTGAATACGGCGAAGGTGTTCACTACATTGAACACAGCGGCGTAGAATACGGCCTCATGGCCGAAGATGGAGGCCACGATGGGATAGCCGATGAACCCTACGTTTCCGAACATCAGCGCGAAGCCCACCACGCCACGGTCATCCTCACGGCGGGTGAGCAGACGCGGAAATGTCACAGCAGCCAGTGCCAGCAACACGTAGGTGATGAGGCTGATGCCCAGCAGAGGTAGGATGAGACGGCGGTCGGGCAGCGTGCCACTCATGGTCGACGACAGGATGAGTGCCGGACAGGTGATGTCGATGACCAGCGAGGACAGCCGACGGTCGAACTCACCACCCATATACCCTCGCTTGCCCGCCACGTAGCCCACCATGACAATGGCAAACAGCACCACCATTACTTCTACATTGTTCATTCTCTTAAACAACGGATTACACGAATTTCACGAATTAGTTATAAACAACGGATTACACGAATTTCACGAATTAGTTATAAACAACGAATAACACGAATTTCACGAATTAATTATAAACAACGGATTTTACGGATTACACGGATTATACTAATTATAATGGATTTCACAGATTTCTTCCAGATTCGATGGTAGGATAACAAATAATCCGTGAAAATCCGTGAAATCAGTTTTAATCCGTTGTTTTGTTCCTTTCACTCCCCCTTCACTCCTCACAAAGTATTCGACAAATCTTGTCTTGGAACTCGCGGGCCTCGCTAGCTTTCAACGTTCCCTGGTTAAGGATGGCGAAGCAGAGGCGGTGGCCGCTGGCTGCTGTGAGGTACCCAGCCAGTGAGATGACACCCGTGAGCGTCCCCGTCTTGGCCTGCACGTTACCCTCGGCGGCAGTGCCCTTCATGCGTTTCTTCAGTGTGCCGTCGACACCTGCCACGGGCAGCGATGGCAACAGACGGTCGTAAAGGTCTACGCGCTGGTAGGCATAGCGCAGCAGCGCCACCTCCAGCTCTGCCGAGAGGTAGTTATAGAGTGACAGTCCGCTGCCGTCGGCGATGCGGTAGGGCTGGGAGTCGAGACCTACCCGCTCTATGAGGGCGCGTTCCAGCCGGGCTGCATCGATGGCGCGTGCCGGCTGATGGCCACTACTGGCCGCCACTTGGTAGAACATGCACTCGGCATAGAGGTTGTCGCTCTCCTTCATCATTGTGTGAAGCACGTCGGCTATGTTATGGCTGCGGCGCGTGATGAGCGTTGCCTCCTCTCCCGTAGGGGCAGACCCTGTGCCGGTCCGCAGCGTTCCCGTGTCTTCCCGTACATCCGTGATGTCCACGCCGCTGCGTTTCAGCTTGCTTAGCAACACCTGCGTGAACTCGTCCTTACGACCCACGAGCAGCGGCGTGAGCGTGACGTTGTCATCGTCCCAGCACCAGCCTTCACCCCAGCGCAGTGTGTCCTTCATCGATGTGTCGGCCACCACACGGCCTATGATGCGGTTCACCCCCAGCTCCTTCACTGCCTGCACCAGCGAGTCCATGTCGGCGTAGTCAAACATGGGGTCCATACCGCCCACGCAGTATAGGTCGCCGTGGAGGGTGGAGCCAGAGATAGTGCCCTTATAATATAAGGATGTGGAGAAACTATGCTGTCCGCCCAGCTGATCGAGGGCGGTGATGGCGGTAAGTAGCTTCATCGTCGATGCTGGCCGCAAGATTTGCCGGTGGTTATAGCAGAAGAGCGAGCGTCCCGTCGATAGGTCCCACACCATGAGTCCCGCCTGTGTCGTGTCGAGCAGCGGGTCGCGCATTATTGAGTCCAGTCGCTCCTGCACGCCCAAGGGCCACGGCAGCGGTTCATACTCTAAGTTTGATACAGGTTTCGACTGTGCCAAGGCGATGCTCGACCATAGCAACAGCAGCAATCCAGATACTATCCTGTTCATCGTAAGTCTATTTTTAGTGCTGCAAAATTACACATTTCTCCGCTCTTATGGCTTAGCATCGCTCAAAAACTTTCAAAAATATATCGTTTTTTGTTAATAAGTCAATTGTTTTTTGTCGTTTCGGGAAAAGTTCGTACTTTTGCCACAGTTTCCACAAAACGTTATGAAAACTATGACACTTGACACCTTCCCAGCCATTGCCGCCCGACGCATGGTCTTGTCGTGCCTGCTTCTGTTGCTGGCACTCTGCCCTGCACAGAGTAAGACTGTGCTGTTGGAGACCACTATGGGCAATATCCGCATCGAACTCTATGATGACACACCGTTGCACCGCGATAACTTTCTGAAGTTGGTGGACGAGCACTATTACGACTCGTTGCTCTTCCACCGCGTCATCTATGGTTTTATGATTCAGACCGGCTCGCCTGACAGTCGCCATGCTGAGCCAGGGGCTCCAGTTGGCTATAAGGACAAGGACTACACCATTGAGGCGGAGATACGTCTGCCCCAGCACTTCCACAAGCGCGGTGCCGTGGCGGCAGCACGCGAGGGCGACCGTACGAACCCTGAAAGACGTTCCAGCGGCGGGCAGTTCTACATCGTCTGGGGAACAACCCACAGCACCTTGGCACTAGAGCGAATGAGCCAGAAGCTCGACTCGCTCAGTCATGGTACGATGAGCTTCTCCGAGGAGATGATTGACCACTATCGCAAATATGGCGGCTCGCCCCATCTCGACGGACAGTACACCGTTTTCGGCGAGGTGGTGGAGGGGCTTGACGTGGTGGACAAGATACAGCAGGTGTATACCGACGACTACCACCGTCCTGTGGATGACGTGCGCATCATCCGTGTAACCGTGGAGGAGTGATAAACGATGGACATCAACTATATTATAAGCCACGCGAAGGTATATTTCAACCTCATGCCCGACAATGAGTCGGAGGAGGAGATTGTCAATCAGATTAGCAGCGGCGTGTCATTCCGTGGTGCTAACCTGTGGGTGCTCATCTTCGCCATCTTCATCGCCTCGCTGGGCCTGAACGTCAATTCCACGGCCGTCATTATCGGCGCGATGTTGATTTCTCCGCTCATGGGACCCATCATCGGCATGGGACTGGCGGTGGGTATCAACGACCTGGACCTGTTGAAGCGCGCGGCGAAGAACTTCGGCGTGGCCACCCTCATCAGCGTCCTCACGGCGACGGTCTATTTCCTCATCACCCCGCTAGGTGAGGCACAGTCCGAGCTGCTGGCCCGCACATCGCCGACACTCTACGATGTGCTCATCGCCTTTTGTGGCGGTGCTGCCGGCATCATCGCCCTCTGCACCCGTGGCAAGGGCAACGTCATCCCGGGCGTGGCCATCGCCACCGCCCTTATGCCACCGCTCTGCACCGCCGGCTACGGCCTGGCCACGGGACATATCCTGTATTTCCTCGGAGCATTCTACCTGTTTTCCATCAACACGGTGTTCATAGCTCTCGCCACGTACTGCGGTGTCAGGCTGATGAACTTCCAGCAACATGTGCACCTCTCGAAGGAAGTCGGCGCCAGGACACGCCGCATCGTCACAGCCATCGTCACCATTACAATGCTGCCCGCCGCCGTAGTGACGGTAGGTATCGTGCGCCAGAGCATTTTCGAGAACGCCGTCCGCAAGTTCATCAAGACCGAGCTGACGCAGCGTGGCACGCAAATTATCTCTAACGATGTGGAGGAGGACAGCCTGAAGCTGCGCGTCGTTGCCGTAGGTCGTGAAATCACGGAAGCCACACGCGCAGAGGCCGAACGTCGCATGGAGCAGTATGGCATGAAGGGTTTCCGTCTGCAAATCATTCAGGGGGCACAGACCGACAGTGTCCTGGCACTCAACAACCGGCTCTCGCAGATAAGTACAACCCGCGAGGCTGACCGCCAGAAGCTGTTGGAGATGTCGGCAGAGAACGCCATGCTGCTACAGCGGCTTGAAGATTACACCCGTCTGGAAACACTCACCGCCGACCTGCGTCCAGAACTGACAGCCCTGTTTCCGCAGGTTACCAGCCTGGGACTGGCACGCATGACCATGAGCGTCAGCGACTCTGTGAAGCAGCAATCTTTTGTGACCGCACTCATAGGCACCAGTGACAATCATCGCTTGGCTCCTGACGACTACCAGCGACTAAGCGAATGGCTAAAGGTGAGACTACAGGTTGACAGTCTGATAGTCATGGAAAAGTAGTACTATAATCATTGATATATAGCAAAACGAACGACTTTTACTGGTTAAGCAAAGTTAAATTGATTATATCTTGTTAAATTTGTCACCTTTTTAGGCTATCAATTAAGGGCTAATTAGGTGATATAAAATAAAATGTGTACCTTTGCAGCCCGAAATACACCCTTTCCAAAGAGGGTGTGCTATGACATATCGACATATACACAATAATATATATAATAAACAAAAAACAAAAACAATTATGCCTACAATTTCACAATTGGTTCGCAAGGGCAGGAAAGTGATCGTAGACAAGTCGAAGTCACCCGCGCTGGACAACTGTCCTCAGCGTCGTGGTGTCTGTGTACGTGTCTACACGACCACGCCCAAGAAGCCTAATTCGGCTATGCGAAAAGTTGCCCGTGTTCGCTTGACCAACCAGAAGGAGGTCAACAGTTACATTCCCGGAGAGGGACACAACCTGCAGGAGCACAGCATCGTGCTGGTGCGCGGCGGTCGTGTAAAGGATCTTCCCGGTGTGCGCTATCACATCGTCCGCGGTACGCTCGATACCGCCGGTGTTGCTAACCGCCTGCAGCGCCGCTCCAAGTACGGAGCCAAGCGTCCGAAGGCTGCTAAAAAGAAGTAAGACGAGGAAGTGAGTTTTTGAGTTTTTAGGTTCTATGGGTGCTCGGTGATGAGCAGGCTCAGAACCGGGAAAAACAATAAACGTTAAACAATAAACAATAAACGTTTGCTCAAAGCTCAAACAACTCAAAAACTCAGAAACTTACTAAACTCAGAAAACTTAAACAGAAAAAAACGTTTTGCTGGAAGGAAATCTTAAAGGTTGAGTAAATGTCCGAGCGACGGACGTTGAAGACGCAGACAAAGAACAGCCCCAAGCAGACAGAAAAACAGTTAAAACTTAAAAATGAGAAAAGCTAAACCAAAGAAGCGCGTGATCCTGCCGGATCCCGTATTCAACGACAAGAAAGTGTCGAAGTTTGTCAACCACCTGATGTTCGACGGTAAGAAGTCGAAATCGTATGAAATCTTCTACAACTCGCTGGAGATTGTGAAGAACAAGATGAAGGATGCCGAGAAGTCTCCCCTGGAGATTTGGAAGCAGGCTCTCGACAATATCACCCCTCAGGTGGAGGTGAAGAGCCGCCGTATCGGCGGTGCCACATTCCAGGTGCCCACAGAGATTCGCCCCGACCGTAAGGAGAGCGTCTCGATGAAGAACATGATTCAGTTTGCCCGCAAGCGCAGCGGCAAGTCGATGGCTGAGAAGCTCTCGGCTGAGATTATGGACGCCTTCAACAACCAGGGCGGTGCCTTCAAGCGTAAGGAGGACATGCACCGCATGGCTGAGGCTAACCGTGCCTTCGCACACTTCCGCTTCTAAATATTTTAGCCCCCTAAGTTAGGGGGTTGGGGGTCTGAACAAATGGCCCCCAACCCTATAACTTAGGGGCTATTTCTAATTAGGATAACATTTTATAAACAATAGGTAACAACTAAACGGAGGAGAACAAGCGATTGTTCAGACCCCCACCCCCCTAACTTAGGGGGCAAAGAAAAAGATTATGGCAAAACAGGATTTGCATTTAACACGTAACATCGGCATCATGGCCCATATCGATGCCGGAAAGACCACCACATCAGAACGTATTCTTTTCTACACCGGCAAGACCCACAAGATTGGTGAGGTGCACGACGGTGCCGCCACCATGGACTGGATGGCCCAGGAGCAGGAGCGTGGTATCACTATCACTTCAGCAGCAACGACCTGCTACTGGGAGTGGAACCAGAAAAAATACAAGATTAACCTTATCGACACTCCGGGACACGTGGACTTCACTGCTGAGGTGGAACGTTCGCTGCGTGTGCTCGACGGTGCCGTGGCCACCTACTCGGCAGCCGACGGCGTTCAGCCCCAGTCGGAGACCGTGTGGCGTCAGGCCGACAAGTATAACGTGCCGCGTATCGGCTATGTGAATAAGATGGACCGTTCGGGTGCCGACTTCTTCGAGACCGTGCAGCAGATGCGCGACATCCTCGGAGCCAACCCCGTGGTCATCCAGGTGCCTATCGGTGCCGAGGAGAACTTCAAGGGTGTCGTCGACCTCATCAAGATGAAGGCCATCCTGTGGCACGATGAGTCGATGGGTGCTGAGTACGACATTGAGGATATTCCCGCCGACCTTGTGGACGAGTGCGACGAGTGGCGCAACAAGCTGCTCGAGGCCGCCGCTGAGTACGACGAGGCTCTGATGGAGAAATACTTCGACAACCCCGGAAGCATCACTGAAGCAGAAATCATCGCCGCCATCCGTAAGGGCACTTGCAACATGGATTGCACACCTATGGTTTGCGGTTCCAGCTATAAGAACAAGGGCGTGCAGCCCCTGCTCGACTATGTGTGCGCCTTCCTCCCCGCCCCTGTCGACGTGGAGGTCATCAAGGGCACCAACCCCAACACCGAAGAGGAGGAAGACCGCAAGCCCAGCGAGGACGAGCCTACGGCAGCCCTGGCCTTCAAGATTGCTACCGACCCGTACATGGGTCGTCTGGTGTTCTTCCGCGTCTACTCGGGTAGCGTGCAGGCCGGCAGCTATGTCTTCAATCCCCGTTCGGGCAAGAAGGAGCGCATAAGCCGCCTCTTCCAGATGAACTCTAACAAGGAGATTCCCATGGACAGCATCGACGCTGGCGACATCGGCGCAGGCGTGGGCTTCAAGGACATCCGCACGGGTGATACCCTCTGCGAGGAGGAGAAGCCCATCGTGCTTGAGTCGATGACCTTCCCCGACACTGTGATTTCTATCGCCGTGGAGCCGAAGAGCCAGGCCGACATTGCCAAGCTCGACAACGGACTGGCCAAGCTGGCCGAGGAAGATCCGACGTTCACCGTGCGCACCGACGAGCAGAGCGGCCAGACCATCATCAGCGGTATGGGCGAGCTGCACCTCGATATCATCATCGACCGCCTGAAGCGCGAGTTCAAGGTGGAGTGCAACCAGGGCAAGCCCCAGGTGAACTACAAGGAGGCCATCACCAAGATGGTTGAGATTGACGAGACCTACAAGAAGCAGTCGGGTGGTCGCGGTAAGTACGCCAAGATGCTCGTCCAGGTAGGTCCGGTCGATGACGACTGGAACATCAAGGAGAACGGTGGCCTGCAGTTCGTCAACGAGGTGAAGGGTGGTAACATCCCCAAGGAGTTCATCCCCAGCATCCAGAAGGGCTTCGAGACAGCCATGAAAAACGGTATCCTCGGTGGCTACCCGCTCGACTCCCTGAAGGTGACCGTCGTCGATGGTGCTTTCCATCCCGTCGACTCCGACCAGCTCTCCTTCGAAATTGCAGCCCAGATGGCTTACAAGGAGGCTTGCGCCAAGGCAAAGCCCGTGCTCATGGAGCCTATCATGAAGCTCGAGGTGGTGACACCCGAGGAGAACATGGGTGACGTCATCGGTGACCTGAACAAGCGTCGCGGTCAGGTGGAAGGCATGGACGAGGCCCGCAGCGGTGCCCGTGTCGTGAAGGCCAAGGTGCCCCTCTCAGAGATGTTCGGCTACGTCACCGCCTTGCGTACCATCACCAGCGGCCGTGCCACCAGCTCTATGGAGTACAGTCACCATGCACCCCTCAGCAGCAGCATCGCCAAGGAGGTGCTTACCGAGGCCGGAGGTCGCGCAGACCTGGTGTAAGGTTTTTCTCGTTATCACGAAGTATCGACAACTTGAGATAACATCTTGCAATAAGAATCCCGGAATCGTCTACACGGTTCCGGTTTTTTATTGCTTTTTCCACTATATGTGTTAAAAATCGCACTTTTTTAACACCTACGTATAGGATTTCTAACACCTTTGCAACATTTCGAACACTTTATTTATATATAAAGTAGTACCTTTGCACACGATAACAAATAAAAGTCTTAAATCATTGGCCATAAACCTTACCTTTTAATCAACTATAAACAATATTTTTAATCAACCATAAATCTTTAACTCGTGAACTCTATCGGTATTGCTCCCTGGCTCGTTTGGCTTCTCGGTATCATCTATGCCGGGTTGGTCATTTTGTTCCTGGTGCTGGTTGTTAGAAACTATAAACGATGAAAATAATCATAATCAAACAAACAAATTAATTGTAACTATGAACAAGAAATCATTACTGACACGGGCATACGTTACGCTTGCCCGTAGTGCGAGAGCGAGGCAGACCATTGCCGTCGTTCTGATGCTGTTCGCCACCCCCATGGCGTGGGCTTCGAACGAAGACTTCTACTACTTGGATGGCGAGTGGCGCATCGCGTCTCTAAGCGGCTGGGAAGAGTTCTGCAAGTGCGTCAACAACGGCGAGCACGATGGCTTCAGGGGGTGTATCGTCAAATTGTATGATGACCTCAATGTCACCACCATGGTAGGCAGCAGCTCTGAAAACAGCTTCAAGGGTACTTTCGACGGACAGGGCTACACGCTGACCGTCAATTATGGCAGCTCCTCAAGCCCTCTGACAGAAGCGAGTGCCGCGCTATTCCGCTACACTAATGGTGACGTCACCATCCAAAACCTGCGTGTGAGCGGCTCCATCTACACTAATGCCAAGTATGCAGCGGGTTTCATCGCCCAGGGTGAGGGCAATAGCATCGTCATCCGCAACTGTGTGAGCAACGTCGCCATCAACAGTAGTGTTTCAGGCGACGGCACCCACGCGGGTTTCGTAGCTGTCAACAACGTCAGCTCATCCACGCTCTTCGAGGGCTGCCTCTTCAACGGCAAGCTACTGGGAGCGAACACCAACAGCTGTGGCGGCTTCGTAGGCTGGCGCACAAGCGGTTCAGTCAGTTTTAAAGGCTGCATCTTTGACCCAAAAGAAATCACCGTCCGCGACAGCGGCAGTCAGACTTTCGGCCGCAACCTAAGAAAAGACACCGACCCGCTTGTCTGTTCCTACTACACCAAGAAACTCGGAGAAGAGCAGGGTAGTCAGTCGCGTAAAATCTCGGCAGGACAGAATGTCACTGTCTCTCTCACCGGCGACGCCACCTATTACAACGTATCAGGCATCACCCTCTATGGTCCGGCAGAATCACTCCAGGGACTGAAATATGGCTCCACCTGCTACAGTAGTAGCTTAAGCGGGGATATTTCTATCAACCTCGGACTTAATGTGTCATCGGGCTATATGCTGAAAAAATACAACGTCCAGAACGGCAAACTCTATAGGTCAGGAAATCCTTTCACGCTCGCCCCGACAAGCAACGAGGTGGTCATCAGTGCTGAGACTGTAGCCTCTCCGTGGACAGGCAACGGCACCGATGACAACCCCTGCCTTATCACCAATGAGGAAGACCTTGTCAAACTGTCTGAAAATGTCAATGACGGCAATACCTACGAGTGTGTTTTGTTCCGTCAGACCGCCGACATCGACATGACTCTCACTGAGAACTTCACGCCCATTGGCACCGATGGGAATTTATTCATGGGCAGGTACGACGGTAACGGCAAGAAGATTTCCAACCTCAACATCAGCGGCAACTACGAATATATGGGTCTCTTTGGCTTAATGGTAGGACGATACGAAGGCACTGAAACTCATCATTATTCCCCACAGATATTTGACCTCACCATTGAGAATTCCACCGTTTTAGCTTCTAAGAACACCAGGGATGCTGGCATAGTGGTCGGTAGCGTTAGTACGTGTGGACAAGTCTTGAATTGTAGCGTTTTAAACTGCACCGTCCAGTGCGCAGAACTGGGGTCGTACGGCGAAGGATATGGCTCATTGGGCGGTCTCACCGGACGCGCCCCTGGCAGCGATTTTGGCTGGATAAAGGGCAACCGGGTAATTGGCACCAAAGTCCTCAACGGTAGCGTGTGCGGTGGTCTCATAGGGACTTCAGAATTCAAAAACTATATCACCGACAACTTTGCGGATGCCACTGTTCATGCCGGCTTAAGCCATAACAACCACGGCGAACTCAAAGCGTATCGTGAGGGTGCATTCGTAGGCTACTTTGACATATCAAGCAGTTCTTCAGATAAAGACTACAATAATTTCTACCATAACAGCGACAACCTGCCGGCTGCGTACGAGACCCCAGAGTCTAAGTTTGCTACGCCCGTCTATATTATTAACAGCATTCCTGAAGCTGCAGAGGTCAGCGGCACGCCGACAGTCGCCTACAATGGCACAAACTACTATGCTTCCGGTACTGTCGTCACCCTCTCTACTCCCAGAATATGCATATTCAACATCAGTGGCGCGGCTGCCTACACCATTTCAGAGGACAATCTCAGTGTCTCCATCACCTTTGGCACCTCAGATATCACCGTTGCCATTCGTGACATTAAAGGCACGTGCGGCGAGAATGCCACGTGGGTGCTTGACAAAGATGACCAAGGCAACTACACACGCCTCACCATCAGCGGCAGCGGTGCTATGTACAACTACGACCACACTACCGACGGCACTACCACCATTTGGCGCACAACCGCCCCCTGGGGCTGGCAGCTGACCAGCGTCACCATCGGCAACGAAATTACCAGCATCGGCAACTATGCTTTCATCGGCTGCCAACAGCTGAGCAAACTTTCCCTCGGCAATAGTGTCACCAGTATAGGCACCAACGCCTTCGACCACTGTGACGGCCTTACCGAGGTCAACCTGCCTGCCAATGTCAGCACCCTCGCCGCAGGAGCTTTCAAGAACTGTGTGAACCTGCAGCGCGTCAACATCCAGAAGAGCAACGGTCTTGTAAGCATCACCGGTGGCAGTGCCTTCGACGGCTGCCACTCCAGCCTCGTCCTTGTACCCCCCACTCCGGCCCTCGCCCTGCAGTATAAGACCGCCTCATACTGGAGCAACTACGCCGAGAGACTGCGCGTAGGCTTTGGCAACTATCTCTTCAGTGCCACCGACGAGGGAGGTACGCCCGCATACGCCATTTCCAATGCCGATGACCTGCGCAACCTCTCCGCTGCCGTCAATATGACTCAAGGTTACGCCTCTACTGGTAAAACCTTCCGCCAGACCGCCGATATCGCCCTCAGCGGGGATTTCGCCCCCATCGCAAACTATAACGGTTATAATTTCGCTGGCACATACGACGGTGGGGGGCACGTCATCAGCGGACTCAGCATCAGCGGTAATGATGCTAATAATGCTTATAACGGCCTCTTCGGTGTTGTCAGTGGCGGCACCGTCAGTAACGTTATCCTGATGAACCCCAGCGTTACCGCCACGGGTTCATATACCGGTGCCCTTATCGGCAGAATTGACAATCAAGGAAGTGCCATCAACTGCTACGCCTACGGCACTGGCAACCTCATCGGCTCCACTGGCAAGGCCACCGTCACCAATGTTGTCCGTGCCCGCAAGATCACCTTCAACGATGGCATCACTGCCACCCCAGACGCCAGCGACATCGCCAACGGCTTCGTCTATAATGGTGAGAGCTATTACGGCGAGGGGCATGAGCTGAGCCTGAATGTAGAACGTCCGGGCTACGATGCCCACTACAGCTATACCGACGGGATGACCACGACCAAGCTTGAGGGAGCGACACTCACCATGCCAGCTGCAGACATTACCGTCAGTGCCACCTTCACTGTCAAGAAATGGGAAGGCACTGGCACTGTCGATGACCCCTACGTTGTTGAGTATGTCACACAGCTCAACGCACTGGCCGACAGCGTGAACAGCGGTATCAGCTATGCTGACGTCTATTTCAAGTTAGGTGCCGATATCAGTTACGATACTAACGGTTTAGGCGGCACCGAGGGCAATTTCACTGCCATCGGTGGCTACAAACATCCCTTCAACGGACACTTCGACGGTGCGAAGCACGTCATCAGCGGCATCCGTATCTATAAGGGTGGCTCAAACTTTGAAGACTATTATCAGGGACTCTTCGGACTTCTCGGTGCCGGTGCCTCTGTCAGCAATGTGTCCCTTTCCGATAGCCGCATCACCGGCTACCAGCATGTGGGCGGTATTGTAGGCAATAACAGCGGCGGTACTGTCAGCAATTGCTACGTGCTGGAAAATGTCACCATCAACGCCGTCAAGAGCATGAGCCTGTATCACGGCGGCAACGTGGGCAGTAACATGAATGGCGGCACGGTGACCAACTGTGCAGGTGCCGCCACCGTCACCCACGCTGATGGCATCAGTTACTGCCAGTGCTACGGCGGCATCGTGGGTGAGAACGAAAACGCCAGCGTCGAATACTGTCTCTACACTGGTAACACCGTCAAAGGCAACTCCTACGTCGGAGCCATCATAGGCAATAATTGCGGTTCCAGCTCAAAGGTAGAGCACTGCTATTACACCAACAACTCGATCACAGGTAAAGATAGCGACGGCAATGAATTAGCCAACGCCGACTGCGCCGTCGGCGAGAACTCGGACAAATCTCCCAATCCCGACTACATCGGACAGGTTGACTACCACGGCTTAGCACCGAAACCCCTCTTCTCCCAAATGGCTCCGCAGGACGACGAGGACAACAGCGTCTTCGTAGCCCTCATGGCCCGTCGTGCTGCTGCCCTCAAGGCTGCAGTTCCCCAGTACGACGCTTCAGTGACGCTCACCCTCAGAGGCCGCACCCTCAACAGGGACGGCAAGTGGCACACCATCTGCCTGCCGTTCGATGTTGACTTGACCAAGGCCGAGGGCGTGCTCTACGGTGCCGAGGCCCGCGAACTGACGAATGCCAGCATCACCGGCACAACGTTGCACTTAGAGTTCAGCAATCCGGTGGAGAAGCTCATCGCCGGTACACCATATATTATAAGACTGGGCAACACGGTGAGCGCAGCGAGGGCAGAGAGCTCAACGCTGACAGACCCGATATTTGCTAACGTGGACGTCGACGACACCGACCGCAGCTTCGACAACACCGAGAGCGGCAACCAGCGCGTCCGCTTCGTAGGTTCCTACAAGATGACGAACTTCGACAATACCCTGAAGAGCACGTTGCTGGTGAACGGCACAGACAGTCCTTACTATCCAACAACCGGTACCAATATCGGAGCCTTCCGCGCCTACTTCACGATAGGCGATGGCGACAATCAGGGCACCGTCTCCATCACCGACTTCGATATCAAACTTGGCGATGACGAGTACACAGGAATAGTGGGCAACGCAGCTGAGCGTTGCACCGAGCGCCAATCCCGCAAGGTGATACTTAACCCCGGCGACGGCAATGGAAGTGTGGGCGACTTTGCGGACGAGGACGTCCGCGCTCCCAAAGAGTGGTACGACCTCAATGGCCGCAAGCTCAGTGGCAAGCCTTCGCGGAGCGGTCTGTATATCCAGAAATAAACAAGTATAATCTAAAAACAATAACAGTATGAAACACAGAACATTTAACATCCGCTGGATGCTCGTCCTGCTGGCGATGGCTCTTGCCATACCCTCCTGGGCTAAAGTAGGAGAGCAATCGAAGGAAATGACGGAAAAAAAAGGCAACAAGAGCTATGGCAAATACACCATTTGGGCCAAGGGCGAAGACGTTGGCATCTTCTTCGATACTGGTGAGGATCATCTCGAAACGTTCCAAGACTCGAGGTTCTATTCCATCGAATACTTCGACAATGCCAAGGGTAAGTGGTGCTACAAGTTCTACATCCAGCAGTGGAACACCAAAACGTCGGGCAAATCGGAAGAGAGCCGTGTTCTTAGCGACATTAATGTGTATGTCAAGGCCAAGAATGGCAAAGAATATCACGTGGGAACGATTGCCCATAGCGAGGAAGGCGAGGTGTCGGGTCTTGACCACACTGAGTATGCCAAATTAGAGCAAGGCTCAAACGACGGCGAATATCTGTTGTATCCCTCGCAGATGCTGTTGGAGGATGTCGGCATTCAGGAAATCTATCTGTCTTTCAGATACAAGATTGCCAGACATGAAATCTTTCATGCCAAAGACAAGGAATACGAGATGAAGGTGATTAAAACCACCAGTCAGGGGTTGACTTTCACCTATACCCCCATGCCCACCGATGTAAAGTTCTCTGTTACCAGCGAAGGCTATCTGAAGATGGAATTGAGTAACGTGCCAGGCCACAGCTCTGAATGTAAATATAGCTGGTATTCCCGCCCTTCGAGTAAGTCAATGTGGGGTTCCCTGTACAAAATGGACTTGACCCAGAGCGGCACTGGATGGAAAAAGAATGTTGACAATAACAAGAGCGTCACCATTGTAGACAAGAATCAGCGATTCCAGCCATCGGATGCCCACACTATCCAGTACAGAGGCTACATGTTGGGCGACAAGTATGAATTCTCCAACCCCTACGCCAAATGGGCTGAACAGAATCATGTCATACCGGCATACTACTATCCATACAAACTGGAACACGACGACTACAACCAGTGGGAAAACTCCGTTACAATTTCATGGAAAGCCCAGAAGACCTATAAAGACGTAACATCGACAGGCTCGGAGCTAAATCGTAGCAATGATGGAATATGGTACTTATTACGCGAAGGTGGTGGCAAAGTGGATACGCTGACCACACTTCCAGGAAGCACTGACGACAACAAGTTGAGCTACAAGGACACAACCCCAGCTCCCGAAACGGACTACACATACCGCGTACTCTTCATACCAAGTGTGATGAAAAGTAAGGTTCCAGAAGCACTGACGTGGTTCGCCGATTCGTTGAAGCCCTACACACAGTTAACTACAAGGCGCAATGTGAGTATCACCCTGAAGCAGATCAACGATTCCACCATAAATGGCGTCAAACTAAACTGGACATACCATATCGAAACCAGCAATTCATCTTTCGTCGTACAGCGTAAACTGGCAGGAACAGGCAACTGGGAGGACATTGCAACATTGCCTGTGGTAACCTCCCTGGAGGAGGCCACGTACACTGACACGCTTGTCGCCAACGCTTGCACGTTCTACGACTACCAAATCGTAGCCAATACACTGGGAAGCAAATTCTACAGCAATACAGCCGAGAAATGCAACATGACGAGGGGCACCTCCATCACTGCCATCGATGTCACGAAGGGTACGGAGACCAATGCGGTCATCGTCAATTGGAAAGTAGACCAGCGGGGTACCGACGACACCTATTTCAGCATAGAGCGCCGCCCCATTCTCAACGGCAATTACGGCGACTGGGTGAAGGCTGGCGAGACGTATGGCACGGTAGCACAGTACACCTTTACCGATACACGGGCAGAAGCCGGCAGCTACTATGAATACCGTGTCGTCGCATTCGGACAGAAGTGCGAGGGACAGATTGCCAGGAGCAGTGAACTCACTGACGTCGGTTTCATCATGTCGACAGGTACCGTTTCCGGACACATCAGCTATGGTACGGGAAACAGCGTCGAGGGTGTGCGCGTGAACCTCATTAAGGGCGGAACGGATAGTGACATGCAGCGCGAATCCTACTCCCGCTTCATCCAAGGCAATCAGGACGGCGGACTCTTATGGGTGGCCGACTCTGCACACTATGCCGACAGGCTGAACAGCAACAAACCGCTTTCAGTCCAGCTGTGGGCAGCTCCAATAAACGAGCGCCAGTACATGCCCATCTTCACACTGGGCAGCAATGTGGAATTAGGCTTGCTGTATCAAGACAACAACAGGTATAGGGTCACGTTCTTCCATGATAAAACGATGAAGCTTCTCGACCTCTATGTAACGGCTGCCCGATACAGCCATTACACCGTGACATACGACGGAGCGGGGAAATGGCGATTCATCGTTGACGGCAACATAGCGGAGGCCGTGACGGAAAATTACATGGGAGATTGGACGCTTGCCGACGGCAAGACAAACTTCCACGTGGGTGGAGCCAGCGTGCAGTTTGACTCCAATTATTCCTTCTGCGGACTGGTAGACGAAATCCGTCTCTGGTCGCGTGAACTTACCGACAGAGAGTTGCCCACGAGCTACGACCGTTTGCTGGGTGGTAACGAGAACGGGCTGGTGCTGTACTGGCCCTTGGACGAGGGTATCGACGACTACACCTTCGACGTGTCGAGACAGAACGGCGTGAGCAACCAGAACCACCCCACACTGTTCAAGAACACCAAGCCATCGAGAGTCGTTCCCCTGAACCTGGGTATCTACGGCGTGACCGACAGCGACGGCAACTACCTCGTTTCAGGTATTCCATACGGTGCGGGAGGAACCAATTACAAGTTGCTTCCCGAATACGGCATCCACGAGTTCCACCCCGCCTCTCGCTCACTTTACATCAGCTCGTCATCGCTAACGGCCAACAACGTTGACTTTACCGACAAGTCCAGCTTCCGTATGTACGGGTACATCTATTATAAGGATACAAATATTCCTGTCAAGGGTATTTACCTTTATGTCGATGGACAACTGGTGACCACCGACGGAACGATTGCCGAGACCGACGAGGACGGATACTATGAGATATCTGTCCCCATTGGCAATCACTACGTCGAGGCCAAACAGACGGGCCACGATTTTGTGGATGCAGGCCGTTGGCCAAGTCAGGGCTATTACAACTTCCAGAGCGAAGTGTCTCATAATTTCTCCGACTCCACTCTTGTGAATTTCTGCGGCCGTGTGGCCGGTGGTCAGATTCAGGAGGAGAAGCCTGTGGGCTTCGGCTCGGAGAGCGGTGCATTGAACAACATCGGCCAGGCCACAATCACGCTGGCGCTGAAGAGCAATCCCAACCTGAGCTTCAACTGTGAGGAGGGAACCACCAACAACTATCCGACCAATCGCCCCTTCCTGCCGAAGGACAATGACAAGACCGAAAGCATCAACAGTACGACATGGGCAGAGGGAAGCAAAATCTATATCAAGACAGACAGCAAGACAGGTGAGTTCTCGGCCATGCTGCCGCCACTGAGATACAGTGTCACCAGCATCGAGATACCGTCGAATACCGACCTGACCTTCTCAGACCTGCCTGATATTAACATGACCAACCCCATCAGCATGAATGTTGACACGCTGCTGACGAAGACAATGAACGCTGACAGCACCATCAATATTGGCGTGAAGACGTATGGTTACAACCAGAAGATGGTCAGCATCTGGTATGCCGACCCGACACTGGTGGTCAAGGACAACAGCGACACGCTGAGGATAGGTGCTTTCGGCCGGCAGACTTGGAAGGACTACGAGGACGCTTACGGCACGGTGGAGAGCATACAGGTCTACCACAAAGATGCCGACGGAGGTGTGGCCTACGACTATGACTATCCTGTCTTCAATATGGGCGAGAACTATTCCTTCAGCCTGGAAGCCTACGAGAAATATGTGAACAAAGACAGTGGATATGATATTGAGGACCTTGTGAGGCTGAGCAATGTGGTGCTCGACTTGCACAACGAGCTGAGTGACAATCAGGCCGTCGTTACAGAGAATGTTCCCGAAGAGAATATCAGCCAGGGCGACATTTACAACCTGAAGGCCAGCGAGCTTCAACTGGACAGTGTGGGTAAGGCCACCTACAACTGGAAAGCCGGTATGCCCAACCCGACAGCCCCCTATACCCGTCATCTGAGCATCACCTACGAGCGCCGCAAGCGTGTCTACACCTTCGACGTGTTCGATGCCTACGTCTTCGGCTCCCTGCCCATAGGCAAAAATTTCGTGACAACGGGTCCCGACAACGTGCTCATGGTGCTGCGCGATCCCCCAGGCAGCAGCTCATCGACATCGTGGACGAAAGGCAAGGTGAGTACGAAGATTGAGAAGATGAAATCGCGTGGCACGGAATTTGGTGCTGGCCTGAATCTTGAGTTCCTCTCTGGAACAGATATTACGACGGACACTGGTATCGGTGTTGCCATCATCTCCTCAGAGAAGGCAGTCCTCGACATCAATGCGGGGCTTGAAGCATCATTCGAATACAACAACTCGTGGTCCACGACTTATACCATCACTAACACCGAGACCATTTCCACCAGTTCCGACACGGAGTTCGTCGGTGCCAATGGCGATGTATATATCGGCGTGGCCACAAACCTGATTATCGGTGACTGTAAGAAGGTGGGCTTCTTCCGCGACGGTCCCGATGAGCCTTTCGTTGTGAAAGACAGCCTGACGCTGTGCGTAGGCGACAGCGTGAAGACGACGTTCATGTACACCCAGGCAGAAATAGAAACCAGACAGATACCTGAATGGGAGAAGCTGAGAACATCGATGCTCATACCGGTAGGCTCTGAGGCAGAAGCAAAAAGCTTCCCGAACAACGACAAATACCCGAAGTATGTGACGTGGAAAGACCCCACGAGCGATGAGTGGACGCCCGACTCCAAGTCTTATCTGATGGTGATGGGAACGGACACCTCGCTCAAGGAGGACAGCATTCAGACCCTGACCAACCAAATCGAAAATTGGCAGGCGAGAATCAGGGACAACGAACAGGACAAACTGGATTCGCGGACCAATACCGGGCTGATGAAGGATATGAGGAATATTTCCTTCGACAGCGGCACAGCATACTCCTATAAGGCAGGAACAGACACTGCCCACGTAGAAACGAAGGAATGGCACTGGAAGATTGGTGTTAAAGGCGATGGAAAGTTTGGAATAGGAATAGATGCCGCCTTGCTTGCAGGAATCAATATCGACATTGCCTTGAATGCCGCATACACAGGCAGTAAGACAACAGGCGATTACGATGAAAACTACACCAATTCTTCAGAATTCACTTATAACTTCTCAGAATCGAGCATAGGTACGGCCCATACCATCAATTGCTACAAGTCAGGCAGGGGATGGTCAGACCACTTCTCCACACTCGCCGGACAGACCTACTGCCCCTACGAGCCTGAGATTCTTACGAAGTACTACCAGCCCGGAACCCCGCTCAGCAATGCCACCATACCGATGCAGAAGCCTCAAATTGGCGTCTCCAACGGCAGCCAGAACCCGTCGTTGCACGCCGTGCTGACCGATGTGCCATCGGGTACGCCTGCCATCTTCACCCTCTATCTGAGCAACGAGGTGGAGACCGACATGGCCATGACCTACGTACTGGGTGTGAAGGAGAACTCCAATCCCGACGGACTGCAGTTCACTGTCGATGGTGTGAAATTAGGCAACGGGCGCAACATCGTCGTCGAGCCTGGCGAGACGGTCGTCAAGACCCTCGAGGTAACGCAGACCGACCAATCTATCCTTGACTACAATGATGTGACGCTGACGCTCTTCTCAGACTGTCAGGACGACATCTCGAGTATCAACGGTGTCATTATGGACAAGTGTTCCATCGACGTGCACTTCAAGCCCAGCTCCTCGCCTGTGAAGCTGGATGCCGATGCCCTCGTGGCGAACATCGACAACAATGGCCAGGTGAAGTTCACCCTCTACGACTTCAACCGTTTGTTCAAGAACCTGAAGAGCATGGGAGTGGAGTACAAGGCCGAGGGCGACACCCAGTGGAGCCGCATACAGCGCTACGTCTTCAACGCTGCCGACTCTACCGACCAGAACGACATCGTGGTGCCTGCTACGGGTGATGTCAAGCTGCTCCTCGATATGAACGATAACAACAGCTTCCCCGACCGTACCTACGTCTTCCGTGCATACACCGAGACGGAATACGGCACCGAGGGCGTACGCACCTACAGCGACGAGCTTGCCGTGGTGAAGGACATGCACCGTCCGACCGCCATTGGCACACCTCAGCCGTCCGACGGCATACTCCATGCTGGCGATGACATTATGGTGGAATTCAACGAGGACATCATCCCCGGTTTCGTCAATGCCTCGAACGTCACCGTGACGGGCAAGGTGAACAGCCAGCCCACCACCCATGAGGTGAGCATGCACCTCAGCGGACAGGAACCGACAGCTGCGACGGCCAGCGACTTCTATATGCAGGGCAACAGCACCCTCGCAACATGGCTGAAGTACACCCAACCGGGCACGCTGCTTACACACTGCACCGGCGAGAATGCATTCACACTCACCATCGACGACGGTGGACACCTGACCGTGAAGGCCGGCCAACTCGACAAGACCGACACGCTGACACTGCCCAAGAATGAGTGGATGTACCTGGCCTACTCTTACAACGAGGAGACAACGGAACTCAGCTTGGCCATCCAGTATGGCAACCAGAGTTACTCCAAAAAGGCATATATCGGTGCTGGCCGCACGCTGAAGCAGGTGGTGTATGCTGACGACAAGCGTCTCTTCCTCGGTGGTAACGGGCTGGAGGCCGACTTGCACGACCTGCGCATCTACGGCATCTGCCGCGACCCGTTAGAGGTGGCAACGGAGAAATACAACACCTCCAACATCTACACCTCAGGACTGATGGCCCACTGGCCAATGGACGAGGGACAGGGCACGAAGGCCCGCGACCTGCGCAACGATGCGCACCCACTGGTGCTCACAGCAGCCAACTGGCGCATCGACGGCACGAACTATGCCGCCACTGTCGATGCCGACAAGCAGCAGCACCTCGACCTGAGCATCGCAGGAGCCTCTACCGACAATAACGGAAGCTACGTCGTGGAGTTCTGGTTCAAGGCCGACGGCGACATGGCTGGCAAGACCCTGATGCAGGCTGGTATTGATTATGGCAACACGCTGCGCCTCTTCACCTTAGACGATGGACAGCTGGCCTTCGAGTACGGCATCAACCGCAAGCTGGTGGCTCCCGACGACTTCGACCTCACCGGCGGATGGCATCACTTCGCACTCAACGTCACACGCGGCGCTTCGGCTTCGGTTGCCATCGACGGCAAGCGCACTGCGGTGATGACCGAAAGCGCAGTGCCCCCATTGGAGGGAGCCAAACTCGTCATGGGTGCAGGCTATAAGGTGGCACTCGACGGTAGTTACACCTACCAGGACTACATGACCGGTGCCTTCGACGAGGTGCGTGTCTGGAAGGGTGTGTTGAAGCCCGAAGTGGTGGAGTCCAACATGTACCAGTGCTTAGACACGCTCGAGGCCGGAGTGAAGGGACTCACCGTCTATTATCCCATGGAGACCAAGACCACAGAGTATGGCGTGGAGGTGAAGAAGCCGTCGGACAAGGACTTCGCTCCTGGACAGATCATGCCTGGCAGCATGACCGGAAACTTCGACCTCAATGCCTTCTCCCTGAACGCACCGCCGCTCAGAAAGGCTCCTGAGGTGAAGACCATCGTCAGCGACGCCACCGTCTCCGACCGCAAGGTGTACATACAGCTGAATCCTACATCGCTGGCCGAAATTGAAGGAACGACGCTCGACGTTACCGTCAACCAGATATTCGACACGAACGGCAACTTCTCACTGCCCATTACCTGGCAGGTATATGTCCACCAGAATACCCTCGACTGGGCCAAGGACTCAGTAACCTGCATCAAGAACTACGGCGACGAGGCCTCCTTCCAGGTGGAAATCGTCAACTCCGGCAAGGCCACAGAGTACTACACCGTCAGCGACATGCCTACATGGCTCAATTCTCAATTCTCAATTCTCAATTCTCAATTTTCAGGCGAGGTGGCACCCGAGAGCCGTCAGGCCTTGCGCTTCGACGTTCTGCCCACGGCACCTGTAGGTACGTATGATGTGAACCTCACCCTCACGGGCAACAACGAGATTGCCGAGCCGCTGCAGCTCGTACTCAAGGTGAAGGGCGTCGCCCCCGACTGGGTAGTGCCCGACACCCTCGATGACCAGATGAACGTCGTGAGTCAGGTGATTATCGACGGCATCGTCAACGAGAACGTCGAGAGCCGCTTAGGAGCCTTCATCGGCACGATGTGCGTGGGCGTGGCCTCGCCTGAGAAGGCCCGTGGCTCCTACTACATTCCCATGACCATCTACGGCAATGTCAACGATCACAAAGACCAGCCCATATCGTTCAAGTTCTGGGATGCCTCTACGGGTATTACCTACGTGGGAATGAATGCCGAACCCAGCGTGAAGTTCCAGCAGGACGGCATGAAGGGCAGCTACAACTACCCCGTCATCCTCACCAATACCAACGAGGTGGAGCAGCGGCTCGACGTGGCTAAAGGATGGAACTGGGTTTCCATCAACGTCAAGCCCGCCGCTAACCTGTCGCTGACAGAGGTGCTCGTCGCCGACGGGTTCCTGCAGAACGACATGATCAAGGACAAACTTAACATCGGTTACTACGACGGCAACGGATGGAACTCAGGAACACTGAAGAGCATACAGCCCGCCTGCATGTACAAGCTCAGCGTACAGCAGCCCGTCAATATCATCCTCAAGGGAGAGGAGTGCGTACCCTCGCTTACACCTGTCAGCCTCAGTCACGGGTGGAACTGGATAGGCTTCGTCCCACAGACCGCCATGGACATCAACCAGGCATTAGGCGGAGCGGAAGCTATACAGGGCGACTACATCAAGTCGAAGACAGCGTTTGCCATGTACGGCCCCTACGGATGGGAAGGCAATCTCAAGACCCTCGAACCCGGAAAGGGCTACATGTACTACTCGCAGCAACACGACTCCCTCTCCTTCCGTTATCCTGATGTATCGGCAGTAGGGGCAGCACGCCGCTCAATTCTCAATTCTCAATTCTCAATTCTCAATTCCTCAATCTTCATCCCCGTTGCCCCTGAGGCCTACCCAGACAATATGTCTGTCGTATTGAAGCTGCTCTGCGACGGCGAGCCTGTAGACACCTTCGAGGTGGCAGCATTCGTCGACGATGAGTGCAGGGCTGCGGCAAAGGCCGACAACGGCATCTACTACCTCATGGTGCAGGGCGAAGGCAGTGGACAGCCCATACAGCTGCGCACATACTACGAAGGTGAGGAAGTGGTTATTGATGAAGCACTGGTATTCCAGAAGGACACCAACATCGGTCTGCCATGGGATCCATACATCATCGAGATTGGAAACAATGTCGTAGATGGTATAATGTCCATCGATGGTCAGCAGCTTGCCGGCGATGCGAAGTACTTCCTGCTCAACGGCGTGGAAATCGACAAGTCGCAAATCAAGAATCTCAAATCTCAGTTCTACATACGGTATGACCGTTCAGGAAAAGTAAGTAAACTCAAGAAATAGTAGCCCACGCTTCCCAGCGTGGGAATCAGGAAGTATCCCACGCTGCCAAGCGTTGCAAAAACAAAAAACGAAAAATGAAAAAGATTATTAAAACAATCATGATGGCTGTAGCCTGCGGGGGATTCTTCCCCGCAGCCGCTACGGCTCAGTCCTACCAGCTCGTGACAAGTACGAGTGACCTTGAAAGCGGAAAGCGGTATCTTATCGTGGCAAAAGAGAGCGAGACCGAGTACTATGCTTGGGCTGGACTCAATTTAATTGAAAAAAAAGGTAATGTTACCACCGTCTCACCTAACGGAAACGTCATCACCCCTACTGAAGCAGTAGTCCCTGTGCAGTTGGTGAAATCTAATGATGGCTGGATGATTATCGATACGAATTCAATTGTATATGTGGGAACTACATCGGAAGGTAGTGCGCTTCTTGTTGGAGATTCAGCACCTGTTTCTTTTACAAGATTTCTATGGACTATCTCAATTGATGGGGGAACAACTAAGATCGATAACTTTAGTAATAAAGCGCCCCATTATCTGAAATATGACGAGGATAACAATTTCTTCCGTTCTTACGGCGAAAGTGAAAAAACCGACATCTCCCTCTATAAGGAAGTGCTGACTCCGGGCTCTCCCCTGACACTTTACGACGGTATTGACAACACAGCCATTATAGATGCCGCCACAGGTAGCACATTTGATGTCACCCTGAAAAACCGAAAGTTCTTCGAAGATGGGAAGTGGAACACGCTGTGCTTGCCATTTAGCCTTACTTCCCTTACTGGCACACCACTTGATGGTGCTACTATCATGGAACTCGACACCGAAGGCAAATACAAAATGGACAACAATGTATGGACTAAAGACGAAACTAACGGCACGCAGAAGACTGGCTTCAACGCCAGCAGTGGCACCCTGTACCTCTTCTTCAAGACTGCCGAAAGCATCGAGGCCGGCAAGCCCTACATCATTAAGTGGGATAACTCCAGCGGCACCATCGACAGTCCGACGTTTAGCGACGTTACAATAATTTCCAACACCACAAGCGGAGTTAACAGTGGCGACGGCTATGTGACGTTCAAGGGCGGCTACAACGTGAAATCCATCACTGGCGTGGACCAGAGCATCCTTTTCCTAGGCAGTAACAACAATGTGTACTACCCCAGTGCCGCTATGAACATCAACGCCTTCCGTGCCTACTTCCAGCTGAACAAAGGGCTCACCGCCGGGGAACCTTATTCGCCCGAGTCTGGAACTGGAAATGGCATCCGCGCCTTCAACCTTAGCTTCGGCGACAGCGAAACCACTGAGATTACAACCACGAATTTAACGAATTACACGAATCCTGACGCCGCGTGGTACACGCTCGACGGGCGCAAGCTCGGCGGCAAGCCCACGGCTCGTGGCATCTACGTGAACAGTGGCCGCAAAGTTGTGGTGAAGTGATAGCATAATTCATAGTGAATAACAATTAATCAAAGCCGGAGACCACGCGTCTCCGGCTTTTTTCGTAAAAAGTCACTGCTCTTATAAGTTCATATTATTTCGCACGTGTGCTGCTTGGTCTTCTCGTCGTAGCTGATGCCTACGAGGAGGATGTTGTCGGTGAAGCGGCGCACGGCCTCGGGATAGTTACGCTGGTGTATCTGGTCGATGGCGGCGGTGACGGGCTTGTTCCACTTCAGTTCCACGACGACGGCGGGGCGACGGCCGCCGTAGCGGGGGGTGAGGGCCAAGTCGGCATAGCCCTTGACTTCGTCGAGTTCCGTCACGACTCGGCCATCCAAGCAAGCTTGGTGGCTCTCGCTGCTCCGTCCCTTGCCAGAAGGCAGCTCCTGTATGCTGACGTAATAGTCGATGGCACTCAGATAGCCTATCTTCAGCACCGAGCGCAGGGCTTGCTCGTTATTGTAATAGTCGGGGCCTGCCTCGCTGTCGTGCAGCTGCTCCACGATGGCCGCCACCTGCTGCTCGTCCTTTGCCAGCGTGGCCTCCATCAGTCGGTCGGAGGTTTTGATCATCGCGGCGAGCTTCGCGTGCGTCTTGCTGCCGCGCAGGGCCTCTACTATCTCCATGCCCACCTCCTTGTTGGGTATGGCCACGGTCATGTCCTCCGGGTCGTAGGTCAGGTAGCCTAAGTGGATGAAAAGCGTAAAGAGCTCGTCGTCGGTGCCGATGCTGCTGAGGTCGAAGTTGAAGCGCAGGATGGAGATCCGTGGCCTGCCGCCGCGCAGGATGCTCTCCAGCACCTCCTGCACGCCCGTCATGTTCAGGTCGATGTACCGCTGCAGGCTGTCGAAGGCCGAGGTCTTGCCCCAGTAGTTTCCAAACTTCTTGCGATTGCAGGCTGTCATCACGGAGTTGGGGTTGAACACGGAGGGACAGTCTGGGCCGAAGCTGTAGCCGTCGTACCAGCCCTTCATCTCTTCGTAGTCCATGCTGTACTTTTTGCAAAGTGCCTTCACCTCATCCTCTGTAAAGCCATAGTAGGGTGCCAACGGCCCAGGTTCGGTCATCGAGTATTCGCGGAAGTCGTTGAGTGCCGACTGCGTGCCGTAGCGCTTGATGGGCAGGATGCCTGTCATATATACCAAAGCGAAGACCCTCGGTGTGTCGATGTTTTTGAAGAGACGGCGGAGCAGGTTGACGTAACTGTCCATCAGCTGAGGCTTGTCCTCAGCCTCGCGGCAGATGGCATCCCACTCATCGATAATCATGACAAATTTCTCGCCCGTCGCCATGGTGATTCTCAGCAGCACGTCCATCAAGTCGTCATACTCCTCAATCTCGATGTCGGGGTAGGCTTTGCAAACGTCCTTCATGATAGCCTTTTGCATGATGTCGACAATGTCCACCCTGCCCTTGAACTTGGTGGTGAAGCTCGTCATGTCTATGACGATGGACGGGTACTTGTTCAGGTGTTGCTCAAACGTCGGGTCGTGGGCCACCTCGAACCGCTCGAAGAGGCTCCGTGAGTCGCACGACTTGTCGTAGTAGGCATAGAGCATCTGCGCCGCCGCCGACTTGCCGAAGCGGCGCGGGCGCGTGACGCATATCAGTTTCTCGGGCGTGTTGATGGTGGTGTTGACATAACCAATCATCCCCGTCTTGTCTACATACTCGCCATTGGCATAGTCCATAAAGGCTCTCGCCCCTCTGTTAATATACATTCCCATCACGTTTGTTTGCGATTTGCGAATTGACGATTTACGATTTCTTTGCTGCAAATGTACGCACTTTTCTTGAAACGGCAAAAACAATTCACGTTTTTTTTGCTAGGATAAATAATTCTTCGTACCTTTGTACCCAAATTCTGGAATGCCCCTTGTGCTCCCAACGGCAATGACGAATAACATTAACAACTAATAAACCATAAAATTATGAAACACTCTACAACCAAAACCAGACTGGCACGCGCAGCCATGACGCTGCTCGTGGCAATGCTCGGCTTCACGGCAGGGGCAAACGTCATACAAGCTTCCACAGCAAGAACAACTACACTTGATAATACGGTGGAACTGTCAGCAGGCTGGAACTGGTTCTCCACCAACGTTGAAATCACCCTTGACAATTTGAAGGCAGCCCTTGTGGAAGCCTTGCCCTATACCGAGATTACTATCCAAGCGTGTAGTGATCAAAACAATAATTATAAACTCACTTACAACCCCTATAATCATCGTTGGACGGGACGATTAATATTTGACGTGTCACAAATGTACATGATCCATGTAGAGGGGAGTTGCGAGCTTTCGCTGGAGGCCATGCCTGTTGAGCCCGTAGATCACCCCATCACCATTCGCGAGGGTGACAACTGGATTGGCTTCCCTTTCAGCGATAACATGTCTGTCGCCAGTGCCTTTGGCGAAATTGCAGAAAAAGGTGATGTCATCTATTCACATACCGACTTTGCTTATTATAACGGAAGCACATGGAGGGGAACGCTCTCTGCCCTTGAACCGGGACAAGGATACATCTATCACTCAGAAACATGGGAGGATAGGATATTTACATACCCAACGGAATATGTGAGTGGCTCAAACAGCAGCTCAAATCATCATTGGACTGTCGATAATTACCATAACTTCAAGCGTCATTTCCCCGTAGTCGCGGTCTTGAAGCTTGAAGGCCAAATCATCGACGCTACAAGTGACTTGGAGGTAGCAGCCTTCAACGGAGATGGTATTATAGGAAGCGGGTCAGCTCTGGATGGTGCTGATGGCGACCCGTACCCGTTATTTGGAATACCTGTCTATGATGATGAACAACAGAGAGATATTTATTTTAAGTTGTACGACCATGCTTCTGAAAAGGAATGCGATGTTGACTGCACCATTCTTTACCAAGGTAATACAATAACCATCAATTCAGGCGAAGAGCATCTTGAAGGATTGGAGACCCCTGACTATCCCATCGTCCTTTCCTTCTCCTCGCCAGTGCCATTCCCCAGCCCTACTAATGTCGCCGTAAGCAATATCACTGGCAACTCAGCCGACGTCAGCTGGAACTCATCTTCAAATGCCTTCGATTTGAGGTATGCTCCTATTCCCGACCAAGTGTTCCAAGGCTATGTAACCGACCCTGGTGCGATGGCCAATGGTGCCGATGCTTCTTGGCTGAAAGGTTCGCAGGCTACATGGGGACCGGGCGCGAATTATAATTTAGGCTACCTCCTTGCTGACGACTTCACTGTCAGTTCCGAAACAACGCTCAACACCATTGAGGTTTACGCCTACCAGACGGGCAGCTCAACTACCTCAACCTTTACAGGCCTCTATGCCCAGATCTATGATGGCAGCCCAGCCGATGGCGGTACTGTCATCTGGGGCGACCTGCTCACCAACATCATGACGGGCACCCGGTTTACTAACTGCTACCGCGGTAGTGATGGCACCGACGAAGAGATGTCGCGCCCTATTATGGCCATCACCGCCAGCGGCCTCAACATTCCACTTCAGCCAGGCACCTACTGGCTTGCATATAGCCTAGCTGGTAGCGGTTCAAGCGGCCCATGGGCCGTTCCTTACTCTGAGCCAGGCATTGGCAGCGTCGGTGAAGCGCTTCAATATAATGTTAGCAATGTTAGCTGGATGACTTTGATGGATAGTGGGGGTGACACGACTTACGGCTGTTCGATGCATTTGACTTTCGATAATGATACATTCAATTGGAAATATGTTGAGAATATCACTGACAAGGAGTACGCGCTCACCGGCCTTGAGCCGAGTACCGCTTATGCCGTGCAAGTGCGCGCCAAATACGATGACGACAATGCAAGCCAGTGGCAGGAAGCCGTCTTCACCACACTGCCTTCTTGCATAGTGCCTACAGGGCTGACAATTAGCAATATTGGCACTTACAGTGCCAACCTCACTTGGACTGCCAACGGCGGCGAGACCGCCTGGCAAATCTGTCTCAACGGTGACGAAGATAACCTCATCAACGTTACGGAGAGTGCTTCCTACAGTTTCTCCGGCCTCGTTCCCGAAACCGAATATACTGTGAAGGTGCGCGCTTGCTGCGACGATACCGAACATAGCAAATGGAGCAAGGCCGTCACCTTCACCACCCTTGAAGCGAACCCCGTGCCCGTCGCCCTGACCGTGAGCGACATCACGCCTACCCGCGCCACCATCAGCTGGACTGGCAGCGGCGAAAGCTACAAAGTAAAGTACCGTAAGGCAAGCCATTTCAATAGTGTTGTCTTCACCGAGGGCTTCGAGAACGGCATCGGTGCCTGGACGCTCAACAACTGTGGTAAAGATACAAAGATCTCCGACACTAAAACGCATTCCGGCAATAATGCCTTTATGTTTGACAGGTATGTTGCTAATTACACCGCTCAAACGCAATATCTCATCTCTCCTGAACTGACAGGCGTGACCGACGGTATGAAGATGGAATTCTACTATAGTAACCTGTACTCTACAGATAATGGGGTAACCTTCAAGGTGGGCTTCAGCTCGGAATCCGGCAACTTGAGCGACTTCACCTTCGGCGAAATCATCACCACCTCCGACAGACAATGGCAACTCTACAGCGAGTCCATCCCAGCTGATACGAAGTATGTCTGTTGGGAAGTAATATCAACAGGGACATGGACGCTCCACATCGACGACATCATCATAGGCGTAGAGGATGTGTTCGCCAGCCTCACCCCCACGGAGCCCACAGTCACCATCACTGGCCTTAAGCCCCAAACGGCCTACGAATATCAGGTGCAGAGCGTGTTAGGGCAGCTCGTCTCTGACTGGACGCCGTTGGCCACCTTCACCACCCTTGAGGCGAACCCCGTTCCTACTGACTTAGATGCCACCACAACGTTTACCACCGCCACTTTGAGCTGGACGGGCTATGGCGAAAGCTACAACGTGAAATGTAGTAACGTTAATGGGCAGAGCGATCTTGCCATCCTCTCACAAGACTTTGAAAGCGGACTCAATGGATGGACACGAAGAAACTGCGGGCAATATTCTAATGTTGATATATACAGTAAGCGCACCGGCGAGCAAGGATTCAGATTCACATATTTGTACAATCCTCCACAATACCTTATTTCACCAGCTCTATCGGATGTAACTGACTATACACGACTGGATTTCTATTACAAGAATAGCGATAGCGGTAAGGTTGAAACCTTCCAAGTAGGGTACAGCTCGACGCCCAGTGACACTGATCAATTCACTTTCGGAGAAACGATTACTGCATCCAACACGCAATGGCAACACTACAGTGCAGCCATTCCTGCCGGCACAAAATACATCTGCTTTAAGCACCTGTCAGAAAATCAAGGAAACTTGTTTATTGACGATATCACCGTGACGGCAAGCAGTACGACTTTCTCCACGCCCGAGGCCACCGCAACCATCACAGACCTGACGCCAGGTGCAGAGTATCAGTATCAGGTGCAGAGCGTGTATGGCGGCGTGACATCAGAATGGAGTGAAATAGCCACCTTCTCGACAAAGGATGACAACCCTGTTCCCACCGACATGGACGTCAGTACGACACACGCCACCGCCACCATCAGCTGGACGGGCATTAGCGATAGCTACCAGGTGAGGTACCGCCCTGTGGGCCAGAGCACCGTTGTCCATCTCTCCGAAGGATTTGAAAGCGGCAATTCTTGGACTCGGCGCGACTGTAATAACAATTCAAACAGGTATAATGGACAACATCATAGCGGATCTATGTGTTTCAGGTTCTGCTACCACAACGACGGCAAGACCACTCCGCAATACCTCATCTCGCCCGAACTGCCGGAACAGACAAACACGCTGCAATTCTATTACAGAAGTCTGGATTGGAATATGGAGAAGTTCCGCGTGGGCTTCAGCTCCACCACCAACGCCACGGATGCTTTTATCTTCGGCGACGAGTATTCCACTGCCGACTACACATGGCATCTCTTCAGTCAGGACATCCCTGCCGACACGAAATACATCTGCTTGATGTACACATCGAATAAATACAATCTTCTCATTGATGACATCGCAGTCACCAAGGAGTGGGATACTGCCAGCTCGACAGAGTCAATGGTGACTCTCACTGGTCTCGACCCAGAGACCACATACGAGTATCAGATTCAGAGCATCTTAGGCACAAAAGCCTCTCAATGGTCGCCTGTCGCCACCTTCACCACGATGCCACCAGTAGAGATAACATTGGTAAACAACGCCACCGACAACACTTCACAGCTTGCCAACTACACCAACGGTGTTTATGCCAACGTCACCCTCTCTGGCCGCGAGCTGTACAAGGATAACTACTGGAACACACTGTGCCTGCCCTTCAGCATTGCCGACATCAATGCCGAGGGCAGTACGCTCGCCGGGGCTATCGTCCGCGAGCTGGACGATGCCAGCATCAGCGGCACCACGCTCACGCTCAACTTCAAGAATCCCACCACCACCATCAAGGCCGGCACGCCTTACATCGTGAAGTGGGAGGTCGCCAGCAATTCTACCATTACCGACCCCGTGTTCAGCGGCGTGACCATCGACAAGACGGACAACAGCTACGACAACAAAGTGGAGGGCGACACCCGCGTGCGCTTCCTCGGCACCTACGATGCCGTGACGTTCAACGGCGAAGGTTTCACCGAGGACAGGAGCATACTCTTCTTGAGTGGCAACAACACGCTCTACTACCCGCAGGTCGGCGTTGACGAACAGAGTGGCAATACTGTCTATCCCTTCATCGGTGCCTGTCGCGCCTACTTCATAATCGGCAATGACGGTGCAGGGGCACGACTGCTGACAGCCTTCAAGCTGAATTTCGGCGACGGCGAGGAGTCGCAGGGCATCGGCGACGCTGCGCGTCTAAATAATAATGAAGAAAGAATAAATAGTAAATGGTATACGGTAGACGGGCGTAAGCTTGACACGAAGCCGACGAAGAAGGGACTCTACATCCACGGAGGTAAGAAGGTCGTGGTACCCTAAGGAATAATTTATGTCTACGGAGATATGGAGATAAGGAGATGCTACGCGCAGCCCTCCCT
>Ga0310696_10001505_pt1 | contig 33560 bp, 23 predicted proteins | sample AusTroGonzalo_MG_4_FD_203885 | JGI IMG/M metagenome (GOLD analysis project Ga0310696, IMG submission 203885) | Bovine rumen microbial communities from tropical cattle in Woodstock, Queensland, Australia - Gonzalo_02 (v2) (version 2) | ecosystem: Host-associated > Mammals > Digestive system >... | reverse complement strand
AAGGAATCTGTCGTCCTGGAGGAGAGCCGCAACAAGAAGTCCCAGGTAGGTACGGTTTCGTACCTTCCCAGCGTTTTCGGCGCTGTCTGCGCGCAGGTTGCCATCCGTCAGATTGTGGGAATCTAGCGGATTTTTATTATCTTTGCAGACTATTTGTATCGAGAAATGTCCAATTATAAGATAGTTGAAGTCGTATCGCGCCGGGACTTGATGCGTTTCATCAAGTTCCCCGACCGTCTGTACAAGGACTGCCCGCAGTATGTCCCCGCCTTGCATTCGGACCAGGTGAATTCCCTCACCAAGGTTTCGACGCTTAGCTACTGCAAGCGCCGGATGTGGATGGTGATGGACGGCAAGGAGGTCGTCGGCCGCATATGCGGCATGATCAACCCCCGCTACAACGAGCGTTACGGCAAGAAACGCGCACGCTTCGGCTGGTTCGACACCATCAACGACATCGAGGTCGCGCGCCTGCTGATCGGCACCGCCGAGGCCTGGGCGAAGTCCGAGGGCATGACCGAGATCCACGGCCCGCTCTATTACAACACCCTGGGCAAGCAAGGCATGCTCGTGGAGGGCTTCGAAAACATCCCGCCCTTCAACTGCCTTTATAACTATCCTTATTACAACGACTTGGTGACTGCCCTGGGCTTCACCAAGGAGTGCGACTGGGTGCAGTACGACGTGGCGGCGAGCCATGACATCCCGCAGAAGACCGAGCGCGTGGCCAATATCGTGATGCAGCGATACAACCTTCACACGGGCAGCATGAACAAGCTCAAGAAAGACCCGGAGAAGGTCCGCTACTTCTTCAAGGTCTATAACGAGAGTTTTTCTTCCTCGGTCTACAACTTCATCCCTTTCACCGACGAGGAGATAGAGGAGGAGGCCAAGGTGTCGCTCCGCTTCGTGTCGGACAAGACCAGCACCCTGCTCCTTGACGAGGACGACAACGTCGTGGCGTTCGGCATCTCGTTCCCTTCCATCTCGAAGGCCTTGCAGAAGGCCAAGGGACACCTTTTCCCCTTCGGATGGATCTACCTGCTGCGCGCCTTGCACGACTTCGAGACCTGCGACCTGATGATCAACGGCGCTGTCCCCGAGTGGCAGAACAAGGGCGTGTCGGCGGTCTATTACCGCGACATGTCGCTGAAAGCGAAGAAGATAGGCAACATCCACGCCATCACCAACCCCCAGATCGAGACCAACGGCGCGGTCAATATCTGGAGCAGCTACGACAACGAACCGTTCATGCGCCGCAGATGTTACTTGAAAACAATTGATTGACAGACATATGGCAGACAATACCTTGCTTGAGAAAGTCCTCTCCCTGCAGGACAAGTACCAGTCCTTGCAGGACCAGCTCGCCAGTCCGGACGTGATGTCGGACATGAAGCGCTATGTCCAGCTGAACAAGGACTACAAGCAGCTGGAACCCATCATCAAGGCCGGCCTCGAATACAAGATGATGCTCGACGAGCTCTCCTCGGCGAAGGATATCCTCATGAACGAGAAGGATGACGACCTGCGCGAGATGGCCCGCGAGGAGATCAACGACATAGAACCCAGGCTTCCCGCGATGGAGCAGAACATCAAGCTGCTCCTCATCCCGGCCGATCCTGACGACTCGAAGAACGCCATGGTCGAGATCCGCGGCGGCACCGGCGGCGACGAGGCCGCCATCTTCGCCGGCGATCTCTTCCGCATGTACTCCAAGTTCGCGGAGTCGCGCGGATGGAAGCTCGAGGTGACCGACCAGGCCCCCGGCACTTCCGGCGGTTTCAAGCAGATAGTCTTCAAGCTTTCCGGCAACGACGGAGTGTATGGCGTAATGAAGTATGAGTCAGGCGTCCACCGCGTCCAGCGCGTCCCCCAGACCGAGACCCAGGGCCGCATCCAGACTTCCGCGGCTTCCGTGGCGGTATTCCCCGAGGCTGGCGAATTCGACATCGAGCTCGACCCCAACGACATCCGCAAGGATCTCTTCTGCTCGTCCGGCCCCGGCGGCCAGGGCGTGAACACGACATACTCCGCCGTGCGCCTCACCCACATCCCTTCGGGCATCGTGGTGCAGTGCCAGGAGGAGCGTTCGCAGCTCAAGAATCTCGACCGCGCCATGGAGGAGCTCCGTACCCGCCTCTACAACATGGAGCATCAGAAGTACCTCGACGGCATCGCCGCCAAGCGCAAGACCATGGTCTCCACCGGCGACCGCTCGGCCAAGATCCGCACCTACAACTATCCCCAGGGCCGCGTCACCGACCACCGCATCAATTGGAGCATGTACAATCTCCCCGTCTTCATGGACGGTGACATAGGGGAATGTATCGACGCCCTCCAGGTCGCCGAGAACGCCGAACGCCTCAAGGAAGCCGGAGACTGATAGCCGTCCCGATTATAGCATCCGGGAGCATTATCCTTATTTCAGACCACTATTTGCGCCAGACATCGTATTTGTGAACTGTGTCTGGCGCGTTTTGTTGCCTGTAAGGCTTTTGCTGCGCTTCGAATTATCAAATATATAAGCAGTAGCAGGTTTTATTAAGATTCTTTGTTGCGATAAGGACTTTAGATCTATTGTGATTATCTTTTCTTAAGATTAAAATAATAATATAACTTTGTAAATGACGCGGTTGGTGGACAGTAATGTGTTAATCATAGGCTAATGAAGGAGTGTTTATTGTTTTTGGGGGATAAACATATGGAAAACAAATCATATCACACTAAAGGAGTAAGATACATAATAATATCCTTACTATTCTTTTTATCCGTCGCTTGCGGGAATCATGTGATCACATTGACATTAGACCAAGCAGAGGATGCCATGCAAGATCAGCCTGATGAGTCTCTTAGGTTGATTCGCTCCATAGATACGTTATCCTTGAATTCAAACTTCTTGAAAGCGAGGTATTCTCTCCTACTCGCTATGGCCTTGGATAAGAATTATATTGACACGACCAATGTTAGAGTCGTTATGCCTGCAGTGGACTACTATCGCAAGCATGGAACGGCGGATGAAAGGATGAAGTCCTTTTACTATCTTGGAAGAATACAAGAAAACGCTGGTGACCTTAACGCTGCTGCAGTATCTTTTTCGCTGGGAGAGAATGAAGTCAAGAATGCGACTGATTATCAAATGGAGGGTCTTCTTTATATGGCTTTCTCCGATATTTATAACAAAACACGGGATCTGGAGAAAGAAGAAGAGTATGTAAGGAAGGGCATAGCTGCATTTGAAGAATCTGGCGATGTTAAGCATAGTAATCTATGCGATGGCAGACTGGCAATCGTAAAATACAGCAAGCAGGAATGGAGCGTTGCTGATTCATTATTCCGTGCAGGTATTGAGAAAGCAGCAACAGACACGATAGCCATGTCTGTTTTCCTTTCAAATTATGCACGGATGAAGATGGTCATGCCGGAGCAGGATCCAGAAGGTGCCTTGAGCCTTTTGTATGATTTGACCAATAAATATCATAGGCAGCTTTCTTTGTCGGATTATGGCGTTCTAGCATACGCATCGCTATTAACCGGAGATTATAGGACTTGTCAGAATATTGAGAGTTATTTCAATTCTTTGCCTTCTCAACAAATAGTGTCGGTGTCATTTTGGTTGTCTAAAATAGAGCAATACAAGGAGAACTATAAGACGGCCCTTGAGTACGATATTCAGTCATTTGCGTTCAACACACAAACCTTTGAAAAGATTCTTTCTCACTCGGTTACACAGACTCTGCAAGACCATTATGAACAAGCGGCAATCGATGCAAAGAAAGATGCCAAAATCACGACGTTGACCATAGTTCTAATCTCGGTTGTTATTGTCGTTTTTCTGATTCTCTTATTATTCTATTCCAGATGGAGACATGAGAGAAAACGTGAAGAAGTTGAAAGGCTTTTAAGGATATCCGAAGAGTCGAACAGAATCCTACAGGAAGCCAATGCTGACCTTGAACTCCAAACCCTTGGGTATAAGTATGAACGACAGAATTTACAAGACCAGGTCGAGTCCTATAGCCGAAAAGTTGATGAGATCAGGATGACCGGGGCTGAACTGGAGGAGACGCTTAATTCGCTTCGCAAGAGTTATGCTTCAACGTATAAGGATAAGTTCTCAGCAATAGGGGAGCTCTGCAATGCATATCTGGAAACGAAGGACAGAACCGATAAAAAGGACATCATTTTTAGAAGGGTGGAGAGTCTGATAGCGTATATCAGTGATGATGAAAGACTCCATATGAGATTTGAGAATCAAATCAACAAAGATTTGAATAATATAGTAAAACGCCTGAAAACAGACTTGGGGGATGTTGATGAGAAGGAAAGTCGTTTTATATGTTACTGTATAGTCGGTTTCGAGCCTCAAATGATAGGTACGGTCTTAGGGCTCTCGCTCTCGAATGTATATACAAAGAAGTCTCGATTGAAAGATAAGATTCGCAGACTGGAATCACCATACAGGGAAGAGTATCTTAGGATGCTCTGATATAGCTTATGGGTCTGAGAGATTTTGCCTGCACTCTGAAAGTGCATTTTAATGGGTTTCTCGTTTCGTTTTTTCTTACAGCGACTTAATCGGTCCTAATCGTCGCTCTGGATGGGAATATTTTGATTATAAGCTTGTTACGTGGCTTGTAAGATTTGATTCTTACAAGGCAAATATTTTTCTCTTAAATCGCTAATAATCAATCTGTTATAATTGCTGTCCTGTAAGAAAAACGGCTTACGTATTTGGTTGTTGTCAGTTTTTGCCTCCCTAACTTTATAAAAACCAAATACGCAAAGACAATGAAACGGCTATTATTCATTTTAATTGCCATAATTGCGGTCGAAGCCGTAAGTTATGGCCAAAACAACCCTGACGATTCCAGTCCTTTTCCGTTTGTAGCGCAAGGTGATGTTATCAATACTCCGATTTTTCGCGCTTCCTCAATTGTCCCTCTTGACGGATTCTATAATCCCATCCTTGGGGTAGTGATAGTTTCTTATGACGATTGTTTGGGGTGTGTTACTTATCGGATAGAAAACCAAGATACCGGTTTTTACGAAAGGGGCATTCTATCTTCAAATAATGGAATTGATTATATCCTGGTGCCAGATGTTCCTGGGACTTATGAGGTAATAATCAGAATTAACGGTAACCAGTATTTAGGAACTATTAATATCTAAATCTGATAATTAGCCCTAGAATCTTAATTGCCTTAAGCAGATGATTACCAGTATGATAACTATTGACGAAATGCATCTATTTAATTAAGTGTTGAGAAATGCTTTACCTTTATATTCATTTAATTCTATAAGCTTATGAAAAATATTTTATTATTAGTTGCAACAGTTGCAATATCATTTGTCTTGTTTGTCGGGTGTAATAAGTCGGTATCCGAGAACGATTCTGTTGAATTGTCAACGGAAATACAAGGAACCGACAATTTCATTGCATCTATAAAGACGATAAACCTTCCACAAACAAAAAGTGGAGAATTATCTGATGAGGACATTATCTTATTAGAGCAGGCAATAGCTCCGCTTTTCCCGCTGGCTATTAGCTATCTGGAAGAGAATGGCTATGATTATCACGATGATTTCGAAGATAACGATCCTTGTATTATATTAACTGCATATGGACTAGCGGAATACGATATAATGAATTTAGAGACCAAGTCAACATGGGATGATATTGCTGCGGTTGGGGCTTGTATCTTATTGGGTTCAGATACGTATGCATTAGGGAAACTTGCTGCAAAACAAATAGCAAAACTTGTATTAAAAAAGGCCATACCATATGTAGGAGCCGCTTTGGGCGTAGTAGAGGCCACTGCATGTATCATCGGTTATTTTGATTAAAAACAAAAATGAAAAGCTTTGTTTTCTATTTGGGTCTGTTTCTTTTAACCATCTCTTTGGTCATAGTCATAATAGTGTATCGTAAACAACAAGGCAAAGATGGTATCACGAAAGAAGACTTGAAGGCCCTATACAAGCAGAATCTTTTTTTTGAAGCGAGTACGATTATTCTTTTGATCCTTTTTTTAATTAGCTACTATCTCTGATTTGTTTGTTATGTCCCCTCTATCATTCATTCTTTGTTTATGTTCTCTTTTGTTTTATCCGCAAAAGCAAGAACAGAATACAAGTAATAGAATAGCAAACTGTATAGAGTGTAGTGAGATTGAGTTCGATTTTAAGACAATATCATGTTTGGATAAGTGTTCGCACACTTTTTTCATAAAGAACATATCAAAAGAAGACATTATTGTTCAGCAGATTTGTACTACTTGTTCATGTATATCCGTGGGTTGGGATAGGACTGTTATTCACTCAGGCGAATCGACATCTATAAATGTTACATACTTTAGCCCTACTTATCAGGGAAGTTTTAATAAATCAATAATCGTTTATCTTTCAAATCTGAAGAAGCCATTCATGCTGAAAATTAGAGGTAAAGCGTTATAAACAGATGAAAAAGATAATGGTTATTTGGTAAAGAACAGGATATCTTTAACTCATGTAGTCCCCAAGCCCCGCCGAGAAAGTTATTTTGAGGCGGGGTTTAGATAAAATGATTACCACTTGTGTTTGGCGCGTTTTGTTGCCTGAAATGCTTTTTCTGCGCTTTGGATGATTAAACATATCATCAGTAAGAGATTCTATAAAGATTCTTTGCTGCGATAATGACTTTAGATCTATTGTGATTATCTTTTCTTAAGACTTAAAATATAGATTTATATTTGTAAATAACTTCGGATGGCAGTACCACAGTACATTAATCGATTGACTACAATGAAACGGTTAGCATTATTCATCTTAGGAGCGATTCTGTTTTCAGAGGTAAACAGTTATGCTCAATTCCGCATAGGGATTACATCCGGATTGGATATAAACTATCCAGTATCGGATGCACTGTACCAGTGTCCCAGCCCGGGTTATTCGTTGGGTTTAGTGGGTATGTGTTCGTTCTCTAATTCCTTGGGCATTAAGGCGGAACTGCTGGGTAGCGACATCCGATATGGATATACAAAGATTGATTCTGAACAAGTAAGCGCAATTCAACAGAGTAAGATGAATATAATTGCTGTCCCGGTCCAAGGCATATGGAGAATGGAACTTGCGAATAATCTGTTCTTGTGTTTCGGAGTCGGAGTCCAGTATTCCAGGTTATGTTCCGGCTCGGCATATATCTGTGACCAATATGGACAGGGAGAGTTATGGGAATTGGATTCGAACTATTTCCTCAGATTTGATTTCCCTGAATATCATGAGATTCATTTGAATGGGGTGGAAAGTAATCTCTATTCCGGGGTCGCATCAATTGAAGTATCCGGTAAGCATTTCAGTACAGGATTATTTGTTAACAAAGGGATTAACTCTTTTGCAACCGCTTTACCGTTCGTTTCAGGACAGTTTCCTAAAACTTTAGACAAAATCGGAGTCAGACTGTCGTATTACTTGTGATCATGCTCTTCAATTGACAAAAGCAGTGCAGCACTTATGTGACTGACTTCCAGTGAATTAATAAATGTACCCCCTTCCAAAGGGAAGGGGGTGCATTGCGTATCTTGCTGGGCTTAAGGGTTTTAAGTGCTGCGGCCGACTGAGTGGGCGGACCAAACGGGGGCAGGGCGGTTATTCCGCTTTGCGGAAAGCGATGCAGGCGTTGTGGCCGCCGAAGCCGAAGGAGTTGGAGATGCCGAGGGTGAGCCCGGTCTCGACCGCTACGTTGGGCGTGTAGTCGAGGTCGCATTCGGGGTCGGGGTTGTTGAGGTTGATGGTAGGGGGCACGATGCCGTCGCGCAGGGCGAGGATGGTGGCGATGGCTTCTGCGGCGCCGGTGGCCCCGAACATGTGGCCGTGCATCGACTTGGTCGAGCTGATGTGGCACTTGTAGGCGAAATTGCCGAAGGCTATCTTGCAGGCCATGGTTTCGGCCAGGTCGTTGAGCTTGGTGCCTGTGCCGTGGGCGTTGATGTAGACGTTGTCCTTCGCCTCGTCGAATCCCGCTTCGCGTATGGCCAGGGAGATGCTCTCGGCCTGGGTGCTGCCGTCCGGGCGGGGTGCGGTCATGTGGTATGCGTCGCAGGTGCAGCCGTAGCCGACCATCTCGGCATAGATTTTCGCTCCGCGGGCCTTGGCGTGCTCATACTCCTCGAGGATGAGGATGCCGGCACCGTCCGCCATGACGAAGCCTTCCCTGTCGGCGTTGAAGGGGAGCGAGGCGTATTTGGGATCCACCGCCCGCGTGAGGGCCTTGGCATTGGCGAATGCCGCCAGGCCGATGGGGATGGTGCACTGGTCGGTGCCTCCGGAAATGATGGCGTCGGCGTAGCCGTGCTTGACGGCCCTGTATGCCTCTCCGATGGAATTGGTGGCGCTGGCGCAGGCCGTGACGACATCGATGCAAGGTCCTGTGGCATTGTTCCTTATGGCGATGTTACCTGCAGCCATGTTGGAGATCATGGTAGGGACGAAAAGGGGCGATATCCACTGGCCGGACGGGTCCTCGAGGAACTTTCCGATCTCGCGGATCTGTACGTTGAACCCCCCGATGCCGGAGCCTACATATACTCCCAGACGGTAAGGCTCGATGTTCTTGCCCTCGCCTGAAGAGAGCAGGCCGGAATCGGCCATGGCCTGATGCGCTGCTGCCACCCCATAGATAGTGAACCAGTCCTGCTTGCGCATGAAAGGCTTGTCGATGCCATAAAGGTCAGGATTGAAATTCTTGATCCTGCCGCCTATCTTGACCGGCAATAAGTCGGTGGGGAAATCAGTTATCTTCTCAATGCCGCACACTCCGTTCTTCAGGCTGTCCCAGAACGTCGGAACGTCGTTTCCGACGGGAGAGATGATGCCGAGACCGGTTATTACTACACGTCTGTCCATAAATCGCAATGCTATTCAAAAGTGCAAATATAGCATTTTTTGTTTATCTTTGCAGATATGTTCGCGCTGAAAGACAGGATACCGGGCTATCTGCTCGGAAAATACCAGCTCACGGCGACGGTGACCTTCACCGCCTTCTTTTCGCTTTTCTTCCTGATGTTCAGCATACCATTCTCGCACAATGCCTGGTTCGAGCTGCGCGCCACCGACGCCTTCGGCTTCACTGTGGTGTTCTACCTGCTGTCGCTCTGCCTGGTGATAGCCAGCAAGCGCATCCTTTACGTCACGTACAGGAACCGTTCGGACAAGCCCACCTACCTGAAGTACATCCTCTGGAACCTCGCCGAGATCCTGGCCATCTGCACCCTGTACACCATCTTCACCATCAAGGGCGACGCGCTGGGCATCATCGACAACGGCGGACTGTCGTGGCCGCCGGTCTTCTTCAACGCGTTCATCTACTGCCTGATGACACTGGCCGTGTCGTATGTCATCTGCGGCATGTACTTCGCCATCATCGACAAGAACAACACCATCAGGGTGATGAATTACAGCACGGTGGTCACGGACGAGGTGTACACTCCGCAGGAGGAGAAGAAGATCACCCTGTTCGACAGCGGCGGCGCCCTGCGCTTCTCCGTGACATCGTCCAACCTCTACTACATCGAGTCCGACGACAACTATGTAAAGGTCTGGTATACAGATGCCCAGGGCCTGATCAAGCAGTATATGCTCCGCTGCCGCCTCAAGACCATCGAGGAGAGTTTCGCCGAGAGCGGGCTCATCCGCTGCAACCGCAAGTACGTCGTGAACATGGACCACGTCCGCGTGCTGCGCAAGGGCCGCGACAACTACGTGCTCGAGCTCGACAACGACATCATCCCGCCGCTCCCGGTAACAAAAACGTACGAGGAGAATGTCCTCGCACGTTTCAATGCTTCCTATCACGGGGAGTAGCCCCGGTGCTAAGGTTTATTTCCTGTTTTTCTTCCTGGTACGCAGGTGGTTGACGCTCTCGGCCACCATGATGTCCGACGCTATGCCGCGCGCGGCGAGGAGGTCGAAGATGACTGCCAGTATGGGGAAGACGGCGGTGACACGGAACACCAGCGACTTGTCGGCCGTGAAATAATCCACTGCGATCCAAGCCTGCAGCGCGATGGTGATGAGGGCGGTCAGCACGGCGGTGCGCATCTGGAACACGCGGAAGCGGAAGGTGGTCAGTGCCAGGAAGTCTAGCAGCGCGATGATTATGAGCAGTATGAGGTAGGGGAGGTATGCGGTATACTTGACCTCCTGTACGAAACTGCCGTCAGCGCCGGGTACCACTGCCTTGAGACTGAACAACATAGCGACTATCAGGCCGGTGGCCAGCGCCAGATACAGGGTTTGGATTCTCTGCCACATGATAAATTATTTTAAAAATTATTTGCAAAAATAGGAAATTCGCCGGTAAAAAACTACATTTGTAAGAATTGCTCCTTTTTACTCATGAACGGAGCATGTCGGTTAGTATTATACGGTTAGAGTCAGTAGTGTTATGGAACGCAACATCCGTGTCAGCGACGTCACCATGAAGCAGGCGAACGGCCTGTCCGGTGAGTCGTTGTCCTTCCGCCAGAAAATAGAGCTTGCCAAGCTTCTCGACAAGATCGGAGTGTCGGTCATAGAGTCCGCCCCCATCAGGAACGGCAAGTCCGACAGCCTGCTTGTCAAGTCCCTCGCGTCAGCCGTAAGGGCCAGCGTCCTGGCAGTTCCCGTCGATGTAGTGGACGCAGACAGCGTCCGGCAGACCTGGAGCGCCCTGTGCGGCGCAGCCCGTCCGCGGCTCCAGGTATGCGTCCCCGTCAGTACGGTGCAGATGGAGTACCTCTGCCACCGCAAGCCTGCCGACATCCTCAAGCTGATAGCCGAGAGGGTGTCGCAGTGCGCGGCCATCTGCCCCGAAGTGGAGTTCGTGGCCGAGGACTTCGGCCGCAGCGACCAGGCCTTCCTTTCCGAGGCCGTCGCGACTGCGGCTGCGGCGGGAGCCACCGTGGTCACCGTATGTGACGCCGCCGGCAATCTCCTTCCCGACGAGTTCCACGCCTGCGTGGCGCAGGCCCGTAAGGCCCTCCCCGAAGGGGTGAGCCTGGGAGTGTATTGCTCCAACCTCCTTTTCCAGGCCGACTCCTGCGCCATCGCGGCAGTCAGGGCCGGTGCCGATGAGATCAAGACCATGCCTTACGGCAATACCACCGTGTCCCTCAAGCGTTTCGTGAAGATCCTGGACGCCAAGTCCGACCTCTGCAAGGCCCGCAGCGGCGTCCGCATCATAGACCTGGACCGTACCGTGGAGCGCATCAAGATACTTTGCGAAGCCCGCTCCGCCAAGTCCGCCAAGCCCCTCGAAGGGCTGGACATCGACCGTGACGCTCTGACGCTGACAATGCACGACAGCCGCGAGGACGTCCTCAAGGTGGTCTCCAAGCTCGGCTACGACCTCGGCGAGGAGGATGCGGCGCGCGTGTACGACACCTTTGTGCGCATCGCCGCCAAGAGCGAGACCGTCGAGGCCAAGGAGCTCGACGCCATCGTCGCATCCGTCGCCTATCAGGTCCCTCCGACCTATCGCCTTGAGAGTTACGTCATCAACTCCGGCAATATCATCTCCGCCACCTGCCATCTCCGCCTGCGAAAGGGCGACGGGATGCTGGAGAGCGTATGCGTGGGCGACGGCCCCGTAGATGCCGCTTTCCAGGCCGTGGACAAGGTGGTCGGGCGCCAGTACGAGCTGGACGACTTCCAGATCCGCTCGGTCGCCGAAGGCCGCGAGGCCGTGGGCGAAGCCGTCGTGCGCCTGCGCTACGGCGGCAAGGTCTATTCCGGCCGCGGCGTGTCCCGCGACATCGTGGGCTCCAGCCTGATGGCTTATCTTAACGCCGTCAACAAGATGGCATACGAGGAGGGTGAGGCATGAGACTGTCGTTTTCAACCCGCGGATGGATGGACCTCGCTTGGGAGGACATCCTCGAGAGCGCCTGCGAAATGCGTTTCACCGGCGTGGAGTTCTACAACGTGCTCAAATACCCCGGCTTCACCGGCAAGGGAGGCCCTTTCCACAAGTATTCCGTCGCCGCGTCGTACAGGGACCTGCGCGAGCGTGAACTGGTGATCCCGTGCTTCGACTCTTCCAACGACCTGTCGGAGGAGAGCGATGCCATGCTGGCCGAGATGGAGGCGCTCATCCGCCTCGCCGCCGACATGCGCTCGCCCTATGTCTGCGCCTATGCGCATTCCGACGCTCCGCAGGTGATCCGGCAGAACCTTTCCAGGCTGATCCCCGTGGCCGAAGCCTGCGGCATCACCATTCTGATCAAGACCAGCGGCATATACTCCGACACCGCGCTCCTGCGCGACCTCATGAACGATTTCGCCTGCGACCAGCTGGCGGCCGTCTGGGACGTGCATCATCCCTACAGGGACCATGGCGAGAGCCCCGCTCAGTCCATCAACAACCTCGGTGCTTATGTCAAGCACGTCCACCTGCGCGACAGCGACGACGCCGCGACCTATAACCTCATCGGCGAAGGCAACTTCCCGGTGGAGGAGGTCATGAACGCGCTCGCTTCCATCGACTACGACGGCTTCGTCTCGCTCGAGTGGAAGCCCGAGTGGATGGAGGACCTCACCGACAGGGAGATCATATTCCCGCATTTCGTCAACTATATGGAGCGTTTCGAGCGCTCCCGCGTCAAGAAGACGAAGCTCTATCCCAACCACGACGGCACCGGCTTCTACATCTGGAAGAAGGACGAGCTCATCGACCTGACCTTCCCGCAGGTCCTGGACCGCGTGGTGGAAGAGTTCCCCGACCAGTACTGCTTCAAGTACACGACGCTGGACTACACCCGCACCTATGAGGAGTTCCGAAGGGACGTGGACGATTTCGCCCGTGCCCTGGTGTCGCTGGGCGTGCGTCCCGGCTCGAAGGTCACCATCTGGGCCACCAATGTCCCCGCTTGGTACGTCACCTTCTGGGCCGCCACCAGGATAGGCGCCGTGCTGGTCACGATGAATACCGCTTACAAGATTCACGAGGCGGAATATCTTCTGCGTCAGTCGGATACGCATACGCTGGTAATGATAGAGAACGCCCTCGACTCCAATTATCGCAAGATCATAAACGAGCTCTGCCCGGAAATCGCGGAGAGCGAGCCCGGTAAGCCTCTGCACTGCAAGAGGCTGCCGTTCCTGCGCAATGTCATCACCGTCGGCTTCCGCCAGAAGGGCTGTCTGACCTTCGACGAGGCGATGGCCCGCTGCGAGATGGTCCCGCGCGAGACCACTGCCGCCATGGCCGCTGCGGTGCGCCCTGACGACGTCTGCAACATGCAGTACACCTCCGGCACTACGGGATTCCCCAAGGGAGTCATGCTCACGCATTTCAACGTCGTGAACAACGGCAAGTGCATCGGCGACCGTATGGGCCTGTCCACTGCCGACCGCATGATGATACAGGTGCCGATGTTCCACTGCTTCGGCATGGTGCTGTCGATGACTTCGTCCATGACGCACGGCTCCACGATGTGCCCTATGCCGTATTTCTCGGCCAAGTCTTCGCTCGCGTGCATCAATCAGGAGCGCATCACCTGCTTCAACGGCGTGCCGACCATGTTCATAGCGATGTTCAACCATCCCGACTATCGCAAGACCGACTTCTCGCACATGCGCACGGGCATCATGGCCGGTTCCGGCTGCCCGCCCGAGCTGATGCGCAGGGCCGCACGCGAGGACGAGATGCACATGACGGGCATCGTGAGCGTGTACGGCCAGACCGAGACCGCCCCCGGCAATACAATGTCTGCCTGGACCGACCCTCTGGACGTCCGCACCGAGACCGTGGGCTATGCCTTCCCGCACGTGCTCTGCAAGGTCGTCGATCCCGAGACCGGGCTTGAAGTTCCTCCGGGCGTGAACGGCGAGTTCTGCGCCAAGGGCTACAACACCATGAAGGGGTACTACAAGATGCCCGAGGCCACGGTCCAGACCATCGACAAGGACGGCTGGCTGCACTCGGGCGACCTCGCCTGTGCCGACGAGCAGGGCAACTACCGCATCACCGGCCGCCTGAAGGATATGATCATCCGCGGCGGCGAGAATCTCTATCCCAAGGAGATAGAGGAGTTCATCTATACGCATCCCAAGGTCAAGGACGTCCAGGTCATCGGCGTCCCGGACAAGAAATACGGCGAGGAAGCCATGGCCTGCATCGTGCTCCACGAGGGCGAGACAGTCACGGAGGAGGAGATGCGCGCCTTCATTACGGCCAGCCTTGCGAGGCACAAGGTGCCGAGATACATCGACTTCGTCGAAGGCTTCCCGATGAACGCCGCCGGCAAGATCCTCAAGTACAAGATGCGTGAGGAAGCCGTGGCGAAGTATGGTCTTGACAAACAGTAGTTTACATGAGAAGGACAGTAACGATGGACGGCAATGAAGCCGCCGCGAACATTGCATACGAATTTACCGAGATAGCAGCCATCTACCCCATTACGCCGTCGTCGCCGATGGCCGAGCATACGGACTTCTGGTCGGCCAAGGGGCGCACGAATATCTTCGGGCAGACCGTGACAGTGGTGGAGATGCAGTCGGAGGCCGGCGCCATCGCAGCCGTGCACGGCGCGGCGCAGACGGGCACCCTGGCCACGAGCTTCACTTCCAGCCAGGGCCTGATGCTGATGATCCCCGTGCTGCACCGTATCGCCGGTGAGAGGCTCCCGGTCGTGCTGCACGTGGCCGCCAGGACCGTCGGCACCCACGCCATGAGCATCTTCGGGGACCATTCCGACGTGATGTGCTGCCGCAATACAGGCTTCGCCATGCTATGTACGGGCAGCGTCCAGGAGGTCATGGACCTCTCCGCAGTGGCGCACCTCGCGGCGCTGAAGGGCCGCACGCCGTTCATGCATTTCTTCGACGGTTTCCGCACTTCGCACGAGATAAGCACGGTCGAGCAGATCGACGTGGAGGGCCTGCGCGGCCTGCTGGACAGGGATGCGCTCGCCGCATTCCACGCCCGCTCGCTCAGCCCGGAGCATCCGCTGATGCGCAGCACTGTCCAGAATCCCGACATTTTCTTCCAGGCCCGCGAGGCCTGCAATCCTTACTACGACGCCCTCCCGGGCATAGTCGAGGAGTATTTCGAGGCAGTCAACGGATTGACAGGCAGGGACTACCGCCTGTTCAACTATTACGGTGCGCCGGATGCCACCGACGTGGTCGTGGCCATGGGCAGTGTGTCCGGAGCCGTCCGCGAGGCGGTGGACGAGCTGAACAGGGCCGGTGCTAAGACAGGCTTCGTGCAGGTACACCTGTACAGGCCTTTCAGCGCTGAGCACCTGCTGGCGGCGCTGCCGCAGAGCGTGCGCCGCATCGCGGTGCTCGACCGTTGCAAGGAGCCCGGCAGCGCCGGCGAGCCCCTCTACGAGGATGTCTGCACGGTGCTTTCCCGCGCCGGCCGCCAGGTGTCCGTCGTGGGCGGACGTTACGGCCTGTCATCGAAGGACACCGACCCGGGACAGATCCTAGCGGTCTTCGCCAATCTCGCTTCCGACTCTCCCAAGAACGGTTTCACCATCGGCATAACTGACGATGTGACAGGGCTTTCCCTTCCGTCTCTTCCGTATTCGGACAGTGCGTCCGGGGTGTTCAGCTGCAAGTTCTGGGGACTCGGCGGCGACGGTACCGTCGGCGCCAACAAGAATACCGTCCATATCGTCAGCGACCTGTCCGGCATGTACGGCCAGGCATATTTCGAGTATGACGCCAAGAAGTCGTTCGGCGTCACCAAGTCGCACCTGCGCTTCGGGAAGAGCCCCGTGGAGAGTTCGTACTATGTCAAGAAAGCCGATTTCATCGCCTGCCACAACCAGACCTATATCGGCCAGTACGACATCGTCTCCGAACTCAAGGATGGCGGCGTGTTCCTGCTCAACTGCAGCCGCACCGGAGCCGAGCTCGAGGCTTGGCTGCCGGATGACGTGAAGCGCACCCTTGCCCTCAGGCATGCGCGCTTCTATGTCATTGATGCAACGGCAGTTGCCCTCAGGCTGGGCCTGGGAAGCCATACCAATACCGTGCTCCAGGCGGCTTTCTTCGCCGCCACGGGCATCGTCGGTACGGCCGAGGCGCTGGAGGCCATGAAGGCCGCCGCGCGCAAGACCTATTTCGCCAAGGGCGACGCCGTGGTCGAACGCAATGTAGCCGCCGTCGAAGCCGGCGCGGCCGAAGTGGCGGAAGTCCCCGTTCCGCAGGCCTGGGCTTCGCTGCCCGCCGGTCCCGGGGAGGACCTCTCCGGCCTACCTGACGCCGTGCGCAATCTCCTTCTGCCCATCAACCGCCAGAAGGGTGACGACCTTCCTGTCAGCAGTTTCAAGGACTATGTGGACGGCTGCGCCCCCTACGGTCTGACCGCATACGAGAAGAGGGGCATAGCCGTGAAGGTACCCCGCTGGAGCTCCGACAAGTGCATCCAGTGCAACCGCTGCTCGTTCGTCTGCCCCCACGCCGTCATCCGTCCTTTCCTGCTGGACGATGCCGAGAAGGCCGCTGCGCCGGAAGGCTTCGTCACCATTCCTGCCAACGGCAAGGCCAAGGGACTGCATTTCGCCCTGGCCGTATCGGAGCTCGACTGCACCGGCTGCGGCAGCTGTGCGAACAGCTGTCCTTCCGGGGCGCTGGAGATGGTCCCCGCCGCTCCGGACGCCACCAATCGCTCCTGCTTCGATTATGCCCTGTCGTTGAGCGACAAGGGCGACCTGTTCGACCCCTATACTGTGAAGGGCAGCCAGTTCCGCCGCCCGCTGCTGGAGTTCTCGGCAGCGTGCGCAGGCTGCGGTGAAACTCCTTATGCAAAGCTCCTTACGCAGCTCTTCGGAGACCGCGTCTACTGGGCCAACGCCACGGGCTGCTCGCAGGCCTGGGGCGCTGCGATGCCCGGCATACCATACGCCGTGAACGGCAGGGGCTTCGGTCCGGCCTGGACCAACAGCCTCTTCGAGAACAATGCCGAGCTGTGCCTGGGCATGTGCCTGTCGGTCAAGCAGCGGCGCGCGCTGCTGCGCGGGAAGGCCGAGGCCTTCGCGGCAGCTGCGTCCGGGCCGCTTAAGGAGGCCTGCGACGCCTTCCTGGCCGCCTTCGACGACCTGTCGGCTTCGCGCACCGCGGCCGACGCGCTCATCCCGCTCCTCGAGGAGGAGGGGAGCGCCGCCGCCCGCGAGCTGCTCTCCATGCGCGACCAGTTCACGCGCAAGACCTTCTGGATGTACGGCGGCGACGGCTGGGCCTACGACATCGGCTTCGGCGGCCTGGACCACGTGATCGCCAGCGGCGAGAACGTCAACGTCTTCATCGTCGACACGGAAGTCTATTCCAATACAGGAGGTCAGAGCAGCAAGGCCACTCCTATCGGGGCGGTGGCCAAGTTCGCCTCGTCGGGAAAGAAGAACCGCAAGAAGGACCTCGGAGCCATCCTGATGACATACGGCTACGTATATGTGGCCCAGGTGGCCATGGGAGCCGACCCGGCGCAGCTCGTCAAGGCTGTCAGGGAGGCTGAGGAGTACGACGGACCTTCGGTCATCATCGCTTACACTCCCTGCTCGTCCCACGGCATCTGCATAGGCATGAACCGGGTGCAGGAGGAGATGAAGAGGGCCGTGGAGAGCGGCTACTGGCTGCTATACCGTTACGACCCCCGCAAGGAGCATCCCTTCCATCTCGACTCCAAGGCCCCGACCATGCCTTACACCGAGTTCCTGGACGGCGAGGTCAGGTATGCGTCCCTGCGCCGCAGTTTCCCCGAGAATGCCGAGACGCTCTTCGCCCGCGGCAGCGAGGATGCTGAGCAGCGTTACAGAAAATATAGCGACAAGGAAAAGGAAATCCGATAGTTTATTGCTATCTTTGATGTCGGACACTAAAACGGCATCAATATGAGAATCCCAGAATCAGAGCTTATCATCAACGGCGACGGCTCCGCGTTCCACATCCATCTGAGACCGGAGGAGCTCGCCGACAGGGTCATCGTGTTCGGCGATCCCGGGCGAGTGGACATGGCAGCGGAGTTCCTGGAGGACAAGGAGTTCCGCCACGCTTCGCGCGAGTTCGTAGGCATCACCGGCAAGTATGGCGGCAAGCGTGTCACCCTGCTTTCCACGGGCATCGGCACGGACAACATAGATATCGTGATGACGGAGCTTGACGCCCTGGCGAACGTAGATTTCGCTACGCGTGAAGTCAAGCCCGAGCACAGGACGCTCACGGTCCTTCGCATCGGCACCTGCGGCGCCATCCAGCCCGACATCCCGCTTGGATCCTTCATCTTCTCCGAGATCTCTGTGGGCTGCGACGGCCTGCTGAACTGGTACGCCGACCGCGACAGCATCTCCCTCGTGGATATGGAGGAAGCCTTCAAGAAGCACGTCAAGTGGGACCGCCATCTGCCCGACCCTTACTTCGTCAAGGCCAGCCCCAGGCTCAAGGCCCTTTTAGAAGACTGTGCGGTAATGGGCGTCACTATCTCTGCATCAGGATTTTACGGCCCCCAGGGCCGCGTCGTGCGCCTGCCCCTCGCCATGCCCGACATGGTGTCGGACTACGAGACTTTCCGCTATGAAGGCTACCGCATCACCAATTTCGAGATGGAGGGCTCCGCGCTCGCCGGCCTGGCCGCCAAGCTCGGGCACGACGCCGGCACGATATGCTGCGCCATAGCCAACCGCTATCTCAAGGATGCCAATACCGACTACAAGCCGATGGTGCGCAACCTTATCGAGCTGTCGCTGAAGAAGCTTACTCAGGAATGACCCCGCCGTTGTAGAGGGTGCGGAGGTTGTTGACCTGGAATACCTCGATGGAAGGATCGTTGACGGTGGCGTCGATGATCCTTTTCTCTTTACCTATGATGTTGTGGTTCAGCCACGCGAGCTGCTCGGGGAAGGTCGCGGACATGGCTGCGGCTATCTCGTGGCTGTTGTCCTTGTAGCGGTAGATGCAGTAGTCGTAGCCGTTGTTCCTGAATATGCGGGCGAGGACTTTCGATCCCTGGAAGGCCAGGTTGAGGAACTTTATCTGCTTGTAGGTGACTATCTTGTCGGAGGTCCCGTGGAAGAACAGGGTGGGGGCGGGGTCGCGCTGGTATCCGACATTGCCCTGCTTGGAGTAGATGGCTCCCGCGAATGACATTACGCCCGCATAGTGGAAGTCTGGCGGGAGCATTTCGGCGCAGCCGATGCGGTTGCAGAGCTGGTAGTCGGCCTGCAGGACCGTGATGGCTCCTGCCGACGACCCGGCAATGACCAGCGACGATGGGTCGATGTCCACTTCCTCGGCATTCTCAAGGATGTACTTGGTGGCGCTGTAGAGGTCTTCTACCGCTACCTGGATGGCTTCATATACGTCCTTGATGCTTCCCATGCCTTCCTTGTCCTTGAGGCCCAGGCGGTAGTCGATGGCCGCCACCGTGAAGCCCTCGTCGGTCAGGAGCCGGAACCATCGCCTGGCGGTGGCGTTGTCCCTGCTGCCTATTTTGAACCCGCCGCCGAAGACATAGAGTATGGTGGGTTTGTTCACGCCGTTCACCGTGGCTTCGCTGCCGTCGGCGGGGTAATAGACGTCCATGTAGAGGTCGAGGCTGTCCTTCTGTGCGAACAGGAAGGTCTCGTCGGGCTTCAGGAGGCCCTCCTGAGCCCGGCAGATGCCGCAATCGGCGCAGAGAAGCGCCGTGAAGACGGTCGCAAAGGCCGCAATTCTTCTAAAAATCATAACTTTTTATTTCAATGTGCCGTACATTGGCACAAGCTTGCAGTATCTTTGTACCAGCGAAACAAAAAAGCCGGTATCATGAAGAACACTGAATACAACTACAACGTCCTCGGTTCCATCATCTCCTCCGAAGATTCCCTCTCCGCCCTCCTCGAGATCATGGAGGACATGGACCTCGAGATCACGGGCGTCAGGCAGTCCTAGTCACCCTGGTGTGTTCCTTGTCCCTGGACAGGGATACCCGGAGGGTGCCGCCGCCGTCGCCGTGCAGCATCCGGTCGGTGATGATGAACTCCGATACGGGGTCTTCTATATGTTTGGTCACGGCCCGCTTCAGCGGCCGGGCGCCATAGGCCGGGTCATACCCGGCGTCCGCGACGAACTCCTTCGCCATGGGGGTGACGACGAGCTTGTACCCCGCTTCCTGCACCCTCGCCTTCAAGTCCTTGAGCTCCAGGTCGATGATCTTGTGCAGGTCCTCCCGCGTGAGGGAGTTGAAATAGACCTTCTCGTCCACCCTGTTTATGAACTCAGGCGGGAATAGTTTCTTCACGGCTTTCTCCAGCACGCTCCGCCTGTCCTTCACGATGTCTTTCCCTGGGCTGGCGAATCCCACGCCCTTGCCGTAGTCTTCGAGCTCGCGCGAGCCGACGTTCGAGGTCATGATCACGATAGTGTTTCGGAAGCTCACCGTACGTCCGTTGCTGTCCGTGAGCCTGCCCTCGTCCAGCACCTGCAGCAGAAGGTTGAAGATGTCGGGATGGGCTTTCTCTATCTCGTCCAGGAGCACGACGCAGTAGGGCTTGCGGCGGACCTTCTCGCTGAGCTGGCCGCCTTCTTCGTGTCCGACATAGCCCGGAGGCGCACCGATCAGGCGCGACGACGTGAACTTCTCGGAGTACTCCGACATGTCCACGCGCACTATATTGTCTTCTGAATCAAACAGATACTCGGCGAGGCACTTGGCCAGTCTGGTCTTGCCCACGCCGGTGGGGCCGAAGAAGAGGAAGGTCCCGACGGGCTTGCGCGGGTCCTTCAGGCCTGCCCGGTTGCGCCGTATGGCGCGCACCACGGTGTCCACTGCTTCGTCCTGGCCCACCACTTCGCCGCGCAGGCGCTCGGACATGGCCTGGAGGCGGTGTCCTTCGCTCTCCGCGACCTTGCTCACGGGTATGCCCGTCATCCTCGAGACCACGCAGGCGATGTCGTCCGCGTCCACGATGCCGGAGCCGCTGCGGCCCCGGGCCATCCTGAGCCGCACCATCGACCCGGCCTCGTCCATCACGTCGATGGCCTTGTCCGGGAGTGCGCGGTCGGTGATGTAGCGGTCGGTCTGCTTGACGCAGGCCTCGATGGCTTCGGGGGAGTATTTGACGTTGTGGAAATTCTCGTAATTCTCCTGGAGGTTGCGCAGGATGTCGATGGACTGGGGGACGTCCGTCGCCTCGACCACCACCTTGAGGAAACGCCTGTCGAGGGCTCCGTCCTTCTCGATGATCTTGGTGAACTCGTCCATCGTCGTGGCGCCGATGCACTGGATCTCGCCGCGCGCCAGGGCGGGCTTGAGCATGTTGGCGGCGTCCAGGCTGCCCTGCGCCCCGCCGGCCCCGACGATGGTGTGGAACTCGTCGATGAAGAGGATTATGTCCGGATTGGCCTTGAGGTTCTCTATGATGCCCTTGAGGCGCTTCTCGAAGTCGCCGCGGTAGCGCGTGCCGGCGACGACTGAGGCTATGTCCAAGGAGATGAGGCGCTTGCGCCTGAGCGCCGGCGGCACGTCGCCCGCGGCGATCCTGAGGGCAAGGCCCTCCACGATGGCGGACTTGCCCACGCCCGGCTCGCCTATGAGCATTGGATTGTTCTTCTTGCGCCTGCCGAGTATCTCCACGATGCGGGCTATCTCGGCGTCGCGGCCTACGACGGGGTCGAGCGCGCCGGACTCCGCGGCTTTCGTCAGGTCCAGGCCGAACTCCTCGACGCTGTTCACCTGCGAGGCGGCCACGTCGTCGGCCGCTCGGTTCACGGTCTGCTCGAAGTCGGCCTTTTCCTCGCTGCTCTGCTGCGGCCGGGTGTCCTCCTTGCCTTCGAAGAACTTCTGCTCCTGCATGTAGGCGAGCAGCACGGGGTAGTTCACGCCGTGGTTCTTCAGGAAGACCTGGGTATAGTTGCCTTCGGTCCTGCAGACCGCCAGCATGAGGTGCGAGCCTTCGGTCTCGGCGTGCCTGAGCCTGGTGGCTTCCAGTATGGTGAGGTTGAGCAGGCTCTGGGCCGAGCGCGACAGCACCACCTGGTCGGCGTCGGAGTAGGGGATGGATCCCTGGCGGAATATATGCATGTCGATGAACTGCTTGAGCTCTTCGGGGTCGGCTCCCAGGCCGCGCAGGGCGCGGCAGGCGTCGTTGTCGGCGTGCCGCAGGACGCCGAGCACGAGGTGGTCGACGCCTATCCCGTAGCTGCCCGTGCGCATCGCTTCCTCGCGTGCGTATCGGACCATGAGGTTCAGTTCATCAGAAATTCTCATTTCCATATGGTGAATAATGAAGATAGAGTACTGCAAAAGTAAAAAAAAACAAAATAAAATGTTAAATTTGCATGTTTATAAGCGAGAAAATCGATAAAGAATATTTGTGCAGTTTATGGATATTGAGGAAAATATCGAAGAACAGTTCCACGGAATCATCGAGCCGGTCGAGATAGACCATGAGATGCGTACGGCGTACATCGACTATTCGATGTCCGTCATCGTGTCCAGAGCCCTCCCGGACGTGCGCGACGGCCTGAAGCCCGTCCAGCGCCGCGTCCTCTTCGGGATGGACGGCCTCGGCCTCGGGTACTCCGGGCAGACCAAGAAGTCGGCGAGAATCGTCGGTGAGGTGCTCGGAAAGTTCCACCCCCACGGAGATTCCAGCGTATATGACGCCATGGCGCGCCTCGCCCAGAACTGGAACCAGCGCTATCCCCTCGTGTTCGGCCAGGGCAATTTCGGCTCCATGGACGGCGACCCCGTCGCGGCCATGCGATATACCGAAGCCAAGCTTGAGAAGATCACCGAAGACGTCCTCGCCGACCTTGACAAGAATACCGTCGACTTCCAGCTGAATTTCGACGACACCATCCCCGAGCCTACCGTGCTTCCCACCAAGGCTCCTCTCCTCCTTCTGAACGGCTCGTCCGGCATCGCCGTCGGTATGGCCACGAACATGGCCCCGCACAACCTCTCCGAGTGCTGCGACGCCATCTGCGCCTACATAGACAATCCCGACATCACCGTCGAGGGGCTCATGGAGTACATCAAGGGCCCTGATTTCCCCACCGGGGGCATCATCCAGGGACGCCAGGGCATCATCGACGCGTACACCACCGGCCGTGGAAAGGTCATAGTGCGCGCCCGCACCGAGATCGAGGAGGATGAGCGCGGCCGCGACTGCATCGTCGTGACCGAGGTCCCGTACATGGTGAACAAGAGCGAGATGATCAAGCGCATCGGCGAAATGGTCGAGGACAAGCGCATCGACGGCATCTCCGACATCAAGGAGCTTTCCAGCCGCGAGGGCATCCGCATCGTCTTCTATCTCAAGAAGGACGCCAATGCCAACGTAGTGCTGAACACCCTTTTCAAGTACACCGCCCTCCAGTCCAGCTTCGCCATCAACAACGTAGCTCTGGTAAAGGGCCGTCCGCGCACCCTCTCCCTCAAGGAGATCATCGCCAATTTCGTGGACTTCCGCCACGAGGTGGTGGTGCGCCGCACGCAGTTCGACCTTGAGAAGGCCCAGAAGCGCGCCCACATACTCGAGGGCCTTCTGCGCGCGATAGACGTGATCGACGAGATCATCGCCATCATCCGCCGCTCCGCCACCATCGAGGATGCCAAGGCCGAGCTCGTCGCGACCTTCGGGTTCTCTGAGACACAGGCCACGGCCATCGTAGAGATGCGCCTGCGCCAGCTCACGGGACTGGAGAAGGCCAAGCTCCAGGCCGAGTACGACGACCTCGAGAAGTTCATCGCCCGCTGCCAGGAGATCCTCGCCAGCGAGACCGAGCAGCTCGCCATCGTGAAGCAGGAGTCGCTCGAGCTCAAGCAGAAGTTCGGCGACGCCCGCCGCACCGAGATCACCCTGTCCTCCGAGGAGTTCAATCCGGAGGACTTCTATGCCGACGACGACGTGGTCATCACCATCTCGCACCTCGGCTATATCAAGCGTACGCTCCTGAGCGAGTTCCGTACCCAGAACCGCGGCGGAGTGGGCATGAAGGCCAGCGCCACGCGCGACGAGGACTTCATCGAGCATATCTACGTGACCAACATGCACAGCACGCTCCTCCTCTTCACCGAGAAGGGACTCTGCTACCGCCTGAAGGTTTACGAGCTGCCCGAGGGAACTCGCGCCTCGAAGGGCCGCGCCATCCAGAACCTCATCGCCATCGATCCCGACGACCGTGTCAAGGCCTATGTCTCCGCCAAGTCCATCGAGGATCCCGAGTATTGCCAGAACAACTACGTCGTGCTGGTCACCAGGCGCGGCACGGTCAAGAAGACCACCCTCGAGGCCTACTCGAACAAGAGAAGCCGTGCCAAGGGCATCATCGCCATCACCGTGCGCGAGGGCGACGAGCTCGTCGAGGCCATCCTCACCAACGGCAGCCACGAGATCATGATCGCCGCGAGGAACGGACGCTGCGTCCGCTTCCCCGAGGACGACGCACGCCCGCTCGGACGCGGCGCATCGGGCGTCCGCGGAATAAATATCGAGGACGACGACGAGGTCGTCGGAATGATCTCCGCAGACCCTTCGGATCCCGATCACGACAGGTATACTGTGCTGGTAGTCAGCGAGAACGGCTTCGGCAAGAGATCCCACGTGGAGGACTACCGCATCACCAGCAGGGGAGCCAAGGGAGTGAAGACTTTGGACATCACCGACAAGACTGGCCCGCTTGTTGCAATGAAGACCGTGACGGAGGATAACGACCTGATGATCATCAACCGTTCGGGCATGACCATAAGGATGTCCGTCAGTGACATAAGGGTGGCCGGAAGGGCCACGCAGGGTGTCAAGCTTATCAACCTCAGGGGCACGGACTCCATAGCCGCGGTCTCTGTTGTAGCCAAATCGGAGGATGAAGGCGAGGCCGGCCCCGAGGCCGCAGGAGCAGCCGGAGTCCCCGTAGCGGAGGAGTAATAATAACAACAACTACTAACTATAATTTCTTATGAAAAAGATCTTTATCGCACTGGCACTGATCGCTTCCGTGACTTTCGCCTCTGCCCAGAACAACGTCAAGTCCCTGAGTGCCGCCAAGTCCGCCCTCGATGCGGCGGAGGCTGCAGCCAACAACGCCAAGAAGGCCACCAAGGTGGCTACCTGGCTGAAACTCGCCAGCTCCTATATGGATGCTTATAACGCCCCCATGGGCAACGGTTGGATCGGCGCTTCCTCCCAGGAGCTCAATCTCGTCATGGCCAACCAGCGTCCCATGTCCGAGGAGAACGTCGAGATCAACGGAAACCAGTATCTCAAGAAAACTTACACCACTGCTGATTATTACTTCAACCCGGCCGGGCAGCTTGCCGTGATAAAAGTTACTAATCCTCTTGTCCAGGACGCTCTCGGCAAGACTCTCAACGCCTACAAGAATGCCTTCAAGAACGATCCCAAGGGCACCAAGACCGACGAGATCGTCAAGGGCATCCAGACGGTGGTCGAGAAGTATACCCAGGAGGCCTATGACGCCTACACCTTCGGCGATCTGGCCGAAGCCAGCAAGCTCTTCGAGGCTGCTGCCAATGCTTCCGTTACCGAGCCGAACAACAAGTTCGACGGCGAGTCCCTCTACAATGCAGGTTTCACTGCCTGGGCAGGCCAGGATTACAACCGCGCCAAGACCCTCTTCGAGCAGTGCATCGCCAACAAGTACTACGGCGAGGAAGGCGACATCTATGCCAAGCTCGCTGACACCGTCGAGAAGCTCGGCGACAAGGAAGGCTCCAAGGACATCCTCGAGCAGGGTTTCGCCGCCTATCCGTCCAGCCAGTCCATCCTCATCGGTCTCATCAACTACTATGTGAGCAGCGGCCAGGACACCGACCGTCTCTTCACCCTGCTTGACAACGCCAAGAAGAACGAGCCCAACAACGCCTCCCTCTACTATGTCGAAGGCAATATCAACAAGGAGCTCGGCAAGGTCGACGAGGCCATCGCTTCCTATCGCAAGTGCGCCGAGATCAATCCCGAATACGAGTATGGTTACATCGGAGAGGGTCTCCTTCTCTACAACCAGGCTTACGAGATTCAGGAGGAGGCCCAGGCCGAGCTTGACGACGCCAAGTACAACGCTCTCGTAGATAAGTTCGAGGCCGCCCTCAAGGGTTGCATCGAGCCTTTCGAGAAGGCCTTCGAGGTCACCAAGGACGACAGCCTGAAGCCCAGCATCGCCGAGTACCTGAGGAACGCCTGCTACCGCTTCCGCGAGGAGCCCGGCTACCAGGAGAAGTACGACAAGTACTCCAAGATTGCCAGCGGCGAGTAATCGCTTCTGAATCATAGAAATAAAATAACCTGCGGTTTTTTCCCGCAGGTTATTTTATTTCTGTGCCTGTTCGTCAGGCCCCGGCAGGCCTTTGTCGAAGGCCCTGACTATCTTTGTGACCAGGGGATGGCGGACTATGTCCTCGTTGGAGAAGCGGATGACGCTGATGCCCTTGATGCCTTCGACGAGGCTGATGCCGCGGAGCAGGCCGCTGTCGGCCTTGTTCGGGAGGTCCACCTGGGTGGCGTCGCCGGTGACGATGAACTTGGCGTTGCAGCCCATGCGGGTGAGGAACATCTTGAGCTGGCCCATGTTGGTGTTCTGCGCTTCGTCGAGGATGACGCAGGCGCGGTCCAGGGTGCGTCCGCGCATATATGCGAGGGGAGCGATCTGTATGGTGCCGTCGGCCATGAACTCCGCGAGCTTGCGGTGCGGGATCATGTCGCCGAGGGCGTCGTAGAGGGGCTGGAGATAGGGGTCCAGCTTGTCCTTGAGGTCGCCGGGCAGGAAGCCCAGGCGCTCGCCGGCCTCGACGGCCGGGCGGGTGAGGATGATGCGCTTGATCTCGCGGTTCTTGAGCGCCCGGACGGCGAGGGCGATGGCGACGTAGGTCTTGCCGGTGCCGGCAGGGCCGACGGCGAAGACGAGGTCGTTGTCGAAATAGGCCTTGACCATCTCCTGCTGCGTGCGGTTGCGCGCGCGGATGGGCTTGCCGTCCGTGCTGTGCACGATGACGGCGTCGCCGTTCAGACGGTAGCGGTCGGGCGAGCTCTCGCCGTCGAAGATGTCCTCCACGTCGTAGACGGTAAGGTTCATCTTGCGGTGGCGCCTCTGTATCAGTTCATTGAACTTCATCTCGAAGTCCTCGATGCGGCTTTCGCCGCCGTCCAGGATGATCTCGTCGCCGCGTGCGACGACTTTCAGTTCGGGGTAGTAGGAGCAGAACTCCTCCAGGATCTTGTTCCCTGCGCCGAAGATCTCGATGGGGTCAATGGCTTCCAGCTTGATGGTTTTCCTCATATATTCCGGTTTCTTTCGTTACTCTTTTATATGTATCTGTCATGTTGTCGTAGTCCGAAGGGGTGATCCATTCGTCGCGCCGGTCGATGAAATCCCGGACCGGGATGGTCACGTAGCCGTCACGGAGGGTCCCCGGCAGGCAGCACCACAGGAACTCGAGTTCCGGCTCCAGCATCTCCTTGGACCCGTCCGGGTGGTGCACGAAGCGTGCCCGGACGGCCAGCTCGAGCCTGGTGTTCTCCGCGCTCATGTTGGACACGGCATTGCCCAGGGAGTAGAAAACGGGCACTCCGGCGACGTGCGAGCTGTCCTGCACCACGTGCGGATGGGTGCCGACGATGAGGTCTGCACCCTGCTCCACGAGCCATGCGGCCCATTCTTCCTGCTCCCGCGAATGCCTGAGGCGGAACTCTGTGCCCCAGTGGGGGAGGACGACGATGAAATCGGCTCCCCTTTCCTTTGCGCGGGCCATCATGCCGCCGACATCGTCCTTGTCCATCATCCGTATCACCGGCCAGCCGTCGTAAGGCTTGTAATTGTTCTCATAGGTGAAATTGACCAGGGCGATGCGTATGCCCTTGCCTACTACGACCAGGGGATTGAGGAGGCTGTCCGCAGCCGGGTCGAGGGCGCAGCCGGTGTAGCGTATGCCGAGGCTGTCCCGCATGGCTTCGTACACCCGGAGTGTCCTGCGGATGCCCTTGCGGCCTTTGTCGAGGACGTGGTTGTTGGCCGTCAGGAAGATGTCAACCCCGTGATCGGCAATGCTGTACGCATAACTGTCGGGTGCCGAGAACGACGGGTATCCCGTGTAAGGCTTACCCGCCAGGGAGAACTCAAGGTTGGCCACGGAGATGTCCGCGTCGCGGGTGATGGATCCAAGCTCCGACAGGAAGGCGTCGAAGTCGTATCCCATCTGCCGCTCGTGCATCATCATGTCCCCGAGAAAGGTGACGGTGACCGTGTCCGGCCTTGGATGGAGTGGCTTGGGGAAGGGTATGTCATAGTTCCACTGCGCCCTGACAGGCCCGCAGAGGACCAGGAGGGTCAAGGACAATATAACTTTCCACTTAAGGCGCATCGGCACGGTTTTCTCTGTTACGTATGCAAATATACATTTTTTTTGTTGTCGAAACTTAATTCACTAAATTTGCATTTTGTTGAAAAACGGCCCTATGAAGAATAAGATTCTTGTTATCAGTGCGTTCCTGCTGACGGTCCTCTCTACGTGCGGATGCGATATGTTCCGCGCTCTGGCGGGCCGTCCGACTTCTTCCGAGATCGAGGCCATGCGGGCCGAGCTCGTCGCCCGCGGCGAGGCGGAACGGGCCAGGCAGGACTCCATCGAAAGGGCCCGCCTGGAGTTCGAGGCGGCCGAGGCGGCACGCATCGCTGCCGCCGCCGACTCGGTCGAGGCCCTGAAGGGTATGCTTCGCAGGCCCTCCAACCTGGGCGGTCTGGCTTCCGGAATGGAGCCTTCTTCCAAGTATTATATCATCGTCGGATCCTACCTTGACAGGGCCAATGCCCAGAAATACAGCGAGCAGCTGTCCGGTCAGGGCTATCCTGCCGAGGCCGTGAGCTTCCGCAACGGCTTCACAGCCGTGGGAGTATGTCCGACCGACGACCCTTCCGCTCTTCTCGCATCCCTCAGGAAAGTCCGCAAGGAGCGCTTCTGTCCCCGCGAAGTGTGGGTGCTCGTAAACGAATAGCCCATGAAGAAGAGATTGTTTTCCGCCTTTGTCCTGCTCGTGTGCTCCGCGCTCGTCTGTGCGGCGCAGTTCCGCACGCGCGACTATCGTGAGCTCGGGGACAGCGAGACGGTAAGGGCCATGCGCGACCATGTGGGCTTCCTCGCTTCGGCGGCGCTGGAAGGCCGTGCCGCGGGCTCCGTTGGCGAGCTCGAAGCCGCCGACTACGTCAGGGAAGTGTTCGAAGCCTACGGACTCGATATGCTCTCCGGCCCCGACGGCGACAAGTTCGGCATAAGGAGGGACGACGGCGACACGCTCGTCTCGCGCAACGTCATCGGAGTCATCCAGGGGAACGACAAGGCCCTTAAGGACCGTTACATCGTGATAGGTGCGCGGCTTGACAATATAGGTACGCGGAAGATCACCATCGACGGAGAGCCTTTCACGCGCATCTACAACGGAGCGAACGGCAATGCCTCCGGAGTCGCGATGATGCTGGAGCTGGCGCGTATGCTGAAGGTCAATTCCTTGATGCTCAAGCGCTCCGTCGTGTTCGTGGCTTTCGGAGCCTCGCTAGAGTCGCACATCGGCTCGTGGTATTTCCTGAACCGGTCCTTCTCGGGTGCTGACAAGATCGATGCGATGATAGACCTCGACATAGTGGGCGGGGGAGAAGGCTTCTACGCCTATACATCATCCAATGCCGACATGAACCGCATCCTGAACCGCGTGAACTCCACGATACAGCCGGTCAAGCCGGAGACCGTCGCTTCCGAGCCGGTCGACTCCGACCACAGGATGTTCTATGCGTCGGAGATCCCTTCCGTGCTCTTCACCACGGGGTCCTATCCCGAGTACAATACCGACCGCGACACTCCGTCCATCATCAAATATGACGAGATGGAGCGCGAGCTCGAGTACATATACAATTTCTCGTCGGTGCTGGTGAACGGCGCCGCTCCCGCGTTCCGCCCGGATCCTTTCTCGGAGGTGGCCGAAGAGCCTTCCGGGGCCATACCTTACTATGAGTGCGACGTACCCCCGTCCTTCCTCGGCAGCACCGACCCCAAGGTCTTCCTCGAGAAATGGGTGTATGCCTATCTCAAGTACCCGGAAGAGGCTGTCAGGAACGGCGTCCAGGGCCGCGTGCTCGTGGATTTCGTAATAGACGAGAAGGGCAAGATAAAGGAGGTGAAGGTGCTCAAGGGAGTCGATCCCCTGCTGGATGCCGAGGCGGTGAAGGTAGTGAGCGCTTCTCCTGACTGGCGGCCCGCAAGGCTGCAGGGCAAGAAGGTGCGCTCCGAGATGTCCCTCTATGTAGAATTCAAATTGGAAAGAAAGAAAAACAGATAGTTACGCACATGGATTACGATTTCAAGTCAATCGAAAGCAAATGGCAGGCCTGGTGGGCCGCCAACAAGACGTTCAAGGCTTCGCAGGACTCCTCAAAACCGAAATATTACGTCCTCGACATGTTCCCTTACCCCTCCGGGGCCGGACTTCACGTAGGACATCCGCTGGGCTACATCGCCAGCGACATCTTCTCGCGCTACAAGCGCCTCACGGGCTTCAATGTCCTCCATCCCATGGGTTACGACGCTTTCGGACTGCCCGCCGAGCAGTATGCCATACAGACCGGACAGCATCCCGAGAAGACCACTACCGACAACATCAACCGCTACCGCAGCCAGCTCGACCGCATAGGCTTCTCATACGACTGGGACCGCGAAGTCCGCACCTGCGACCCCGCTTTCTACAAGTGGACCCAGTGGGCTTTCCTGAAGATGTTCGCCAGCTGGTATGACAGGTCCCTGCAGAAGGCCCGCCCCATCGGCGAGCTTGTGGCCCGTTTCGCCGCCGAAGGCACTGCCGGAGTCGATGCCGCCTGCACCCAGGACTTGGATTTCACTGCGGAGCAGTGGAACGCCATGACCGAGAAGGAGAAGTCCGACGTCCTGATGAACTACCGCATCGCCTACCAGGGAGAGACTTCGGTCAACTGGTGCGAGGGTCTGGGCACGGTCCTGGCCAACGATGAGGTGAAGGACGGACTCTCCGTTCGCGGAGGCTACCCCGTGGAGCAGAAGAAGATGACACAGTGGCAGCTGCGCGTTTCGGCCTATGCAGGCAGGCTCCTTGACAGCCTCGAGTCGCTTGCCTGGACCGATTCGCTCAAGGAGATGCAGCGCAACTGGATAGGCAAGTCCGAAGGCACCGAGGTGGTCTTCGATACCGTATGCGGTGACAGGCATTTCCCCATCACCATCTTCACCACCCGCGTGGATACCATCTTCGGCGCGACCTTCATGGTGCTCGCCCCCGAAAGCGACCTCGTACAGGAGCTTACCACCCCTGAACAGGCCGATGCCGTCGCCGAGTACGTCAAGCAGGTGAAGAAGAAGACCGAGCGCGAGCGCATCGCCGAGACCAAGACCGTCACCGGCGTGTTCTCCGGCTCCTACGGCATCAATCCCCTTACCGGCGACCGCATCCCGATCTGGATTTCCGAGTACGTGCTCGCGGGCTACGGCACCGGAGCCATCATGGCGGTCCCGGCGCATGACAGCCGCGACTATGTGTTCGCCAAGACCTTCAACCTTCCCATCGTCCCCATCATCGAGGGCTGCGACGTCAGCGAGCAGAGCTTCGATGCCAAGGAAGGCCGAATGTGCAATTCTGGATTCCTCGACGGACTCGAGGTGAAGGAGGCCATCGAGCGCGCCAAGGACTACGTAGAGGAGAAGGGCCTCGGCCGCCGCAAGACCAATTTCCGCCTGCGCGATGCGATCTTCTCGCGCCAGCGCTACTGGGGCGAGCCGTTCCCGATCTACTACAAGGATGGCATCCCGACTCCGCTTCCGGAGTCCGAGCTTCCGCTCGAACTGCCTGAGATAGAGTCGTTCAAGCCTTCTGCAAACGGCGAGCCGCCGCTCTCCCGCGCCAAAGACTGGACCTACGACGGCTGTCCCCTCGAGAAGAGCACCATGCCCGGTTTCGCCGGCTCGAGCGCATATTATCTGCGCTATATGGATCCCCACAATGACAGTGCTCTCGTGGACAAGGACGTGAACGCCTACTGGCGCGACGTCGACCTCTATATCGGCGGCACGGAGCACGCCACAGGCCACCTCATCTATTCGCGTTTCTGGAACAAGTTCCTCTACGACCTCGGCTATGTCTGCGAGGACGAGCCGTTCAAGAAGCTAGTGAACCAGGGCATGATCCAGGGCCGCTCCAACTTCGTGTACCGTATCGTCGGGACCAATACCTTCGTCTCGCTCGGCCTCAAGGACAAGTACGAGACCACCGAGATCCACGTCGACGTGAACATCGTCTACAACGACAGGCTCGACATCGAGGCCTTCAAGGCCTGGCGTCCGGAGTACGCCGACGCTGAGTTCATCCTCGAGGATGGCGAGTACGTCTGCGGCTGGGCCATCGAGAAGATGAGCAAGTCAATGTTCAACGTCGTCAATCCGGACCTTGTCTGCGACACCTACGGAGCTGATACTCTGAGGCTTTACGAGATGTTCCTCGGACCTCTCGAGCAGTCCAAGCCGTGGGATACCAAGGGCATCGATGGCGTGAACCGCTTCCTGAAGAAGTTCTGGAGGATGTTCTGGGACCGCGACAGCTGGCTCGTCACCGACGGAGCCCCTTCGCCTGCCGAGCTCAAGGCCCTGCACAAGCTTATCGCCAAGGAGCGCGCCGACATCGAGGCTTTCTCTTTCAACACTTCCATAAGTGCGTTCATGATTGCGCTCAACGAGCTCTCCGCGCTCAAGTGTACCAAGCGGGCCGTCCTGGAGCCGCTCGTCATCCTGCTCTCGCCCTTTGCACCGCATATTTCGGAGGAGCTCTGGCACGCCCTCGGACACGAGGAGAGCGTCACCTTCGCTTCCTTCCCCGAGTATGTCGAGGCCTATACGGTCGAGGACAACTGCACCTATGCGGTGTCGTTCAACGGCAAGACCCGCTTCACCGTCGATCTCCCCAAGTCGGCGGGCAAGGAAGAAGTGGAAGCACAGGTCCGCTCCATGGAGCAGACGGCAAAGTATACTGACGGACATAACATCATCAAGGTCATCGTGGTCCCTGGAAAGATCGTGAACATCGTGATCAAGTGATAATAATGAAAAACGAAAGAAAGAAGTGTTTCATCGTCAATGACTTCATTGTCCTCACAGTAGCCTGTTTCATCTTCGCCCTGGCGTGGGAGGCCTTCATGATCCCGAACGGCATGTCCGCCGGCGGCATGATGGGTCTGTGCACCGTCCTCCAGTACGCTACCGGGGGACTGATCCCGGCGCAGTACTCATATTTCGCCATCAATGCCATCCTGATCATCGTGGCGGTCATCGCGATGGGTATAGGATTCGGGTTCAAGACCATATACTGTATCGTGATGTCTTCGCTGGCGATGCAGATCATCGCCTCGATACCTGCCGTCCACTCCGTGGCCGGGGAGTTCTTCTATGTGCGTGAGACCCTTCTGATCCCCATCATCGCGGGCCTTCTCGAGGCCATAGGCCTCGGACTGGTCCTGCGTTTCGGCGCGAGCACTGGCGGAACGGACATCATCGCCCTGATGGTCAACAAATACTGGCCTGTGTCACTGAGCAAGGTTTT
>Ga0310696_10001503_pt1 | contig 33577 bp, 14 predicted proteins | sample AusTroGonzalo_MG_4_FD_203885 | JGI IMG/M metagenome (GOLD analysis project Ga0310696, IMG submission 203885) | Bovine rumen microbial communities from tropical cattle in Woodstock, Queensland, Australia - Gonzalo_02 (v2) (version 2) | ecosystem: Host-associated > Mammals > Digestive system >... | reverse complement strand
CCGCATGGGCCTGGCCACGCTGCTCGAGACGGAAGGCGACCTCGAGCTCGCGGGGCAGGCCGCCAACGGGAAGACCGCCGTCGAGGAGGCGCTGCGGCTGAAGCCCGACGTGGTCGTGATGGACCTGCTGATGCCGGTTCTGGACGGCATCGAGGCCACGGCGGCCATCATGGAAAAGCTGCCGGAGACGAAGATAATCCTCTTCACCACTTTCCCGACGTCCGACCTCATCGCGAAGGCCCTGGGCAACGGGGCGAAGGGCGTCGTGTTCAAGTCTGCCGCCGACACCGAGCTCGTGACGGCCATACGCGCCGTAGCCTCGGGAAAGTCGTACATCTCCCCCGACGTCGCAAAGCTCCTCGCGAGCGACCCGCCCATCGACCCGCTCACCCCCCGCCAGCGCGAAATCCTCGCGTCGATCGCGCGGGGGCTCTCGAACAGCGACATCGCGAAGGAGCTAGGCATAACGCCGACCGTGGTGAGGGAGTACACGATCGCGCTCTTCCAGAAGCTCGGCGCGGCAAACCGCACCGAGGCCGTCGCCATCGCGCTCCGGAAGCATCTGCTGAATGTAGCAGCCGGCTAAAAAAACTCTGCGTTGAAACCTTACTGCGCAACTTCAGTTTTAAGGCCTAGGACGACCACGCCTCCGTCCGGGACGGGCGTGCGCGTCACCCGAGGAACACGCTCGCCTTCTCAAGGGCGCAGCGCAGCTCGGAATACCGCAGGGCGCGCGGCGATACGCCGCTCCTTGCGCAAAGGGCCGCCGCGGTCCCCGCAGCCTGCCCAGTCACGAAGCACGGGCATATCAGCCGGAACGTGTCGATGGTGTCGGGCGCGCCGACCATGCGCCCCGCGCAGAGGACGTTTTCGCATCCGACCGGCACAAGCTGCCTGTACGAAACCGGGAACGCCGCATGGACGCCGTCGACGCCAAACCAGCCGACGGAATCTTCCGGCGAATAGCCGGGCCTGCGGATCTCCGCGCGGTCCGTGACGAAATCGCACTCGAAAATCCTAGTTGCGCGCGGCCCGATCTGCGAACACGTGTTGGCGATGTACACCTCTTCCCAGCCGGGGGTCTTCTGCATCTTCCGGACATGCTCGAACCAGTATTTGCGGTGGGCCACCTCCGCGGCGGAAAGGTCGCGCACCGACAGCCCGTCGCCCTTTGGACCAAGCCGAGACGCCCAGGCGGTGGAGGGATTGCCCTCGTTCCCCCTTGTCGCCCAGTACTCCTTAAGGCCGTAGATGTCCGTCCCCGCGTTTTTCGGCGGCATCTTCGCCGTGATGCGGTCCATGTTCGCAAGCCGCGCCACGAAGCCGATGCCATGCGTGATCTGGCGGTATTTCGCCCCGGCGGAGAACGCGATGTCGCCGTCGCCGGTGCAGTCGACGACCTGCTTGGCGAGAATCGCCTGGAGCCCCTGCTTGGACTGGAACACGACGCCCAGGACCTTGTCGCCGTCCTGGACCACGTCGACCCCGTATGCGTGGAAGAACATCTCGACCCCGCTCTCGGCGACCATGCTGTCCATCAGGTACTTCGCCGCCTCCGGGTCGACCGTCGGCTGCCAGTGGCCGCGCGAGTGGTCGTCGTCGAACGGCGACCACGAACAGCGCCTGCCGAGGCTTGACGCGCGGTCCATGAACTCCTTGCATATGCCGCGCGTGACGACTTCCCATCTGCCGCCGTCGGCGCAACGCGACGTCGCGAGCATGACGAGCACCATGCCGTTGGTGAAAAGCCCGCCAAGCGAACCGGCCCTCTCGACGAGCGCGACCTTCGCGCCCGCCCTGGCGGCGGAGACGGCCGCGGCGAACCCGGCGGGGCCGCCGCCGACGACCACGACGTCGGTTTCGTGGAAGAGCGGGACCTCCCGCGCCGGCATGACTATCCTCCCGTTCTCGATCCTGCAGCTCGGGCCGTCCTCGACCGTGTGGCCTATGGGGAAGATGCGCTGCCCGAACCAGACGTTGTCCGGGTCGCCTACGGACCCGGGCGGAAGCGTCTTGTTCGTGGCGACGTATTCGTCGCCAAGCGCCGCGCCGGCCGCGCCGGCCGCCCCGAGCAGCCCAAGCCTCTTGAGAAATTCGCGTTTCGTGATCTGCATGGCATGTCCTCGCTGTTCGTGTTCTGCGTATTGCCAAGATTATAGCATATTTTTTCCAACGGTCAGAAGATGCGCTTGCGCGAGAGGATGAAGAACACGCCGGCGATGACCGCCGCGAGCACGCTCGACACGCCCATCACTATCACGAACGAATGCTCGCTCTGCTGGAACGGAAGCGCGATGTTCATCCCGTATATCGACGCGACGAGCGTCGGCACCGCGAGGAGAATCGTGGCGGCCGTGAGGTACTTCATCACGTTGTTCAGGTTGTTGTTGATGAGCGACGCGAAGGTGTCGAGCGTGCCGTTGAGGATGTTCGCGTGGATCGTCGCCGTCTCGAGCGCCTGCTGGTACTCGACCATCGCGTCCTCGAGCTGGTCGCGGTCGTCCTCGGACATCACGAGCTGGCGCGCGGTGTTCGCACGGGCGAGCGCGATCGTGTCCGCCTTGAGCGAGGTCGTGAAGTAGACGAGCGTCTTCTCGATCGTCAGGAGGCGCAGCAGCACCTCGTTGGATATCGACTCGTGCAGCTCGTCCTCGAGCGCGAGCGAGCGCTGGTGGATGTCGCGCAGGTACCTCAGGAACAGCACGCCCCCGTGCCACAGCAGGCGGAAAGCGAAGCGGTAGCGGTCCGCCGGCGGGCACACGCGGCGGATCTGGTCGAGGAACGCCGTCGTCACCGGCGTCTGCGCGTTGCAGACGGTGATGACGGTCTCCTTCACGAGGATGATGCCGAGCGGGACCGTGCGGTAAGGGGCCACCTCGTCGTCGTCCACCGGGCACGGCACGTGCACGATGAGTATCGAGGCGTCGTCGTCGTAGTCGAACCTCGGGCGTTCCTCCGCGTCGAGGGGGTCGGTGAGGAAGTCCCGCGGGACATGGGTCGAGGAAAGGACCCTCTCAAGCTCGGTGGTGGTCGGCTCGACGAGGTTTATCCAGCACGAAGGCGAGATGTCGGCGGACTCCCTAAGCCCCCCGTTCTCCCAACGGTAGATCGTCATCATGTCGCACCTCCTTTGCTTCCTGCCGCTCCCCCTCGAGCGTTAAATGTAAATTATACCATAAATTCCGCCCTCCGCGCCGGCGAATGGCGATTTTCGGGCAACGGGCCGCGACGTCGCAGCGGGCCGGGGTGCTGCCGTTCGGTCTCGTCGCTCGGTTTTGCGCTTCTCCGCGAAGACAATGTTCCGTCTTCAGCCTGCCGTGCCTCGGCGTATACCTCTGGTTGCGTACTCGAGCGCCTCATACGCCTGCAAAACCTCGCTCCTCACTCACGGCACACCTCGTCCCTCTGCTCCGCCGGACAGCCCGCAACCCGACGCGGAGAACACACACCCCGCCTTTTCGCATGCAACTAAGCACCTAACGCCGACGATGTGGCGAACTCAGGGAATGATGCACTTGAACTCAGCTATCGCACGATACCTGGTCGAATACTCAGCATCGCTCTCCAGCTCAATGTCCCCAACCTCAGGATTACGAGCCTTAAGGATCACTTTTCCGCCCTTTCGCGTGAACGTTTTGATTGTATAGGAACCGCCAGTCTCCGGATCTCCCGCTTCAAACTTCTGAAAAAGCAGAACCTTGCCTTCGAGTTGACCACCGCCGAGCTTGCGGAATATCGCGTATGAACCTTCTTTGATCAGCCCCTCCATCGACGTACCGTCCGTCTTCACGACAAAGTGAGTGTTATCAATGACGCCCTTTCCTTCAACTTTCACCCAGCCGTCCTGCGCAACCTCCCGACCCTCCGCAAAAGGCCCGCATTTCCCGACTGCAGAATAGTAGGGGAGATAGGTCTTGAACCGGTCTTTCTCGGGTACGTCGACCTTGATTTCGACAGCTGCATCGGCCTTCTTTATCACTTGAGCAATTATGTCGGCCAGCTTCTGGCTCCTCAGCTGCTTCTGATAGCGCACGTCGATTCCGTCCCTCCGCAGCATCCCGTAAAACACTTCCGCGCACTTTATCTTCATGCCCTCGCCCTTGTGGAGGTCGGAATCCTTCTCCACGTCCTTGACTTCTATGACGACGTTGAGCTCGCTCTTGCCGCCCTTGCGCTTCACGACATACATGAAGTCGGGGCTGTACGTGCCGCCCATGATAGTGGGAATCGCCACGCTCTTCGTTGGGATCTTCCCGTAGACCGTAACGGAATCGACGTCGGGCGCAATGATCTCGTCGCAGCCGATGTCCTCCAGCTCGAGGTCAGAGTCGTATGCCTTGGCGTCGTAGAGATACTTCGCGCTAGGCGCACCTTCCGCGAGATGCCGCCCGATGCGCCCCTGCGACACCTCAGCGACGACCGTGCCGTCCGCGTTCGTGAGCTCAGTCTTTACGACCGGGACATCGGCGCGTTCATAGTGGATAAAGCCCTGCAGGTTTTCGACCTTCCAGTCGTCCAGCACATTCCTGAAGTTGACGATCGTCGACTCGGTGAACAGTTCCGCCTTGGGCGCACCGTGCGCCTCCGCGTACCGGCAAAGCGACCGATGCAATGTTCGGACTGGCACGCGCGTCGCGAAGAAAAGGCGCTTCAGGAACTCTCCGTAGGCGAGCCGCCTGTCCATGCGATATTGCGAGGACGCCCCGTCAACGACGGAAAGCCCTTTCGCGCCCGCCTTGACCTTCTGAGATATGCTCGTGAGCGTGCTTTCCGCGAATACGTCCTTCTCCCATACGGACGGCAATGCCTTTTCCAGCATCCCTTCCGTCTCCCCTTCGAAAAAGAGCATGTACCTCTGGTTGAGCGCCTTCCACAGTTCCTTCAGCGCGGCGAACTGCTCACTGCGCACCTTGACGCGCACGTCCTTTTTCTTGTTGCGGTCCCTCACGGCCCCGCGCCGCACACCCTCGCCGAACTCGGGATAGTCACTTATCAATGCGCCCTGTTTTCCATCGAGTATGTTCATCTTGCGATCGATGTAGCCCTTTGCCCGCAGTTCGTCAAAGAGGTCGTCCGCAGTCACGCCGCGCTTCTTCGCGACTTCCGTCAGCTTCTCTTCCGTTATGACGGCGAACGTCGCGACCTCGGCGTTGATCTGATTCACAAGCCGCTCTGCGAAGTCCGCCTCGGTGAAATCGACGATGTAGTTGAGACGAAAGTCCTCGCCCGACACGCGGTTCCCGTTCTCGTCAACAGGAAGTCGCAGCCCGCGTCCGACCTCCTGCAGGAGCGAAGTCTCGCTGCCGCACGACCTGAGCTTTGCGATGGTGAACACATTTGGATTGTCCCAGCCCTCTCGCAGCGTCCATTTCGAGAAAAGGAACCGCCGCACGTTCCAGTTTCCCGTTTCGTCCCTGAACGACAACAGCTGTTTCTTGCCAAAAAGTATCTCCTCGACTTCCTTTGCCGTCGCCTCGTCGGCAGCAGTCTTGTCCTCGGCGAAATACCCGCCGTGGCAAAGCGCCAGGTTCGCCGCGCTTGCCTCGAGGAACGACCGGTATTCACCCTCGTCTGACGTCAGATCCGACAGCATCTTCTCAATGCGCTCCTTCAAGTGCCGCTCGAACCGTTCCCGCAGATACCCATCCGCGTCGCGGTACGAACGGATGTCGGAGATGAAGAACAGAGCAAGGGTCTTGATCTTCGTCCCACGGCGGAAGTTCTCGCGCTCCGTCTCGAAATGGCGGTCGAGCGCCAACTGGATCATCCCGTCTTGGTATGACCGCAGATGCGGACCCGCCGCAATCGGGTCGTCCACCTTACGCACGAGCCCGTTTGAGAGCACGACTACCCTCGCACCTATTTCCGCAACTTCTATGCCCTCGAATGCCTTATGGACAATTCCAAGCGAGTCGCCTTGCCTCACTTCCACCGTCTTAGTCGGCTTCCCCTTGGCAATGCGCTGGAACCGCGCACTATGCCGCGGCACCGTTGAGATGAGCTTGACCATCTCGTCTTCACTACCTGGGAATGAAAGATGTTCCTTGGAAATTCCCTTGACGAGTCCGCCGTTGAACGCCTTGCAGGCGTTGAGGTCGTAGAGGAGATTGCGATAGTCCTTCGGCTTGGGCTGCTTCTTTTTCCCGCCAAACTTCTGCTCGGGAAACGTCGCACCGTAGCGAATAACGCACTGCGGACGCAGTTCCGCCTCGATCTTCTTGTACGCCTCCTGCATCCGATCGAATCTGTGCGGCTCGTCGATGATGACGATGGGGCGTGTCGCGCGGATTGCGTCGAACGGACGCCTCATGTTCTCGAACATGGAGTCGTACTCCTTCGACAACATCTTCGCGCTGGAGAGCAGCTGCATGTTCACGATGAGTACCGATATCCGCCGCTTCGCCTCCTTCGTCGCCTTGGCGAACTCCCAGACCGCCGCAGGAAACGCGTCGCGCCGCGAGTTCTTCGTGGCTTTCGCCGCCTCCAGAACCTGCACGTCAAGCGTCGTGTCGTATCCGCACACGTCCGCAAAGTGCTTCCGCGCCGCTCCATCCGTCATGAACTGCCCCGTTCCCGCCTTAATGGCGAGTGATGGCACGACGACGACGAACTTGTTGAATCCGTACCGCCGGTGCAGCTCGAAGATGGTCTTCGTGTAGACGTAGGTCTTGCCCGTCCCTGTCTCCATCTTGACGTCTAGCGGCAGATAGTCATGCGGAACTGTCGTCGCGCAGCGCATCTCCACAGGAACTCCGCGCCGGTTCTGCACGTCGGCAATGTTCGCGAAGAGCTGTGGGTCTGCAAGGGTGAGAACGGGATTCGCGTAGTAACTTTCGGGAGGGTCAATGTGCACGCCAGCGAAGACGTCCGCCACCGCATCTACCGCGTTCTGCTGGTGTTCCAGCGATTTTTCGAGGATCAGTTCCATGGTGTCAGTAACGGATGTCGAGGTCTGCGGTAATGTTGCGCGTCGTCTTGAGCTTCTTGAGATTCGTGTCGAGTTCCTCCAGCTCCTTCCAGGCGAAGCTGTAGCCGAAAAGCACGATCTTGTCAGGCGTGAACGCCTTGTCCGTCTCGTACTTCTCCAAAAGCGCCTTGACGTTTTTCGCGCCGAAGTTGGCGTTGACGAGATAGAGGTGGTGTCCGCACAGGTACGCCTCGTATCCACCGAGATCGACTTTCTCCGCCTCACGCGTGAGCCCGTAGCCGTCGTGGTTCAGCCACGTCGCGAGCACCGTCCCCACGCCGAACTCCTTCAGCATGTCCTGCGTCGCCAGCATGCTCGCCTTCGGATCGAACTGCTCGATTTTCTCGAGCACTTCACCGCTCGGCTTCGCGAGCGTGAAGTGCTTGAAGCCAAGGTCACCAGCAAACAAAGGGTTCTCTGCGTGGATTTTGCTCGCCGCCTTCTTGATGCGCTCAATACCTACATAGTCAAGTGTGTGAGGGCATTTATACGCAATTAAGAAGTCCAGTGTTGCTTTTGCAGACTTTTTCGAAAGACCCGTTGCTGTCCTTACGCGCTCATCCATATCAACCGGAATCTGAACTGCCACATACCTACGACTACCCCCATCTGCTTTGTTGGCGGCAAGCACAGCATGTGCTGTGGATGCCGAACCAGAAAAGAAATCGACTATAAGTGAATTCTTATCCGCAAACGTTTCAATGAAACCTCGTAGGACTTCCTCATCTTTTGGGAAATCAAAGACCTCCGCGCCCATCAATGCGCGTAGCCGTTTTGAGCTGCCTCGGCGATCCTTGTAAAAAACCGTTTCTCGCAACTGGGTCTCATTGTCTTTTAGGTAGCGCTTCTTACAGGGCACACCGTCGCCATTAAAATGAATGAGGCCATTTTCTATATCGGCGTCAAGTTCCTCTCTCGTTGAATATGCCCATCCTCTGGCTGGGGGAGTGACAACATTCCCAGTTGCAGGGTTCTTGACAGCCCACTTCGGACCTCCGCCTCCACCGCGCGAAATATCAGATGGAAAATACACTCCATTTTTATCTATACAGGAATAATGATCGTGATCCTTGCTTGGATCGTCATCAGGCAACGCATCGTACCAGTCTTTCAATTTTTCCGATGCAAGCTCATAATCTCCATCACACTCCTTGACCAATCGTTCGGCAGTTGAGTAAATCGCAGACAAACCCTTCTTTTGTTCTCGCCAACTAATGTCATTTTCATCACAATATGACAATTTCGCTGCATACGCCAACATATACTCATGAGACGTAGAAACGAATTTCGCAGCGTTCCTCCGGCCACCTCGCCAAATGAATTGTGCTATAAAGTTCCGCTCCCCAAAAATGTCGTCGCACAGAAGTTTGAGATTGGCCTGTTCGTTGTCGTCAATGGAGATGAAGATAACGCCGTCGTCGCGCAGGAGGGATTTCGCGAGCTGAAGACGCGGGTACATGAACGTGAGCCAGGCGGAGTGCGAAGCGGAACCGCGTCCGACGAAATCTAGGAGTTTCTTCGCCTCCTCGTCGGCAATGGAAAGCTTGCGGGCGAGTTCGTCCGGCTTGAATTTGAAGTTGTCGTTGTAGACAAAGCCGTCCGACCCCGTGTTATACGGCGGATCGATGTAGATGCACTTGACCTCGTGCTCGTAGGACTTGAGAAGATGCTTGAGCGCGTCGAGATTGTCGCCGGAGATATAGACGTTCTGGCTCTTCGCGTTCTCCGGCTTTGAGTTGTGCGCCTCGTCCGGCACGATCACCGTTTCGGTCTCCTCGTTCGCGAGAAGCCGCGCGTAGTTCTTGCCGAGGAAGGCGAGCTGATAGCCTTCTTCCGTCACGGACACCTCGTCGCGGATACGCGCCGCGAACGCCTTGAGGTCGAACGCACCCTCCTTCGTAAAGCATCCCGCAAAATTCTCTCGCAGCACCGCAAGCGCGTCCGCGTTCGCGGCGGTAGTTTCGTTCCTCTTCAACGTATCTTTAAGCATCTTTCGATCCTTTCTCTCCTGGCGCTTGCCACTACTGCGGCGGCGGTCACGGGGTGACCGATGCGGTCTCGCGGGACGCGTAACCCTACCGTGGCGGCGGTTTCATCGAAACCGCCCTACCGCGGCGGCGCGGCTGGAATCCGCGCACTACCACGCGGCGGAGAGAAAGTTTCGGGGTGCGCACCCTCGCTTAGTCCCATACTCCAGCGAGGGTGCCCTGCAAGATACCCATGAAAGAATACAAGACGGCTAAAGGATGCGACCCCGAAGCAGGGTGCATCCTGCCAACTCGCCGTTCTTTCTTTGAAAAACTTTGCAGGGCTTTTCGCTGGAACGTCGCGTTTGCAGTTACGCAAAATCTACGGTGGCGGGCCGTTGACCCGTCTATATCGTCTTTACGTCGGCAAGACCTCCTTGTGGTTCATGATTTGCCAATATTATATCAAATTTCGCATGGGCTAACGGCGAGAAGTTATGCCTTACGGTGCGGACGAAATCTCATATCCCCCTAAGCCGCGCATCGGTGGCTACAGGGGTGCAGATTTAGCGCGGGAGGGGTGGGACGCGTTTCGGCGTAATGCGACGCGACGCCGGAAAAGACGGATGCGACCCGATTTCGCGCGTCGCCCTTTTTGCCGAGAGGCCCGGCGGCACAGGCAAAAAGGTAAAAGACCGCGAAATCGACGTCGCCACCGGCTTTTCCGGCGGAAGTTTGCCGAGTATCCGCGGCAGACTTAGCAAGCACCATAGCCGAAACGCGCCCCACCACGACCGCGCGACGGCGAAATTACGGTGCGGACGAAATTGCGGCCGACGCCTGGGCGAATGCCAAGGACGCCTAGGCCAGCTGAGAGAGGAACCTCACGTCGTTCTCGTACAGCCAGCGGATGTCCGGTATGCCATACTTGATCATCGCGATGCGCTCCACGCCGAAGCCGAACGCATAGCCCGAGACCTCCGCCGGGTCGTACCCCACGTGGCGGAACACCCTCGGGTCGACCATGCCGGCGCCGGCGACCTCGATCCACCCCGACTGCTTGCAGACGTTGCAGCCCTTCCCCTTGCACACGTGGCAGGTGAAGTCGACCTCCACCGAAGGCTCGGTGAACGGGAAGAAGTGCGGACGGAACCTCACCGTCACACCGTCGCCCATCATCTCCTTCGCGAAGTACGCGAGGACCGACTTCAGGTCGGCGAGCGAGACGGGCTTCGTGTCGACGTAGAGCCCCTCGATCTGGTGGAAGTTCGCCGAGTGCGTCGCGTCCGTCGTGTCGCGGCGGTACGTGCGCCCCGGGCATATAACGCGGATCGGCGGCTTGTTCTGCATCATCGTGCGGATCTGCACGGGCGAAGTCTGCGTCCTGAGGAGGCAGTCGTCGCCGAACCAGAACGTGTCGCTCCTGTCCATGGACGGATGGTGCGCCGGGGTGTTGAGGGCGGTGAAGTTGTTGAACTTGTTCTCGAGCTCCGGGCCGTCCGCGACAGTGAAGCCGAGCCTGCCGAAGATCGCGGCGGACTCCTTGACGACGCGCGAGAGCGGATGCTCGACGCCGATGCCGCGCCAGCGGCCGGGCAGCGTGAGGTCCGCGTCCACGGGCCTCTCGCCGGACGCGCCCGCCCCCTTCGCCGCGAGCGCGGACTCCACCTCCGCGCGCCAGGCCTGCACGGCCTTGCCGAAGGCCGGGCGCTCCTCCTTCGGGACGTCCTTCATCCCCTTGACGAGCGCCGGTATGGAGCCGTTGCGCCCTACGTACTTCACGCGAAGCGCCTCCACGGCCGCGGCATCCGCCGCCGCCGCAATTTCACTGAGGCTTTCAGCCTTCGCACTTTCGATTTCTGCCAGAGTCATCTTTCCACTTCCTCGGTTAGAAGTTGTATTATACCATATTTTCGGGGGGCGGGACTTCCGCTCAGCGCCTGGCGAGGGACTCGTGGTACTCGGAATACGACCCCTCGAACCACGTCGTGCGCCCCCCACCCTCGAAGGCCAGGATGTGCGTGGCGATCCTGTCCAGGAACCAGCGGTCGTGCGAGACGACCATGACGCATCCGCCGAACTCCTGCAGGCCCTCCTCAAGCGACCGGAGCGTCGCGACGTCCAGGTCGTTCGTCGGCTCGTCCAGGAGGAGGAGGTTCCCGCCCGCCGCCAGGAGCTTCGCGAGGTGGACGCGGTTGCGCTCGCCGCCGGAAAGCACGCCGACCTTCTTCTGCTGCTCGGCGCCGCGGAAGTTGAACCTGCTGCAGTAGGCGCGCCCGTTCATCATCGTCGTGCCCGCCAGCTTCACGAACTCGCCGCCCCCGGTGATGGCCTCGTAGACAGTCTCCTCCGCCTTCAGCTCGCTCCTCGTCTGGTCCACGTACGCCAGCTTCACCGTGTCGCCGACCCTGAAAGTCCCCGAAACAGGCTGCAGCTGCCCCGTGATGAGCTTGAAGAGCGTCGTCTTCCCCGCGCCGTTCGCGCCGATGACGCCGACTATCCCGCCGCGCGGAAGGTCGAAGTTCAGGTCCGTGTACAGGACCTGGTCCCCGAACGCCATCTTCACGTGCTCGGCCCTTACGACCAGGTCGCCCAGCCTCGGCCCGGGCGGGATGCGGATCACGAGGTCGTCCTCGCGCGTGGAGACCTCCTGCTTCTGCAGCTCCTCGTAGCGCTCGACGCGGGCCTTCGCCTTGGCGTGCCGCCCGGAGGGGTTCGTCTGTATCCACTTGAGCTCGTTCTCGAGCAGCTTCTGCCGCGACTTCTCGACCTTGGCCTCGCGCGCGAGCATCGCCTCCTTCTGCCTGAGCCACTCCTCGTAGTTGCCCTTGTACGGATAGCATACGCCGTGGTCGATCTCGAGTATCCACTCCGTGACGTCGCTGAGGAAGTAGCGGTCGTGCGTCACGACGATGAGCGTCCCCTTGAACTGCTTCAGGTACGCCTCCAGGCGGAACGTCGTCTCGGCGTCCAGGTGGTTCGTGGGCTCGTCCAGGAGCAGCACGTCGGGATTGGAGAGGAGCAGCCTGCATATCGCGACGCGGCGGCGCTCGCCGCCGGAAAGCACAGCGACGGACTTCGATCCGTCGGGGCAGCCGAGGTCGGCCATGCGGCGCTCCACGAGGTTCTCGAGGTTCCAGTAGTCGTTGGCGTCGATCACCGCCTGCAGCCTCTCCATCTCCGCGGCCGCCTTCGGGTCGTCTAGCTCGCAGCAGAGGTCCTCGTAGCGCGTGACCATCGCCTGCGCGTCCGCGACGCCCTCCATGACGGACTCCAGGACGGTCTTGGAGTCGTCGAGCTGCGGCTCCTGCGGAAGATACCCGACCTTCGTCCCCTTCGCGACCTGCACGGTGCCCATCAGGTCGGTGTCGAGCCCGGCCAGTATCTTGAGCAGCGAAGACTTGCCGGCGCCGTTGCCGCCGATCACGCCGATGTGCGCGCCGTAGAAGAACGACAGGTTGACGTCCTTGAGGATCGTCTTCGCGCCGACCTGCTTTGTTACGTCGATGAGACTGAACTGGTACTCTCCCGCCATTGCGTCTGCCTCCTTGAATGAATTTGCGACTGGCTCCCTGCTTGAACTGAGGTCATATTATACCATAAACGGCGAGGCGGCCGCCGTACCGCGGCCGCCAGCGCCACTACTGCACATCTCATCTCCGGGTGTTGCTTTCGACTATCATGCCGCCTACAGCCGCCCCCACTTCCCCAGGTGGCATCAGAATGGCACGAGCGAAAAAAGGATCGCCTATGCTATATCCCGATTCGCCGGACTCGACGATTCCTGCGTCGACGAGACGCGAAAGCGCCGTATGCACCGTCGACGACACGCCAAGCGAGTGACGCTCTCGATAATCAGAAGGAAACTCACGCACTGGCTCAGCGGCGAGCGCCCTCGCCAGAACCCGCTGCGATGGAGGGAGCGCCTTGAACTGCTCAGAATACCAGTCGGCGTTCTCTGCAAGCAGATTCCCGACCGCAGCGTCCACGTCCGCCGGTTCGACCCAGTCCCTTCCTGCGGACACGACTTCGTCAAACACCTGCGACGAAAGCTCCTGAAGATAATACGGAATGTTTTCGGAAGTCTCCACGATGCGAGAGACTTCCGCTGCATCTACGCCAATTCCGCAGGAAGCAAACCTCTCGGCGACAAATGCACGGCTCTGATCCTCCGGCGGCTTCTCCAGCCGTATGGTGGCGGCAGACTTGTAAAAGGGACGGGACTTCTCGCCGAACATGCGCTTGAGCATGTGGGTCTTCGATCCGAAAAACACATATCGGACGTTCTGCTGCTCTTGAATTACCCCTCGAAAGACTCCTTCAAGGGGAAGATCGGGGGACAGACCCCTTATCTCCTGAAACTCGTCGAACGCGACTATTATGTAACCATGGACATGCTCGACGGCTATTTTCTCCGCGATGCCGAGGACCTCGGCAATAGACGTCGAGCTCATCTTCTCGCCATAGTCGAACTTGACGGAGACAGGGAAATCTCCGCCAAACGAGAACGTCGGATGCAGATGCGACAGATATTCCGCAAGAGCGTGGGCAATTCCCTTCGCACCTCCGACAAGCGAATAGAGCGCAGAGGCATACGCCTCGCAGAACCGTTTGAGCGATTCGACCCTGTTCAAGTCGAAATATACGCATGGAACGCCTTCCCCTGAAAAACGTGCAAGCACTTTCTTGACGAGCGAGGTCTTGCCGTATCGTCGCGGCGCATACATCACCACATTGGCCGAACCGCCAGCGAGTTTTGAATACAGACTATCAAATACCTCCTGACGATCATAAAACTGACGCCCAGAGACCTCTCGCCCATACTTAAAAGGATTTACCATCTTGCTTTCCCATTCTTATTTGAGCATATTGTAGCAAAAACCACCGCACTAATGCAATATGGAACTTACGCAAATCTGCGTAACGCAAGTTTAAGCAATTACCATCTTGGCGTCATTGACGCCGTCCCGCCTCTACGTTGCGACGCCGCCTCGGCGTCGGGCGACGACGGGGGCGTCGTCGCAACGCAGCGACCCGCCTCGCGTCGGATTGCGGTTCAGAAGCTGACCGTCACCCCGAAGACCCCGAGGACTATGTCCGTCCGGGCCGACGGGTCGTCCCTGGCGTCCTCTATCTCCCGCGCCGAACGGCGGACGATGTGGAAGTCCTCGACGCCGACGTACGCCGAGCACCAGGGGGAAAACGAATAGCAGAGGCGAACATATCCGACAACCGCGTTGAAGCCCGGGACATAGTCGCGACCGCCGTCGGGGCGCGCGCCGTACCGGCGGCAGACCTGTGTGCCGTTCCCGCCATCCGCATAGAAGCCCGGCGTAAGAGTAAGGCCCGTCCACGGAAGCCGGAAGCTCCGAAAAGCGCCGAGGCGGAAGTCGAAGCGGTTGTCCTCGACGGGGACGACCATGCGCCGAAGCAGCGCGACCGGCGTGAGGTATGGATTGTCCAGCTGGAGATAGAGGCTGACGTCGTGGTAGTCCGGGACGTGCCTCCTTACATAGCCGCCGAAGAACTTGATGTCGTAGATCAGGTCCCAGCGCAGCCTCCATCCGGGGGTGAAGGCCGCCGTATAGCGGTAGAACGGAATGAGGTCGTTCTCGAAGAGGAAACGGCGGTGCTTGGCGTCGGAGCGTCCCGTCAGTTCGCTGTCGGACCAGTAGCCGATGCCGACGGCGCCCAGCTCGCTGGTCTCGAAGAGCGCGTTCGCGTAGAAGTAGTTGTGGGGACGGTCCGAGTCCATCTTGCCGCGCGACGGGGCGGCGGAGCGGATCTCCGAGTTCACGAACAGTCGCGGGCTCGTGAGATTCGTAGGCGCGAGCTGCGAGGCCGCCTCCAGACTCCACCACTCGTCGACCCTGCCCGCGAACGCGGGCAGCTGGACGCCAATGGCCAGCGCGGCAAATATGACGGCACACATGAAAACTGCAGATATCGCAGGGTCTGTCCCCACTGATTTGCAAAGCTACTCCAGCATTATGGAACGGAACTCCGCGATCTCCTTTTCGGTGATGCCGCAGTCGAGCAGGTAAAGTTCGATTCGGCGGCTCCAGCTGTCGCCCTCGTTGCCGTACTTGGAGAAGCCGTCGTTGAACGCCTCTTCGCGGAACCAGGAGATGGGGATGGTCTGGTGGCGGGAGTAGAACGTGGATTCCCAGTCCGTCTCGAGGTCGTGCCGGTCAACTCCCAGGACGCCGTTGAGCACATACGCAAGTGTTCCGGTGCGGTCTGCGCCTCCGATGCAATGGAAGTAGATGGGATAGTTCTTCCTGTCGCAGAAAATGCGGAAATTCTTCGCCATGATCTTCTTGCCTTGGTCGGTGAATATGAGATGGTATGCCTGCGAAGGATGCTGCACAAACGCCACGCCAGGACCAAGCGGAGACTCCGTCATGTCCGCCTTCTCGCTTTTCACGCGAAGGTCAAGGTCCGTGCGGATGCCAAGCGTATGTGTAAGGTAGTCTACATCCTCAACCATGAGCCGGTTTCGACCGCGACGTTCGCCGACGGCGTTGTCGTTGAGCCCCTGCCCGCGAAACGCCATTCCCTGCTTGACCCGGCGACCGCCGTGCGTGAGCCTTCCGCCAAGGTCGCGAATGTTGCCAACCCTGCCCTCTACCCCAATCCACCGCGGCGCAAAATCTTCCGTGTAGAACGACGAAATTTCAGAAAGCACCACATCCTTGCTCTCCAGACAGACGCCAGAAACCCGCCAGTAGTACTTCCTTGCGATCTCAAGATTGGCAAAGGGCACCGTGTACTCCATCTCGCGGCGGGATGGCGCATCTTCACCCTGCTTCTTTTCCCCGACATACCATACGCGCGCGTCGGACAAGTCGGCGGCAAGTCCGATTTCTATCTTCCACGGGCCGTTCTCCTTCTCGGTATGCGCCCACTTTAGGACAACAGGATTCGATTTCCCCCACTCTCCCGACTTACGAAGGGCTTTGTCCCCGTCAAGAAGCCCACGCCTTTCCTCCATCGACATGCGCGACATGACCCTTTTCTGCACATCTGGTACAAGCGCTACAGTTGCGTCCTTCTCTGGCATGGTCAACTCTATCCCGCCGAATGCAGACGCCCAAAATCCCACGAACGCCGATGCAAGTGCAAGTCCAAGACGACCATTTCTCTCGTTATAGCTCATTTCCATCTTCTCCTTTATGTCTGAATTCTATCCATCCACCACTCCCGGCGGGAACAACAAAGGTGCGGAACCCATGCTTGGCTGAATAGGTCCTCACCTCCAGCGGCTCGCCCGCAATCGTCAGGACGCGCCCCTCTGCCACGCCATAGACAGGGGAGGCGACGTGAAGCGAGGTGGATACGACCTGCTCTCTCTCCGACGCCTCACAGCACGAGAACACAAGACAGTCGTCCGGCGGCACAGACAAGCTAAGGCGACTGCGCATCGGGCCCATCGGACGCCGCCCCCAGAAGTCGTACCCGACGTAGGTCCTCGCGGGGTCAAGCCCTGCGTATGAGAAGTCATAGTCGACCGAAAGCACCTCGTTCGTGCTCCAGTTGAAGAGTGCGACGACCTTCTTCTCCCCGCTGTCCAGAATCCACGCATTCGGCATCGCATTCTCGAAATAGTCTATCGGCCTCGCCTCAATAAACCCGTGATGCGCCATTGTGCGCCGGAGTATCTCAACGCGCTCCTCGGGAAGGGACGGCAGCCAGTCCCCTAGCTCGAACACGGAATCTGATATCGCCGTCCAGCTGGCGCCGAGCCGGGCCCTGCCTGCGGGCAAGGCGGCGCGGACAAAAGTCGAGTCAGGATGGGACCGCCAGACGCGCCCATTGAAGAAATACCGCATTGTGCCGGCCTGCGGTCCCTCGAGATACCGCATGGGATTCAGGCCTATCGGGCCGTTGTCGTTTCCGGCGCGCATGCCATCCACAAGTCCGAACGACGGAACCATCGCGCGGATCGTCCCGAGGTTGCACCCCAGCACGAACGTGCCAGGCGCAGACGCCTTTCGTATCGTCTCAAGCCCCAGACGGTACGCGGAGGCGTTGCTCGCATCGGGATCGGAGAATACCGCCTTTGCGAAACCGACGTCCTTCCAGTCGTACCCTCCGTAGATGTCGCATCCCAGCCCAGTGAAAATGCCGTCGCACTTGAGGTAGCGGAACCCCCACTCAAAAGTGAAACGGCGCACAGTGTCGGCAAGCCGCTCCTGCGATGCTGGGTTTGTCATGTCAAGGCATTCGCCGCCCCAGACGGTCTTGATCGGGTCCCCGCGTCGCCGCGGCAGAGCCACCGGCTCGGAGAACGCATCCTCTCCTATCTTCTTCGGTATGTCGACGGCGCTCTTCACATAAAGCGCCTCGCATCCCTTCCACGCTTCGGAGGCCGCGTCGCCCCCGAAGGGAATGAACCACAGCCCCGCCGTCAGGCCATGCCGACGCAAACCGTCGATGAAAATGCCGAATCCGTTTGGATATCCCCCGCTTGGGCTTGTCCTGGACCAGTCCTTGGCCGGGCCGTTGTTTACGGTTCCGTCCTGCCACTGGTCGTCCACCTGGACGAACTCGAATCCGTAGGGAACCAGCTTCTCTGCCGCCGCAGCAAACTCCAGCATGGATTCCTCGGTGCCGCATCCGCACCCGGACGCGAAGCGGGACCTGTCGGAAGCGCCATACTTGTCGGAACTCCAGCTGCAGTAGCCTGTCTTGTTCGGCGGAAGCCGTATGGCAAACCTGTCGGCGACGGCGTCGGCGTATGCCTCTAGGCCAAGGCGACAGTCATCGAACGCGCCTACCACAAAGGTGTCGAACTGCGGCTGCGTGCCAGCCTTGACGCGCATTCGCCCATAGTCTGCGATCGGGACAATGCCTATTGCACCGGTGGACGAATCCTTCCTTGCGGAGAAAGCGCCGGACGCCTTGAAGTTCGTAAGCCATCCAGCAACAATTCCGCGTCTCATAAACGGCTCCGCCACGGCAAGGTAGCCGCATGACGGATCAGCCATGTCAACTGGACCAAGGCCGGCCGAACCCATGGCAACCATGTTCGTACCGAGTCCCCCGGCCCATATCTCCGGGGCGGAAAGGACTCCAGCAAGGATGTTGGTGCTTGCCGCTCTTGGAGCTACATCTACATACACAAACGGATGCGCCTCGTCAAGCCGGACCCGCATGTCCAGAGCACCCGTCTCGATGCTCCATTTGGCGAAGGGCCGCGACTCCCCGCACCGGAATGCACTGCAGACCCCGTTGGCCGCCGACACCCACACCAGCTTGTTCGAGAGAACGCCAGGTTCATCGACGGTAAGCCCGCGAAAGAGGTCGACGTTCGACCAGTCGCGCGCCTTGCTGCGCGCAACGGACGCTTCGTCGTGGATATCGAGCCCCAAGCTGGGATGCGCGTTGTACTCCTGCCGGGACCAGGCGTTTCCGGCGCCTGCGCCTCGCTTCATCCTGCGTGCAAGCTCGCCGAAATGGACAAGGCGCACGTCTCTAGGCAGACAACCCTTCTCCTTGCATACAGCCGCCGCAAGGCCGACGACCTCGCCCATCATCCCGGTCGTGCGCATGACGCGAACCGTGCCGAGGGCGATATGCGTCACGGATATGTTCCGCCCAGCAATGAAGAGGTTGCCGACGTTGCGGGAGTAGAGACAGCCCAGCGGAATTGGATAGAGCGCGATCCGGCGCTGCTCGCAGCGCGTGCGGAAGCTCTCGCCCGCGAAGTGCGCATTATCCTCCTGTTTGGGATAGTGAAGGTCGATCGACCAGCTTGTGAGGCATGTCGCATCGGGATAAGGCCTCGCTGTCATGATGTCCGTCTCGTCTAGGACGACGTCCCCCAGAAGCCGTCGGCTCTCGCGCCTGCCAGCGACAGACGCAACCCAGTCGAGCTTTGCGCCGGCGAACTCACCGCGCCTCGAGCTTTTGTTCTTGACGAAGCCCCAGTTGGAATACGCCACAAGCATCCCGTAGTCGCGGATGCGCTCCGCTTCGGCTATCTGGTCTCGGCCAAGCCCCACCTCCCAGTCCCAGTCGCCTTTCAGGCTGAAAGTTGCACTTTTGTCGTCAAACTCCAGCATCCACGGCTTGAGCGGAAAACCCGACTCCCCGCCCGCCTTCACCGCACGCCATTGACAGCTCGCCCCCATGGTCAGGGAATCCGCCTTCTTGGGCGCGCTCGGCTCCCCCGTCTCCGCCTTGCTCTCGCGGCCAGAGCGATAGTCCGCCCCCGCCAGGAACCCCAACGTGCCGTCGCCCGTCGAATCGACGAAAAGCGGAGCCTCAAAACGCAACCTTCGGCTGCTCGCGACATCGAAGCAGCGGACGGCGGCGATTCTGTTCGACGCCATTTCGACGCCGTCCGCCTTGGTGTCCAGAAACAGCGCGATGTTTGGCTCGGCTTTAACTATGCGCAGCTTGCGATCGTCCTCATACACCTCCGGCCCGCGGGCGTTCTCCCCTTCTTCTGGACTAATCTCGGCCACGATGTCGCCCAGATGCGGATACTCGCCGCACTGCATGTGCCCTCCCATGTGCACGCGCACCTCGCTGGAGTTGTTTCCGCCAAGGACTGGCCTGTCCTGCACGAGCGCGACCTTTAGCCCGCTTCGCGCTGCGGCAAGCGCGGCGCATGTGCCGGCCATTCCGCCGCCCACGACCACAAGATCGGACGACACTGTCTCCTCGCGGTCGGCGACCCCTCTGCGGAACGACTCGGCGAGCAACTCGGGCGTCTCGTCGCCATAGGTGAAGGCAATCGCGTCGACGCGTCCGTCGAAGCCGGTTTCGTCGACAAGCTCCAGGACATTTGTGCCCTCCTGAAGCTCGCACTCCGCCCCGCCGACCCACGACCACTCCGCCGGGGCCTCTCCGAACAACCCGCCGACATCCGATCCGTTGAGCCGCACCCTGAAAAGCCCAGCCGGATGCCTGCTCCAGTCTGCCGTCCAGTTGCGCGTCCGAACCCACAGGCGACGGGAGCCGCCGCATTCGCTCGCGAAGGATGTGCGCGCATTCGCCACAGGGTTTCCGAGGCCGTGCGCAAGAAGGTAGGGCGACCCCATCTGAAGAGCGTGCTGGCAGTCAACTGTCCAACCGCCCTTGTCCGAAAACGCCTCCGCCTCCAGAAACACTCCCTGGCGCGAAACGGGCGAGAAGCGGGCAGTCCATCCACCTCCCGGCGCAAGGTCCACCTGAATTTTCTCGCCGGCCCGAAGGCGCCTGCTGCACTTGGTCCAGCGCTCCGGCACGGAGGCCGAATCCTCGGCGTCCGAAAAAATCTCGACCTTCCATTCACCGGCCCCCAGGAAGAAAGTGTCAATGGAAAGCGCCCTAGACGACCAGTCGGTTATCGCTCCCACCCACCACTCGTCGCCCTTTCGGCGCGCGACGGCTGCGTACTTCCCGATTTCCCCGGCAAGGCCCTTCGTCTCGTCCCAGACGGTCGGAACCGAAGCAATGAACCTTGTGCAGTCCGAATTTCTGCGATAGCGGCTCGGCGAGTCGCACAGCATCTGCAGCGGAACCGGAAACATCGTGTAAAGCGCCATCTGGTGGACGCGCGTTCCCTGGGAGGCGGGGTTTGAGTCGTCCGGCAGCCACTCGCCGCGCGTGCGGTTCATCATGGCCCCAGGCGTATAGTCTACCATTCCGAGCGGAGCGCGCGTGAAGGCAACCTGGCAGTCGTGGGCGGGGAAGTCGTCGTCCTTCGCAAACGCGAGCTTCATGAGCTCAAGGCCGTGCACACCCTCGACTCCCACGAGATTGGGGTACGTCCTCTCCAGCCCCGTAGGCTTCCCGCAGCCGTGGAAGTCGATGCAAAGACGGTGCCTGGACGCGACTTTAAGCGTCTCCTCCATAAAGCGCACCACCTCGGCGTCGTCCCGCTCAATGAAGTCGATCTTGAAGCCCTTTACGCCGCGCTTTGCGAAATGCGAGAAATACTCCTCCTGCCTTCCGTCGATCGAGCGCCATGGCGTCCAGAGCATTACGCGGACATTGCGCGCGGCGGCGTGGGAAAGGACGGCGTCAAGGTCGTAGCCGGGCGTCTCAGCGTAAAGGTCGTCGCCGCTATTCCACCCTTCGTCGACAAGCATCCAGGGCAGGGCGAATTCCGCAGCGAAGTCGGCGTAGTGCCTGTACGTCTCGGTGTTGACTCCGGGGCTGAACGGCACGCCCTCGAGGTGCCACTTGCTCCACCAGTCCCACGCGCACGGCCCCGGCTTTACCCAGGAGTAGTCGCCTTGTGCGCTCGTCGCGAGATCGTACACGAGGCGTTGCTCCATCAACGCCGCAGGCGTGGGGGCGATGGCGAAGACCCGCCACGGGAAAGTGCGCCGCCCCGAGGTCTTCACAATCCAGCTCTCGCGGTCCCGGACGCGCCTGTAGTTGCGCGGAGCCGTCCATTCCTTCTCGCGGACTGGGTATTTCCCGAATACGGCGTCAAGTCGCCGCGTCTCGCTTCCGCTGCGGCGAAGGTGGAGCCCCGCGTAGTCGCGGAGATCCGCCTCGGAGAAGAGCACCGTCGTCCCGTCGTCGAAGCGCACCGTCAGCGGGAGATAGGCGATGCGACGGCCGTCTGGCGCGAATTCGCCGGGCGTGGTCTTCGTGTAGATCGACGCGCACCCGTGCTGGAGCTTGTCCTGCTTCGGGTCTTTCGGGTTGTCGCGCCAGTTGTAGCCGGTCCATATCTCCGTGTCTGCGCAAGGGAACACAAGGGCGCAGGTCTCGTCGTTCACCGTGACTTCGCCGTCTATGTCGGAAACAAAGCGGTAGGCGACGCCGTCGTCCCTCGCGACGAGCTCGACGCCGGCTTCGCCACGGTCCAGCGAAAGGGAAATCGGCTGGGGGCCAAAAAGCGTCTTGCCGTCGCGCGAGACCGTGATCGACCCGTCGCGGTACTCGATTCGGTTCCTGCCGTCCGGCGAGACCTTCTCTTCGCCGCCGGACATCTGTCCCGCAATCCACCACGCGCCCTTCAGCCCCGCAGCCGGGAAGCTCTCGTTCGTCTTTGCCACATGGCAGACGCCGTCATCCAGGTCGCGCCCAAACGCCGGACGGACCGACGTCCAGACGTCTACCCGCAACGCGGCAGTCCTGCCGCGGATCTCCGCCGGGATTTCCCAGACGAAGGGACGCCAGCCGCGCAGGCCGAGGTCCCGACCGCCCAAGGTCACGCGCGAGACGGCATCGCCGGTATCGAGTCGCAGACTCTCGGCGTCGGCAGGAACGTCCACGGTAACCCGATAGGTGAGTCGACCGGCGAAGTCGTCGACAAGATCTCGGGAGAACTCGCGGACCATCCACGCCGCAGGCAGGAAGAAGCAGTCGTCGCGTCCCTCGACGAGACGCAGTTCATGCATTCCGGCGGCAAGGGAGACCTCGGCGCTTTCTCCGTAGAGCTGCGCATAGGCAAACGGCAGCGAATCGCACCGGGAAGACGCCGCCGGCAAGGGTCTGCCGTCAAGCATGAGCCCTACGCGATTCGCCTGCGCGCTGCGCAAGGCAAAGCGGACCTTTTCAGGTCGCGCAAGCGACACCGAGGCCACCCCCTCCCTGGAAAAGCGCACGCGGGACAGGACAGGCCGGTCGGCGGAAACCTCCCACTGCGCCTCAACCGGTTTTCCCTGCGGGGTTGACCCCTCTCCTGCGACGGAAATCTCCAGCGCCGTCCCGTCCTCGTATCTGCGAGTGACGAAGCCCGCCTTGCCGGACGGAACAGCCAGCCGCCTCGCCTCGTCAAGCGACGAAACCACCGGCAAAGCGGTAGTTTCATCCTCGCCCAGAAGCAAAGTCGCGAAGCCAGATGTCTCAAGGTCGCGCAGCAAGGCACCGAGGCCAGGCGCGTCGCAGGCGCGCCCCGTAGACTTGCACCTTGCCGCGACGGCAAAGTCGCGCTCGGGATAGCGCACCGCGACATCGTAGCGAGGCGTCTTGCGGGCGAACATGGCGAGACGGTCAGCCTCTTCTGCAAAGAGCCTGAAATTCTCGAACCACGGCTGCGTAGGCGAGACGAACATCGCCCAGTTCTTTGTCGGGTCAGTGTATCCAAGCGCGTTAAGCTGGTGCAGGGAGACTAGGTATCGGTCGGCACCATGGGCCGCCGCAAGCATGATCATCCTGCGCATGCGCTCCCACGTCATGTCGCAGGGCCCCATCGCGAAAAGCTCGGCAAGACCTCCCTTGCCGTTCTTCCTTGCGGCCTGTTCCATCAAGTGGAACGTCAGCCACTCCATCCTTCCGTCCGCAACGGAGTAGATCTCGTCCATCCCAGGCACGGAAAGCGACGCGAGCACCTCTACGGGAAGCCCGTTGTTCTCGGCCGAGACCGGCGGGTTCTGCTCGGCTATCATGTGGCCCGTAAACTCAAGGCCATTCCGCTCGCACCACCTCCTCGTCGTGGCGAAATGCGCCTCGACGAAGCGCCGCGCGAGATTTTCCGTGTACACCTTCCACACTGAATCGTCGCCGTCGCCGCGATACCACGCCTCGGCGTCGCGCCGGAAATCGCGTCCGCCGGTCGCCTCGCGGTAGTCCGCCTCGCATTCCCTCCACCAGCGGAAATGGTCCACCATCCTCCCGGCGGCCTTGCGCCGCGCCGCGACCTCACGCCGCCGGGCGAGCGAATAGTGGGCCGGCTCGTCTGTCATGATGCCGCGCACCGTCTTGCCGAAATGGCGCTTAAGTCGCTTTTCGTATTTTTCGTGCGTCAGTTCGCGGAAACGGTTCATTGCCTCCAGCGAGTAGTTGTTCGCCCCGAAGTCGAAGTCTCGCTCGACGCGCCACGCGAACGACCCGTCCTCAAGTCGCTCGACTTCGTACTCAGAATACGCCCACTCCGTGTTCTCCATTGGCACGCGCCCCTTGCAGCTTCCGCTAGGCCAGTTGAACTCGTCGTACAGCCAGACTCCCATTTCTAGCTTCTCGGCGGCGTCGACGACTCCATAAACGTAGTCCAGCCAGTCGTCGCCCATGTATTCATACTCAAGGCCACTGCGGGGATAGACCATGTATTCGTTTATCCCGGCCGCCTTTAGCGCCTCCAGCGCCGACGCGGTTTCGGCAACGGTCGGCCGTCCGCTCGTCGCCCCGAACACTATGATCGAAGAAAGGACAAGTGTGTTTATCATTGGTTCATCCTTATTCGCTCGCACCTGTTGAACTTCGGCGGGAGCGGAGAGTCGACGAACGTGTTGCCGTAGATTCGGGCGTCGGCGAGGTTGCGGAACTCCGCCGCCTGCTCGGACGCACGCTCCACGAGATTCCCCGCAATCTCCACGTCCGCGATCGGAGCGCACGCCGCAACGCCGGAATGCATCAGCGCACCGGTCGAGAACCCTAGGCAGACGTCGCGGAACTCGTTCTCGCGCACAAGCACGTCGTACGGCGCCGGACCCTCGCACCATCCGCCGTAAATAAGTCCACAGAGATGAAGGCCCTTCAATACATGGTCTGCCTTGTTGCGCTCTATCAGCGCATGAGGGCACTGGACCACCATCGCGTTGTTCCGTATCTCCGAGAAGACGTTGTCAACCGCAACGAAACCCGTCCCGTCGGAGTCCGGCGTAAACATGTAGTCGTGGCCGCCGACAACGAGGTCGTCAGGCAGGTCCCTGGCAAAGACGGCCTCGATTCCATCCGCCAATTCGCGCTGCGCCACAAGGCGGTTGAGCTGCAAAGTGACTCCAGACGGAGAGCGGACGAACTGGCAGAGCTCGCCTATGCGCATCGGCGACGTATGGGTAAGGACAAGTGTGCGCGGGCCGGTTCTGCCCGCAATCTTCGCACAGTTGCCGTGCGGGTTCGTCCCGTCGTCGTTCATGCCCCGGAACTCGCACTTCGAAATGTACGAGCCCCTTGAGCAGTAGAAGCCGTCGGCATTGGTCGACAGCCGCATGCCGTCCCTTGGCAGTATGCGGCACTTCCAGACCGCCTCCTGATATGTGTGCGTGGATGAAAACGCGCTGGAGCGCGCCGTTCGAATCGTCACACCCTCAAAGGTGCAATAGTCGGAATAGACGCATCCCGCCGTGAGAAATCCCTCTCGGTCTGGAACGGCAATGGTCTGCCCGACGGCGAGGGGCGCAGAGGATACATCATTCGCGGACATGTCCAGCCGCAGACGGTAAAGCCCGTCCCCAATCCTCTCGCCGCACCCCCGGACGAACAGAAACGGCCGCTCGACGACATGTCCGTCGACATCGTACCATGCACACACTAGACGCCGGTTGCCGTGCGCGAACCTTGGATCGTCTGGCGGGAGAGCACCCTCCTTGGCCGCTATGTCCACCGTGCCGCTCTCCCGGTCGAACGCCTTGACGACGCCCTCGGCGAAAGGCGCTTCGTTCCAGTCGAGCTCAACGCCTTTCACAGTAACGTTTCTGGACATGACGATGCAAAGCCCGGTCGCACGGTAGTCGTCGAAGACGATGCGCGTTCTTTCCGGACCCCTGCCGACGACAAGCAGGTTTGTAAGCCCAAAGACAGGGAACTGCGCGGAAAGCTTCGTCGACGGGACATCCAGCCTATAGCCCGAGGCGACGACTCGATCCATGTGGTATTCTCCCTCGCCAAGCTCCAGAACCGAGGGGCAGCCATTCAGCGAGCGGACATTGTCCAAAGCGGCGTACACCTCGTCAGGTGACGACGCGAAATACCGTCTCGGCTCTACGGTCGCATTGCACGGGCTCGTCGTCCAGGCGTCGAACTCGCCATCGAAGGCGCGGATGAACTCCTGCATGTCTTCGAGCGCGAGGACAGCCCATCCGTCTCCGTCTGGCGTTCTCGACGCAAGGGCCTCCTCGCCCAGACGGATGCACCTCCGCGCCATCTTGAGGCGGTTCGCAGTGCGCTCGCGCGCAAGAGACCCCTTTGGAAACGATTTCGCCGCCCTCCTTGCGATCTCATCAAGTTTCGCGACAAAAGGCGCAAAGGAATTTTCGTCCGGACGCTCCGCCGCGCCGTCCCTGAAGCTCGGCACCGGCGGCGTTCCGAGGTTTGGCTGATCGTCCGGGAGGGACGCGCATCCCGCGCGTCCGCAGTCACGCGGGACGCACGTCCCTGGCAAATTGGAATCCTCCACGACCCTATTCCAGTCGCGGCGCAGCTCGTCTAGTTCGCACTCGTACTCCCTGCGCCCGCCACGTCCCCAGAGAACGAACCCGAAGCATCCCTCGCCGTCCCGCATCGAAATGTCGCTGTTGACAGTGCCCTTCTTCGTAATGTAGAGCTTTACCGACGCATAGTCGGACTGCGGTGGCGCTGCGAACCCGAAGAAAGAACCGTCCTCCGTGAAGCATGCGTCGTTTGGCCAGGGCTTGTAGCGCATCAGCCAGCGCTGCCCGTCGTCAATCGGCGTGCCTTTTATCCGGAAGTGCGAACTGGGCCTTTTGCCGTCCTTCGCCCATACGGCGATTGCGCGACGACCGCCGATCGGATGGCTGTCGAACGACTCTAGCGGGAACTCCACCCTCTCCGGCCACGAAGGGACTTCTCCCGGACGCGCAAGCCTCGCGGCAAGTTCGCCGAACGGACGCGGCAGCGAAGGCCATTCACGTCTCTTCGGCGGCGGTTTGTCGAAGTAGTAGTCAAATCCACCCTGCACTTTTTCAAATGCCTTGACCAGTGGCTCATAAGGAACCCCTTCGTCTGACACCAGCCCGTAGTTCGTTCGCTCCTCCGACCACGGGTCGCAGTCGTACCAGCGAAAGTAGAAGTAGCCGGGCATGCACTTGACGGAATAGAGCTGAAGGATGAATAGAGCAGACGCACGAGCCCTCTCGTCCTGCGTGTCGACCCGGCACCCACCGCCTACTAGGTTCGGAAGCGGAGTATCTAGCGCCGGGAAGCTCCATTCCGTGACAATGACCGGCCTTTTGCAGCGTGCACTTAGCTTCGGCAGCAGATCCACGACGTCTATCTCGCGTCCGTCGCCCCCGAAATACACGTCGTGGACGTATATGCGCCGGCGATACAGGTCGACCATCGGATATATGTTCACCGAAACGACGTCGCACACCTTTCCGCATTCCTCCCACACCTTTGCGTTCGAGGTGATCTTGCCGCCCATGAACCGACATCCAAGAAGCAAATGGTTCGGATCGACCTCGCGTATCGCCCGCGATGTGACGGCAAAATACCGCTCTATCTCCCATGGCTCCGCCATGTCAAAGGCAAGCTCATTGTCGATGAAATATCCGAGAAGCATGGGGTCGTCTTTCTTGTCGCCCAGGTTTGTCCGGATAAAGTCGGCAACGAACTTTTCAAAGTCGGGATGACTCACGTTCGGGAAACCATGCCCGCCGCTGTTCCTGCGGACAAATTCCGGCCCCTTCTCCATGAATCGCCTCCCCACGTTAAAGTTGTAGGTCCAGGCGAATCCCCTGCCGCGCATCGCCTGCGCCGGCTGCGCCACGGCGTTGAACCCGCATCTCATCAAAAGTTCTGGAGCGTGGTCAAGCGCCTTGTCGACCGTGCCGCACCCGCGCAGGTAGAACGGATGTCCTTCCGGGTCGAAAAACATGGCGCGATCGTCGACACGGCCAACCGTGAAAAATCCCGCGATGGCAAGAATGGCCGTCAGCATGTCGCCTACCTGAAAACGACTGTGAATGATGGGTAGCCCACGTGCAGGCTGCCGCTACCGACCACGTTCACCCCCGCCGCCGTCACGGCAGCGCGACCTCCGCGGACCCTTGCGCCGTCAACGCGGAAATCCCATATCGAGACCTTCTCGACATTGTCCAGGCGCAACGTCGATCCGGACGCCATGTCAATTACTCCCGCATCCATTTCGCCCTGCGTCTTGATCGGATTGAGCCTCACGTCATCGATAAAGACCATCGCGCCATCGCTCACGCGCGTCGAAGGCTCGCCTGTTGCGAACACAACCGTATGCTCGCCCGCAGCAAGATCGACATCGACTTCAACGCGCTCAAACGCGGCGGCGCTGCTTCCGCTGCTCGTCAACACGCTCACGCCGTCCACCGTGACCTCAAGCGGCATAGTCGTACTGTAGAACGCGTCGCGGCAAGCCTTTGAGAACGAGAAGCGATATTTGCCCGCAGCCGCCACGGACACCGTCTGCGAAAGCGTGCTGTCCTCGCGTAGATATACGGTCACGGTGCCTGACGTCGTGAATGGACCTGAGGATGTCACGTTCCCCCCGTTTCCCTGCAATCCACTGCCATTTACGTTAAGGTCCGTTTCCTTCGACTTCCCGACAGACCAGCCTGCCGGATTCATCGCAACGTTGTCCGTGCGCTGCCCATCCGCCTCAAAGCTTCCGTTCACGACAAGATTTTCGCGGCCCACGGACGAAAAGGCAAGCACGCCTTCGGCTGAAACGTCTATCTGCGACCCGCTGCGCATCCATGCGTCAACAAACTCAAGCGTTCCGCCATGTACAGACATCGCGGTATTGCAGATGTCTCCAGACTCCACCTTGAAAACGCCGGCCTCGATGTCGGCAACCGCATTTGTCCAGGCTTCCGTGCGCAGTATGCCGCCGCCGGTCTTCGTGAATCGTCCGATGACATCTAGTATCTCCACCCTCTCCATGCGGAACACGTCAAAATTCATGCTCTTGTACGAGTCTTTGGCATTAGCTTCCTCAAGCGAGACCTCCAGAACGTAATCCCCTGCCGAGAGTTCCATGACATTCGTATCGAACCGCTTGAACCCATATCGACTCGCCTTGGCGGTCGGTCCGCGGAATGTCGTGGTTCCGGACGTGCCGACCTTTACAACGGTATCCATTCTCAAAGAATACTCGTTTTCACCGGGACGGCACCCCTGGTCGAACACGATGCGCCATAGTCCATCGGACGGCACGTTTATGGTGCGCGACAGCTTGTGGTTGACGCGAAGCATCAGGTAGTGGCTTGTGTTGGTCGTTCCCCAGTTCACGTCGCCGGACGTGTCGAAATCGCTTCCGTTTGTCCTTACCCCGCTACTTGCAATGCTTGTTCCGGAGTCAATATTCCAACCGCTGAGGCTCGACTCGAAGCCTCCGTTTGGTATCGCAACGACATCGAGCACATTTGTCACGATTTCATGCTGAATGACTGGCGAAAGACCCAGTTCCACATCCGCGCCGGACGCGACATCGAAAGTCACCCCAGCCGTGGTCACGGTCGCCGCAGGCGCATCGGCGTCGGTAGCGGACTTGAAAAACGGACTAAGTGCGTCGCTGCGCACAGCAATGGTTCCTCCGTCAATAGTGAGGTCAAGGCGACCACTCGTGTAGATGCGTCCCAGCGCCTCTGAATCCCCGCCTGTCAGCGAAAGAACAACCATCGCAACATCCCCTGCACCTGAACGCCCGATGCGGATGCTTTTTTCGGCGCCTATCGAGCCTACCGACGTCAGAATGGGGCGGCCGCCTTCGAATCCGGTGACATAGGAATTATTCTGGCTGAAGGTGACCTTGCTGCCGAACACAGTTTCGCAGCCTCTGACAATCAAAGAGGATGCGTCGTTAATCATAATCGGCCCCGGTCCAAGCGCACCATCGCTATATACATACACCTGCCCCTTGGCTATCGTCGTGCCTCCGGTGTAGGTCGAAGGTTGCGTCGGCTTGAAATCAAACCCGCCAGAAGTTGAGTTGAAACTCAACGATTGTATTCCATCGGCCGCAAGATACGAATCCGTTACTGTAGCCCGAACACCAGAATCGTTGACGAACGCCACCGCACCTTCATTGGTGGTGGCGGTGTAGTTGGCGTAAGCAGCAAAAGATACCAGTGCCGCCATACCATTAACAACTGTTTTTAGCACTCGCATACCCATTTCTAGACTCCCTTGTTAGTTAATGAAGATATGATTTTTGCTATTCACCGTCTGATTATACTCTCACAAATCAATTTTCATGGTTTGACTATCACTTCCTTGGTCTGTTTGCCAGAATCCTTTGCCATTGTCGATTCGCGGACGACGAGTTCCGCCGACAGCGCCACACGGCGCGGAACGGCATCGGGGTGCATCGCACGCCACGACAGCATGTCGAATGCCGCACGCGCTATTTCCGCGCACGGCTGTCGGACGGTCGTAAGCGGCGGAGTCGTCATCCGGGCGATTTCCACGTCGTCGACCCCCGCCACAATCACGTCGCCGGGAACGCTGATCTGCATGCCGGAAAGAACCTTCAGCACGTGCGCCGCAACGATGTCGCCCGAGCAGAGGATCGCGTCCGGCTTGAATATCCTGATCCTCGCGGACAGTCCGAAACTGCCGTTCTCCGGCATCCTCGCCGACTCGAAATGCGTTCCCGGCGTGTCGTTGAGCGCGGCGCGGATACCAATCTGGCGCAGCCTCACGTTCATGGACGACTTGGCGCGGCAGACGAACAGCACGCGCCGCGCGCCGCATTCCACGACATGGCGTCCAAGCCGCATGCCGGTCAGCGTATTGTCGATGCCAACGACGTCAAATCCGCCGGACACGTCCGGCTCCCCAATGTCGCAGTCCATCAGGACAAGCGGTATGCCCGCCTTTCGGATTGCGGACGCTATCTCGAAATTGATCTGGGCGGAGTCCTCGTAATAGTCAACGGGCCGGAATATTATGCCTGCGACGCCTTCGTCCGACATTCTCCTGACCGACGCCTTTAGCCTGAGAAGCGTTTCCCTTGCAGATTCCGAATGTTCGTCCGCGTAGCAGAAGAGCCGCCCGTTCTCCTGGCAGATGCGCGACAGCTCCTTGCAGATGACGGGGAATATCTCCGAACTGGGAAACGACGGCGCGATCACCGCAATTGGCCCGCCGTTGCGCCTGGCCTCGCGCGTCAGGAACGTGCCGGCGCCGCGCCTGCGCCAGACGAGACCGATGTCCGAAAGCCTCGAAACTGCCCAATAGACGGTCTGCCGCCCGGCTTTGAAGCGCCGGGCGAGGGCGTTGTCGCTCGGAAAGTGGGCAGTGCCCGAGTACTTGCCGGACAGAATCTCGCTTTTCAGCGTCTCGAATATCTCGCTATGGCGTGTCTTTACCATCACGATGGATATGATAGCATCTTTTCAGCCGAAAAGACGAAGTTGTTGTACAACTTCTTCAATCGTCCATCGAAACGGAAGCGTGCGCACCGGCATGCGTTCCGCGAATTTCGCAATTCCTTCTTCAGTCACTGCAGCAGTCAGCGCGGGGTCTGTCCCCCGCAGGACTCCTGCCTACGAACATATCTTCCTTTTCTGCACCGATAACGGATTTTATCGCATATTTACCGCCGGAATGCAACAACAATCCGTCACCAAATTTTACAAATTCAAATTTCGTGACGCAGATTCTGTCCTGTTCTGCGTCACGAAATATGACATAATCAAATTCCGTGACGGCAACCGCCAGTGTATATCTCACTGCTCGACTGGATGTGTCGCCATCGTCGAGCGACGCCGAGGCGGCGTCGCAACGCAGGCGGAGGGGTCTGTCCCCGCCGTCAGGCGTCGAACCAGCCGGATCTGGCTATCGCCCAGTGGATGTCGCCGGCATAGTCGGTCCGCACCTGCAGCCTGCTCTCCCTGACGATATCCTTGGCAATATCCGTGTCCTCCTTCGAGAGGTCGAAGCCGTCAATCGGCTTGACGGGGTTTTCGAGCTTTTCGAGCTCCGGCTTTACGATGCGCTTCTGCACTTCGCGCTTCTCGAAGTCCGCCGCGGATATGACCTTGCCCTCGGCCTTGTAGCGCAGCGCGGTCTCAATGGCCTCGTCGAGCCGAAGCATCGCGCTATCGACGGCGTCGGCGGGCAGCATAGCCGCGAGGTCCGCCCTGTACATTTCGCGGGCGTGGGTCCCCGGCTTCAGCTCCATCAGGTGGTTGTAGAAGTCCTCGTCCATGAATTCCGGCATGACGTCGCAGTCGCCGCCCGTCACCTTGCGCACCGCCCAGTGCAGGTCACCCAGCTCGACCTTCGACGGATCGAGCTCGATCCGCCCGTCCGGAAGGCGGCGTATGCCGGGGTCGGCCGCGATCTTCTCCTGCACCTTCCCCCGCAGATCCTCGGGGTAAGCGTTCACGATGTGGCTGCAGGCGTCGTCGAAGCTCTTTGCGCGGCGCTTGTCCAGGAGCATCTTCTTGAGCCCCGTGCGATAGGCCGGGAAGCACTGGTCGTTGTCGATGGCCTTCACCGTGACGGTGAGGTCGTCCTTGACCTGGACCATGAAGTTGCGGTTGTGGCGGTCGCCCTGCCCGGTCAGGAGGTCGAACCACTCGAGGCGGTTCGTCTGGCGCATGATGCGCCCAACGACCTTGGCGTAGTCCTCGTCGGGAAGCTTCTTCCTGATGTCCCTTGCGCCGAGGAAGCCCTTGGGAAACTTGGTCTTGGAGCTGGTGAACTCGGCGCAGGGATTCCCGGGGGCCCTCTCCATGAAGATGCCGTACTGTCCGTTCAGGGAGCCCACGGTCGTCTTCACCATCACGTCCTCGAGTCCGAGGTGCTTCGCGGCCTTCGACGACGCGACGTTGAGGTGCGCGACCTGCGTCTGGGAGTGGTAGTCCATGGAGAGCGTGAGCGTCTCCATGCCCATGCGGCCCGGGACCTCGGGCTTGAAGACGTGCTCGGACCCGTCCTTGAACTTCGCTATGTATACGGTGTTGGCATTGCCCGATCCCAGCGGGTCGAACTTGTCCAGGTTCGACTGGTCCAGGGCCGGGTCCACGTCGGCGTCGTCCATTCCGCGGACCCTCGCCTCGACAAGCGTCGTGAAAACCAGATCTCCGTCGAACAGTGCCCTTGCGGACGCCGCGGTGAGGAACTTCTCCGGGGGCAGCGGGCCTTCCTTCGAGTCCATAATCGAGATGAGGTGCGCCACCTGCGACATGAACGCCTTGGGGCGCCAGAGGAGGTTCCCGAGGGCGTTCCACTGCTCCTTCGTGACGCCGCTGAACTTCTGGTTGCCCGTGACTTCCTTCCATTCCTTCCCCATGCCCGGGTACGGCAGCGACGTGAGCAGGCCGAGGTACGCGGACACCTCGTCCCTGAGCGCCTGCGTGGGTGTCTTGACGTATTCGTCCGCCGCGGCGATGATGCTGCAGACCGTCTGGATCGCCAGCGCGGTCGCCGGGGCCTTCTCCGAAATGCTCTCGAGGTCGCTCGGCGCGTTCACGAGCGGCAGCTTGCGCACCCCGTCGAAGGCGACGGCGACGTGCCTCCCGGCGGACGCCTTCACGACTTCCGTGCGGATGTCGGCGAGGCGCTTCTCGAGTCCGCGCAGGATTTCCGCCGCCGCGTCCAGCAGCTGGCGGTCGGGGATAATGCGCGAGCCGTCGTCGCCGGCGGGAATCCCTTCGCTTCCTGCGCGGGCGAGGGCGTTGGCGGTCTCGCGTATTTCGCGGGTGTAGGCGTTCAGCTCTTCGGCCGAGATGGCGCCCGGCCCGCGCGCGGCGAATTCGTCGAGCCGGTCGACGAGGGGCCTGAGCTGGGCCTCCAGCCTGCCTATGTCGTGCGTCGTGCCGTGCATCGAAAGCGCCTGCCGGGGCAGCATCTCCTCCAGCCTGCGGTCGAGGCGGGCGTCGACATTCGGGTTTTCGCCGACGGAGGAGCGCTCGACGGCGTCCGCGAGCTCCATCGCAAGCGTCATTATCTCGGTGCCGCGGCGGTCGCACTGGAACGCAAGTTCGCAGAGCGCGTCGAAGGCGGTGTCGGGGAGTCCGGCGGAGTTTAC
>Ga0310696_10001502_pt1 | contig 33590 bp, 38 predicted proteins | sample AusTroGonzalo_MG_4_FD_203885 | JGI IMG/M metagenome (GOLD analysis project Ga0310696, IMG submission 203885) | Bovine rumen microbial communities from tropical cattle in Woodstock, Queensland, Australia - Gonzalo_02 (v2) (version 2) | ecosystem: Host-associated > Mammals > Digestive system >... | reverse complement strand
ATACAGAAATATAAAGTTGTCTAGTTGAAACAACTTTTGTGAATATTATACCATCACCAGCAACTATTTCCATATCATTACCAAGGCCATCTACTAAATGATTTGTACTATTTAACAAATCGGCTTGGTCTTCTTCAAGAACATTAGTTCTATCAATTAATGGCTGAATTGTGTTAGTATTTAGCCAGTTACCATCAGCAACGGTAGATCTTGACCAGGTTCTTACAGGATAATCAGTATCTAATACGCTCTTTGCCATAAGTTTAAATTCCTTTTATATTATTTATAAATAAGATATGGGAAGATTGACGTTTAATGGTGATAGATTGGTTTATTCAGCAAAAAGATACAATATTGTTAACACAACACAGTATCTTTTTTCAAGTATGAAGAATATTGCTGATTATGTCATAGAAAATGAAGCTATTTCTGGAAATTTTGATAAAGTTATCTTTGTTTTAAGACATTCTATAAGACCTAGAAATAATTGGGCAAATGAAGTAAGATTAACTCCATTAGGTGTAAATGCAGCAAGAATTGCAGGTCAATCATTACAAACATTGCCTGGAAATCAAGATGTAACTGATTATTATAGCACAAAAGTAACAAGAACTGACCAAACAGCTTTTTATATAGCTGAAGGTAGAAATGATGAAAAGATTAAGACATTTGATGATATAAAAAATATATATTCTATTGCTACAGATTTAAATTACATAAATGATACGGCTGCTTATAATGATTATGTTGATTTAAAAGGGTATAATCCAACATGGTATGAATATATGTATGATGGTATTGGTACAGGAACTGCATTTAAGGATATAAAAGTAGTTTCTGATAATTTTTTAGAATCTGTAGTTAATAATACAATTACAAAAAACAATATTGTAATATCTCATGACCAGAATGTTATGCCATTATTAGTATATTCAGTAAATAAACTTGTTGATTTTAGAATTAACGAATGTTGGTTAAACTATCTTTCTGGCATTGTAATATTAGTAAAAAATGGAATTAAGTCAATAATACCAGTTTCTGGACTACCTTCTGGCTATAATTAATAGAATTTCCGGTTGAAAAAACCGGATTTTTTATTAAAAATTGTTTACATTCAAAAAATTTTCTATAATTGCTCCTTGACATGCTAAAGCCCTATTCCTCGGAGCGAAGCTCAATCCAATGTAGTTGTCGGTAGAGGGTAGGCCATCGGAAGATTGAGGACATTTCTTCCTATCATTGATGGCCAGGTATTTAACTGGCGATGCTAGTCCAGCGAAGTATAATCTAGCAAATTATACATTTAGCCGCCATGGTATGGTAATATGTAGCCGAAGTACAGGATGACCGCCTCGTAAGATTACCAGTAAAGCCCACAGATTCGACGACGGGATATTTTATTCTGTTCTTTCCTATCTATTCCTGGATAGGCTTGATCTCTCAGAACGGAATATTTTAACGTGTGATAGTTAAAAATATCTATAAATAATACATAATGAATTTTAAAAACTATATAGAAAAAGAAACTGCAATACTTACAGAAGCAGGTCAGACGATAAATGATTTGATTAATAATTATCGTAAAGTATTCCCATATTCTGACGAAAATAAAATACAAGTAAAGCATTTTAAAGTAGAAGGGGAAGATACTGAGGATATGACAGCACAAGGTCAAGTAAATTCTGAAGAAGACCCTAATAAATCATACGTCTGTACAGCACAATTCCATAGAGATAATACAGAATTACCATTTAATATGGAAGATTTAGGTAAAGTTACTTGTAATTGCAATGCTTATAGATATAATTTAAGTCACCCTAATACAAAAAATAGTGCACAAGTAGCACCGATTCCAAGTTGGGCAAGTATTTCTAATAAACAACATAACCCAAAGAAATATACAGGTGTCTGCAAACATCTATTCGCATTTTTACATTTTCTATATACAAAAGGACTTATAAGAAATAAATAAAATACAGGAGAAGTTATGACTATCGAAGAAGCAAAAAAGATTATCGCCAGCTGCGGACACAAGGTTAAGAAATCACAACCTGTTTATGAAGCAGTCCAAGGCGATATGAATTGTGACGAATTTATTGATCTCGTTACTGAAGGTGCACAGCTTGACCAATATGGTATTGATTTTATCAGCAATCTTTATGCTGAAGGTTATACCGTAAATGAAGCCAAGAAAGAATACTCTCGTTATATTAGCCAAGATGCAAGTATTGACGAATTGTATAGTGCAGTTCCTAGTAAGATGAATAAGAGACAGTTACAAGAATGGCTTGATAAGTATGAAGCAATCAAGTGTCAAGATGATGAACAGTTTAAGCTTATCGAAGAAGATCTTTCTGACATTAAAGACTACATTAAGCAACAGCTTAGTGAAGGTAAGATGACTGACCAGATTGAAGACGCTGAAGAAGGTGGCGAATCAATCGAAGAAGTTGAAGATTATTTTGATAGTCTTGCTGATGAACACGATTCTGCTAGGCGTTAATTAAAAAATTTAGAATATTATAAAACCATTGTTAACTCAATGGTTTTTTTCTATATTTAATCATTATGAATTATAATAATCCAAAATTAAAAGTATTGAATATTACCCATATTGATATGGACGGTATCGCTTCTTCTATTGTTCTGAAGAACTTTTATGATACTGTATTTGTTGTCCCTACCAACTATTCAAGCGAATGGAAACTCCTTTCTGAAATCGCTGAATATAAGGACCAGTATGAAGCAATTATTTGCACTGACTTCTTCCCTGAAAAGACAATTAACGATTTAAGGAAGATTTGTCCAGTATTAGTTCTTGATCATCATGAATCAGTTGAGAATTATAATAACGATAGTGATATTATTATCAATACGTTATACTCTGGCGCAATGCTTACATATAATTTCATCAAGAAATATAAAGATATTTCTTATTTGAGTGATTTAGTTGAAATCGTTGATGATTATGATATGTTTAGACTCAAGAATCCTAAGAGCAAGTATTTTAATATGATGTTCTGGGAAATGGGCTATAAGTGGTTTATGAGACGATTTATTGGTGGAAATACCAATATGTATCAGGAAGAAAAGAGATATTTCGTAGACGCTAAGAAAGAATTTGAAATGATGTATGAAAATCTTGAAATTAGTGACTTAGCAAGAAACGGTGTATTCTTTGAAACTTCTAAGTATCATGTTGAAAGTATTGATGCACTTAAGAAAGAAGGCTATAAGTGGTTCATTATTAAGAATAAAAATAACCTTTCTGTTCGATGTGATGATATTGATTTAACTGAAGTTGCAAGACGTATGGGTAAAGGTGGTGGCCATAAGCATGCTATTGGTGTTTATTTGACCAAAGATGATTCAGTTGGCGATGTAATTCATCAGATTGAATATTTTGTCGATGAATTGTATATGAACAGTATTGATGATTAAGGAGTAAAAATGGTTATTAAGGCAACAAAAAAGCCTGTTACTATTGAATGTATTCAATGGAATGGAAAGAATAAAGAAGAAATCGAACAGTTCTGTGGTAAGGATTGTAAGTTTGAACTTGATACACATGCTTATGATGCTGGTGTAGCTCCTCCGAGATGGAATTTATATATTCATACTCTTGAAGGTGATCATTACGCTATTGAAAGTGATTATATCATCAAAGGTGTTAAGGGTGAATTCTATCCGTGTAAAGAAGATATTTTCTTACAGACTTACGATATTGTTCAATAGGTATATTATGATTACTATAAAAATTAAACGTGCATCTGGTGCTGAACATACTTTTAATGTTTATAAAGTTGTAATGACACCAAATAATAATATAATTATTACTGCTCATTATGATAATAATAATATTTTAAGATTTAATAAATGGGCAATAGGTGTAGGTGATACTGTATATTTTAATGATACATCTTTTGAAGTTAATAATTTAACAGATTTAATTAGATTACAAAATATATTAGTTGATTTGAAAGATAAGTAATAATATAAAAAATTCAAATAAATGTAAAATTCTGGTTACAATGCCAGAATTTTTTCTATATTTAATATATTAAGATATAAATAGATTACTATATGGCAGATATAATTATTGAAAAATCCAACGAGTCATTTGCTCAAATACATTGTGATGAAGAAATCAATCACGAGATAAATAATCTATTCTCCGCATTTGCACCAGGTTATAGATTTAACCCACGTTATAAGCATCATTTATGGGACGGTAAGGTAAGAGCATATTCTGCTATTACTCAGTTATTGCCAATCGGTCTTGTTGATAATTTAATTAAATGGTGTAAGAAAAAGAACTATTCTTACAAGCTTCAGTTCTTTGATGATTTTAAAGATGATATTGATATAAATGACCTCGAAAAAGATTTGGACAGTTACATTACTGGTGGTTTGAAAATTAGAGACTATCAGTTGAATGCTGTTCATGCTGCATTGACTAACAAGAAAGGTATGCTTTTGTCTTGCACTGGTTCTGGTAAATCTTTGATGATTTATTCTATTTTCAGATACCTTCTTGAAAAGAGAAAAGCAAGAAGAATATTATTAATTGTTCCGTCTACAATGCTCGTAGAACAGATGTATACTGATTTTACTGAATATGGTTGGAAAGATATTGAGTTAGATGTGGAGAAGCTTTATTCTGGTCAGAAACCTACATATAAGTCTCCAGTTCTTATTTCTACTTGGCAATCATTAGATAAACAAGATAAGTCATTTTTTGAGAAGTATGATGCAATCGTTGTTGATGAAGCACATCAAGCTAAAGCTTCTGTTTTGTCTCGTATTGTAAAGAGTGCATTTAATGCTGAATATAAGATTGGAACAACTGGTACTTTACCGGCTGAATTATCTGACCAATTATTGATTAATGGCGTTTTAGGAAATGTTGTTTTTGAATTAAAATCTAAGGAATTGATTGACCGTGGTTATTTGTCCAAAATGACTATTGCTACGATTTATCTCAGATACCCTACTGATTTTATTAAAGAAAATAAAGATAGAAACTATCCAGAAGAAGTAAAGATGGTTGAAGAATACGATAATCGAAACAAGGTTTTGAATTTCGTTATAGACCATACTCCTGCAACCAATAATATGCTTATTCTCGTAACTCACAGAGAACATCTTGATAGTATTAAAAAGTATTTGGAGAAATCATATCCAGATAGAAAAGTAAGTATTATTAATGGTAGCATTAAGGCAAAAGATAGGGAAGAAATAAGAGTCGGGTTGGAAGAAGAAGATGGAACATTACTTGTAGCTACATATAAAACTATGTCTACCGGTGTTAACATTCCTAAGCTTCATGCTGTCATGCTTTATTCTAACAGTAAATCAAGAATTCAAGTTCTTCAGTCTATTGGTAGAGGACTTAGAAAGCATAATACTAAGAACAAGGTTATTATTTACGATATTGTTGATGACCTTAGCTATAAGACTAGAACTGGTAAAACAAAGAAGAATTACTGCATGCAACATTATGATGAAAGATATGCTTTTTATAAAGAACAGGAATTCCCGATTGTTTCACATTCAATAAGCGTTTAAAATGGAAAATTATAATTACGTCGAAATCAATGACATGGTTAATAAATTCTTTGACCAAGCAAAAGCATATTTATCAGATAAATATGATTGTTTTACATATGAATATAATAAAAAACTAATGTCATTTGATATAATGGATAAAGAAAACTATATTGTATTATGTAATAGATATACACCTATTGGTATTAGATTATCATTTAATAGTTTAATTACAGGCAATGTTATATTAGCTAATCTTTATGATGATAAAGAAGGTTGGCCAATAGCTACATGTTTTAAGTGTTCCGAATATAAAGGAATAATTAAGACAATAGATTTAAAAGAATTATTTAAAATGGTAAAAGAATACGATGAAGAAAATAATGCAGAACGTAAAAAATTTCTATTAAATAATATAAAAGTAGAATTTGACATGGCAATTTTATAAATAAAACACAAACGTTAAAATAAAAGTGAGGAAAAATGACAATGTTAATTACATTACTATCTATTTCTGCTCTATTGAATGTTATTTTTATCGTGAATATCATTCTTGGCGGTGGAAAGAAAAAACAGTGCCCTAAAGCACAGCAAACTGTAGAAGAAATTGAAAAGAAGATTTTCGATAAGACAGCTGAATTATTGAATACTATTGACGAAAATAATGGTATTGCTTCCAATGATGATGCTAAGTATGGTCGAGATACATCTTTCATTAAGAACGATAGATATGCAAATCCGCTTATAAAATGTAATGGCGAAGATAATTGCTATACTCCAGAAAATACAACTCCGCTTGAAGTTGAAGAACCGAGAGCTGATGAATCTGCAATGGAACAGGTCATGAATGATTTTGTTGCAGTTACCCCGACTATGGCAGATGTCAAGGAAACAGCTCCAATTGGTGTAGTTTCGCATATTGCAAATCCATTTGAAAAAGTAGTTAAGGAAGAAAAGGTTTCTAATATTCAGCTTAAGGAAATTGGTGATATTCTTACTTCTGTAAATAAGGCTGAAGAACCGCCTAAGAAGCGTGGTCGTAAGAAGAAGACAGAAACTACTACAACTAAAAAGACAACTACTAAGAAAAAAACAACTAAGAAGACTAAGAAAGAGGCTAAGTAATGAGTGAAATTTGTCCAATTTGCAGTGAACCGTTTGAAAATAGAATGAAGCTTGGTTCACATATGTGGTCTAAGCACAAGGTTAAGCTTAAAGAATATGAAGCACAACATCAGGCAGAACAGGTTAATGAATCCGCTACACAGAAGCCAGCAGAAGCATTATTCAAGCCGAGTGTCGTAAAGGAATCTAAGGAATTTGTTAATGAAAAACCAGCTATGGTAGTTGACAGAGACATTGTTTCTGAAGGCGTAAAGAAAGACACTGATTTTGTTCAAACTGTAAGAAATCCGTATCGTGATTTATATCCGTCTGATGGTTTCGTAATCAATGAACGCTTAGGTTAAAAATAATTAGAAATATCCAAATTAAAAAGTTATTGACGCTATGTCAGTAACTTTTTTCTATATTTGTAAAAGAAAGTTTACAATTATAAATAAAAAGGTTGATAATAAAAAAACGTTATAAAATGGACGATTTATAACCATTATCAGCTGAAAGTCCGTGATGTCAAATTGTATTAAATTGAGGTAAAAAGATGGCAAATAAATTGCTTGCTAAAATGATGAAAGAAAAGGCTTTCGCCGACATGCTCAGAACTGAACAAAAACCGATTGAATGGTTGAGCACAAACTGTATTTCAGTCAACCTGTTGCTCTCAGGTAAAATTAAGGGCGGTATCAAGAAGGGTTCAATCAGTATGATTGCAGCCGGTTCCGGTTGGGGTAAATCTATGATTGGCTATGCAGTTCTTAAGTCTGCACAAGATTCTGGTATGAACTGCTTTATTGTCGATACTGAAAACTCTGTTAACTACGAACTTCTTACTAAGCTCGGAATTAACATGAAAGAAGTTGGTGTATTTGGACCGACAAACCGAATTCCAAAAATCAAACAGTTCATTACAAAGCTCATGAGTGGTCTTACTCTTGACGAAGCACGTAATACTTTCCTTCTTTTCGACTCCTGGGGTCCGATTATCGAAGAACAGGTCATTGAAAAGGCTGAACAAGCATCAAGTGCTGTAAACATGTCTTCTGCTAAGTTTAAGAACGAACTTGCAAACCTTCTCTTGAGTGCTGGTTTTACAACCCTCGTTATGAACCACGTTTATGCTTCTCTCGAAATGTATGGTGATCCGTATAAGATTCCAGGTGGTATGAGAATCATATTCAATGCTGAAAACATTATGCTTGGTTCTTCTACTAAGAAGGAAAAGGACAAGGATAAGAACATTCTCGGTAAGGTTATTACTGCTGGTGTTGCTAAGGGTCGTTCTGCTAAGGAATTCGTAAAGACTCAATATCTTATTCTTCATGCTGGTGGTATTTCTCCTTATTACGGCTTGCTTGATGAGGCAATCGATTCAGGTATCGTATATAAGCCAAAGCCAGGTTATTATGCTCGAATTGGTTATGACGTCCAAGTTGATAAGGAAACTGGTGAACTTGGTAAACCAGAGCGAGTATGGAAAGAATCTGAACTTTACTGTGCTAAATTCTGGATTCCTCTTTACAAGGATGAAACGTTTAGACACTATGTTGAAGCTAAGTTCGCATTCGAAGATCAGGTATTGATTAACGCTTCTGAAGACATTATGAAGTTAATGGAAAAGGAAGACGCTGATTTGAGTGAAAATACAGGTATCGATCCGAATGTCGCGGCTTCAGGTGAAGATGAAGATTACGAAGACGAAGAATAATAAAAGACCGGGTGAAAATCCCGGTTATTTTTTATATTGAACGTCATATATAATAAAATTTCTATATTTGAGGTTATATGATAGATACACTAATAGTCAATTTATTCGCAGGTCCAGGGGCAGGAAAATCGACTGCTGCTGCCTATATTTTTTCAAAGCTTAAGATGGCTGGCATTAATGCCGAATATGTAACAGAATTTGCAAAAGATAAGACGTGGGAAGAAAACCAGAAGGTGCTTAATTGTCAGTTCTATATATCTGGTAAACAAGCATTTAGGCTTGCCAGAGTATATGGTAAGGTAGATGTAGCTGTTACAGATAGTCCTATTATTTTAGGTTCATTCTATACTGATGAAGAATATATTAAAACTGCATGTATAGGTGAAGATGGTAAATATAAGAATCAACTTAATTATTTTATAGAACGTAGAAAAGCCTATAATCCAGCAGGAAGAAATCAAACTGAGGATGAAGCTAAAGAAATAGATGTAAAAGTAAGAGCTATGCTAGATAAGCTTGGAAAACATTATGTATCAGTTGAAGGAACATTAGAAGGCTATGATTGGATAGTTGAAGACGTATTGATACATTTAAATAAGCTAACATTGAACTAAAAATACAGAATAAATAATATACGGTCCTTCAACAAGGACCATTATTTCTATATTTTGGAGTTGATTATGGAAAAAAATAGCTTTATGAATACATTCCCAGTTGAACAGTTTAGACGAATGGTTATGCACATCGATAGATTTGATACTGATGTCGTAGAAGACCAAACTGTTAAGAATGTAAATGCTTTAGATAAAATGGATGAAATATCAGAAAAGATTATAGAAGACAATTTATAAAAATCCAAAATAAAATCTTTGTTAAAAAAATTAAGTAATTGTTTTCTATATTTGAGAATGTAAACCCTTTTATAAATAACGAACTATGACAGATAACGAATTTGAACAAGTAATTATTAAGACTTTATACGCTAATCCTGATGTTTCAAGTAAGGTTGTTCCCGAATTAGATAATTCATGGTTCACAAATACAGACCACAAGTATATAATTGATGCTATTATCGATTATAATACTAGATATTCTGAAATGCCGAATGTTATTGAGGTAAAGAGAATATTAAAAGATGAAAGAGCAGTTAAAGAATTCGAAAAATGTATGGAAATTGCTGATTCTGATGTAAATACTCCATATATTTTGGATGAAATTCAGACTTTTGTAAGAAAGCGTCTTGGTAGCAGGGTCTGTATGGCATATACAGAATATTGTGCTTCTGGTAAGTCGAAAGGTAGTTTTGCAGATGATATGGCTTATGCCGAATCATTCTCTTTTGATACGAAGGTTGGTTTTTCGTTTTTTGAAGAACCAGAAATGATTTTTAACAATATTATTACAAATGAAAGATTATTGCCAACTGGCTGTAAATCACTCGATGAAATGATTGGTGGTGGTTTACATACCAAAGCATTGATTGAAGTCATGGCTAGTACCAACGTTGGTAAAACATTGGTTCTTTGTTCTATAACTTCTGCATTGGTATTAGGCGGTTGGAAAGTTCTTTATGTTTCATTTGAAGATTCCGAAGTTAAAGTCGGTCAGAGAATTATGCAAAACATATTCGATATTACTCAGAATGAATTGAGAGCATTGAATAAGGAAGCTTATGCTAAACTCTGGAAGAAGAGAGCTAGCGGTATTGGTCATAACAAGTTGGTGATTAAGGAATATTCCGAAGGTTGTATTAATGCACTTGCAATTAAAGCATTAATACAAGAACTTAAAGAAAAACGTGGTTTTGTTCCTGATGCATTAGTTATTGACTATATTGGATGTATGATTCCTAACGGTAGACCTAACCCATCTGAAAACGATAACAGTAAGTTGAGAGAAATTTGTGCTCAGGTTAGAAGTATCGGTATGGAAATGAATATTCCTGTTTTGACTGCAGCACAGTCTAACAGAGGTGGTTATGGTAAAGCAGAACTTGGTTTGGATGATGCAGCTGACTCTTTCGGTCAGACAATGAAGGCAGATGTAATCTTTGGTATTACTCAGACGCCAGAATTGAAAGAAGCAAATATGTATACAGTCAAGTTATTAAAGACTAGATATGGTCAACCGAAATCAAGTGTTGTAACTATTGGCGTTGATACAGCAAAACAGAAGATTTATGATTTGAAGTCATTTGATGGTGCTCCAGCTGGAAGTTATGATCCTATGGCTGAACCTAGAGAAAAAATTGAACAATCTGATTTAAATAATTTTGAATTCTAATACAGGAAAGGATATGATTAACGAAGAAGACATATTAATAACTGAAGACTTATTACAGATTGGAACGAAAGCATACTTTTATAAGGTAATGAAGGATAACGGTATTGATTTCGATGATATAGATGGAGTTTCGAGAATTCCTGTCTACATGATTCGTGTTATCAAGAATGAACCAGCTGAATATAACAAGTTCAATAATATTCTTTATAAGTTGAATAAGGAAAAGCTTATTCCTATTGCTGATGCAATGACATATCTTGTAGAAGATTGGTTCGAGCCACAAATAGTAATCAAGTGTCTTGATGAATTGAATTACTATTCACTAATGAATGCATTAAAGGAAAAATACAATATTAATAAAAGTAAATCATCTTTAAACGACTTTTTCGTATGATAGATAGATATCAAGTTTATGCATTATATAAAGTCATTAAGAAGATGTGGAATGCGAAACGTTTTGAAACCAATACGTTTGTGACCTTTCTTAATGACACATTAGAAAACTATCTTATTAACCAATTTGTGGCTGATAATTTTAGAGTAGAATACATGTCAAAATTCGCCATTAATTTAGTAAATGAAATAAATTCTGGCTTAATTACGATTGAAGAATGGACAATGTATGTCCTAGAAAAATGTTTAATTGACAAAAAATGTCCCGAATTGAAGGATATAAATTCTATAAATAAAATACAGGATAGCATGATTTTCAAAAAGAGGAAATCTGTAACTGCTCAGATTAAAATGGTGAAAGAGCTTATGGCTTCATGTAACCAGGGAATCAATGATTTTGCAGATACTAGATTTTCCTTATATGATGTTGATGAAAAACAAGAAAATCAATCATATAAACTCTATGTTGAAGGCAAGCTGGATCCTGAATTCTATATACAAGGAATGTTAAATAATAGATTTACAATAGACAAATCAAAAATTAAAGATATTGATTACAAACGTTTTATTAAATTCAGTGAAATGATAATTAAATTGAAAAAAGAAATCTCAGATAAAAATGATTGTAAGAAAATCTAAACGATTTGTTTCTATATTTGATTTTACAAACGAATGGTCGTTTGAAATTAGAAAAAAGGAAAAAGTAAAATGCCAAAGAAAAGAAATATGAGTGACATTTACGCAGCAATGGGTAATGTCAATGTCGGTCGAAAGGAAGATGCTTCTAAGAAGAAGAGTTATGAAATCGAAGGCTTGTTCAAGCCTAAGATGGGTCCAGATGGTAAGTTTACCGTCGTTATGAGATTCTTGCCAGCTCATCCAGATGAAGATATTCCTTGGGTCGAAAACCGTAATCACATGTTCCAGCTTGATAATGGTGCATGGTTCGGTTGTGACTGTTTGAAGAAGTGGAATAAGCCGTGTCCGATTTGCGATTACAACTCAAAGGTTTGGGAAAAGTATGGCAGAACAGACGAAGCTAGAGCAAAGGTTAAGGCAAAGTGGAAGCCGCATTACTATTCTAACGTTTATATCGTAAAGAATCCTACAGCAACTGAAACTGAAGGTAAGGTTTATCGTTTTGAATATGGTCGTGCAATCATGAAGTTCATTCAGGATGCAATGGCTGATAAGGATGATGCTGAACTTGGTTTGATTCCTGGTATTAACCCGTTCTCTTGGTGGGGTCCGAATGATAAGGCTGTTCTCGCAGGTGAAGACAAGGCAGGTGCAAACTTCGTATTCGAAGGTGTAAGAGGTCCGAACGGTCCTAACTATGATGACTCTCACTTCAGCAATCCTCGTCGTATTAGTAAGCTCGGTACTGACGGTAAGATGAAGGAAATGACCGATGCAGAAATTGATGTTATTGAGTCTCAGCTCTATACATTGAAGGATATTGAAAAGCAAGAATCTGAAGCTCGTTCTTATAAGGATGTTCTTGAATTTTATAAGAAGAAGAGCGGTGGTGAAGACCTCATGGAAGAATTCAGTGATGGTAATACTGAATATGAAGCAACAGTAAATACTGTTCCGAAGGCTTCTGCAATCGTTGAATCTGACGATGATGAAATGTTTGCTGGAACTCCACTTGAAACTAAGAAACCTGCAGTTGAAGTTGCAACTATGCCGTTCGATGAGGACGAAGATACAGGTGCAAGTGTTTCTTCTAGCACTGAAGAAACATCTGATGACGATGATGATTTCTTCGCACGCCTTGCAAATGGCTAATTTATTCTCCAAATTAAATTATAAAACATAAGAGTAATCTCTTATGTTTTATTTTAGGATTTTTTATGAAAACAGATACAAAAAATAATAAAACAAAAGTTGATTGGGAAAGAACATGTAGCATTGCAAGTAATATTGGTATGCTTGCCCAGTTTACACCAAGAGAACTTCATCAAGGTGAAATAGGTCCATTATTTTCACGTGAGTTCGTATTAAAAAATTTATTTGGTTTAACAGATGAAGAATACGAATTAAATGAAGAACTTATAAAGAAAGAAGAAGAAGAAATTAAAGCTAAAAAGAGAAGGAAGTAATATGATTGATACAAATGGTATGTATGGAAATGTAGTTGAAGAACAAGATGCATTTCAGTTGGCTCAGAAGAGACGTGAAGCAGAAATTAGGGCGGCCGCAGCAAAGAAGTATGCAATTCCTGGTATTGATTCCAAGAATGCAGCAGAAGCAGTAAAGGATGAAATTGTAATTCCTGATTTTCCGAAGGAATTTGATGCAGAAACAGCACTTAGCACAATGTTTAATATGCAGAGAGCATTACAGAATATTCTTGCTAAGAAGCGTGGTTCTTTAGCACCAGATAATGATAAGGATAATTTTGAAAATGCTCGTCGTTCTGGTTATTTTATGATGTCCACAGTTACTGAGATTTGGGAATTTTTTGACCAGCTTAAGAAGGATAATTATGAAATTACGGACCTTGTTAAGTATGAAATTATTGATGCTTGGCACTTCGTTATGAATCAGTTGCTCTATCTCAAGTATAGTCCGAAGATGAAGATTAATGAAATCTATGACCATGCAGTTGAAGATTTGAAGACTGGCACTGTTGGAACTTCTGACCTTCATTATCTCGTTGGCGAATTCATTGAAGCAGTCGGTGAACTCTATCAGAATTCGAGTTATAAGGACTGGAAGACTTACGATGTTTGGAAGGAAGATCCGCTCAAGATTCAAGAACTTGGCGATATTATGTTGATTAAGTTCTTTAAGATTTTTGTTGCGATTAGATTGACACCTGAACAGATTTATCAGTTCTATTACAACAAAAATATTGAAAATGTGATGAGACAAAAATCTGGTGGTCGTTACGAAAAGTAATTGATAACAAAAGGAAAGAGTAAAATCTTTCCTTTTTTGTAAATAAAAAAATACAGTAAATTATTATAGAAAAAATAAATATAAATAATTTTACTATATTTAAATTTGAAAATGAGATATATACAAACAATTAAAAATCAATTTGATAATAATATGCGACCATTAGAATGGAATAAGACGGTTGCAAAAAATTTTATCAATTCGATTAAGAAACCAATTATTATTGAATCAAAAGACAACATTCCTCAATGGAAGATAGTCTCAGTAAAAGGAACTAAGCGTTGTACAGAAAATATGGGAACGACTGATGTTCTGATGTTAGACTATGACGATAAAGATTATTCTATTGAAGAATTTGAAAGAAAGTTTAGTAGATTCTATTACATATTACATACGTCATATTCTTATGATGGCGTTAAGCAAAAGTTCAGAGTATTCTTATTCTTAGATAAGGAATATGAAGTAAATAGATTATTCTTTAAATGTAGTAATAAGCCATTTAGTGCATGGCATTTATTGGTAAAATATTTTGAACATGCAGACGTTGCTTCTTTTACAAAAGCACAGTTCTTTAAAGTTCCTGCAATTAAAACAGCAGATAGTCCATATTATTATAAGTTGAATAATGGTGCATTATTTAATCCGATTAAAGAGATTGGATTTGAATTTAAGATGTGCTATGAATATGGTCCAGAAAAACAAGAAGAATATTTGCGTCAGAAAGAAAAAGAATATGAAAAGTTCCGTAAGAAGTATGGTATGGCAGATTTATCTAAAGCCAAAGAATATATCGAGGAAAAGATTGAATCTGCACCTGATGGCGGTAGACATAATGTAATATTTGGCTTAGCTACTTGGTGGAAACATATTGGTGGTATGTATGCAGATTTCGCATCTATATTGCCTTCTTGGGCAGATAGGTCATTTCATAAGCAATTAGAACACTTACGATTAGAATGGGACAGATTAAAGTAGTTGAGGTAATAGATGGATATATATGAGCAATTATGGAATGCATTTAGCGATATATTTTTCGATGAACTTCCACACAAGTATACTGACAGTTATGGAACTAACTATACATCTGTAACTACATTTGTTGGACAACTTGAGCAAGAAAAAGATTGGGACGAGATTGCTAAGAAGGCAATTAAGAGTGCAGAAACAGCTGTTAAACAAGGTAAAGAACCGAAGCATCCAGAATATCTGGGTAAAACAGTTGAAGAGTTACGTGCTATGTGGAAAGCCTCTGGTGACTATGCCTGTGTATTAGGAACTATGGTTCATGCTACTTTGGAATATGCTTGGCAGAATAAACAGTTCTATCCTGATAAGAGATTATTTGAACAATATCCAGGAATGGAAGAAGATTATAAATATCGAAAAGAAAAATGCGACCATATAATGAAGCTCCTTAGAGAGCGATACATTCCGATTAAAAACGAAACAATTGTTTATGATAGGGAATGGCGATTATGTGGAACTATTGACTTTTTAGCATATAATAAGAAAAAGAAATGTGTTTCTATTCTTGACTGGAAGACTAACAAGAGTTGGGAATTTACAAATAGATATCAGAAGCTTAATGCACCATTTAATTTCTTAGATGATTGTAATATTAATCACTATGAATTACAGTTAAATACATATAAAGCTATTTTGGAAAAACATACTGACATAAAAGTTGGTGAAATGAGATTGGTTCAAATTCCAAATTCAAATAAGTCTTTGATAGAAACACACGAATGTAGAGATTTACAAGAAACATTAATACCGTATTTAAATGGTAGAATAGAGAAAAAGGAAAAATAAAATGAAAGTAGAAGAAGTACAACTTACGAAGTTTCAGGTTAAGCAACTTTTCGAAGAGTTTAATCCTAGGCTTCAGACTGAAGGTATAAATGCCAAATATTCATGGTTCATCTATAAGAACTGTGAACAGCTTGTTCAACTTTATAACCAAGTTATGACTGAACTTTTTGATGAACGTCGTGAACCTGAATTCCCAGAAGTTTTCAAGAAGACTCAGGAACTTATTGCTACTTATTGTGATAAGGATGAAAATGGACAGCCGGTTAAGGATGAACATGGTGGACCAACATTCAATAAGGATGGTCAAAAATACGTAGAAGAACTTACGAAGCTCCGTGAAGCTCATAAGGAATTTTATGAAAAATTAGATCAAAAAGATGCAAAAAATCGAGAAATTTTTATGCAGACTGTTTCCTTTATGGCAACTAAGCTTGAATTATCGGAATTTCCATCAACTACAAAACCTTATATAATTGGTCTTTTAGGTTACTAATCTTACGAAAACCAGTCCTTATGACTGGTTTTTTTATTATAAATAATAGTGAACAATGATAAGTAATAAAGATACATTCAATATTAACCAAGTTGCTATTCCATTTACGAAGCAAGATTTTAATGATATAGTTCCAAGTTTTGTAAAAAATGGCTATATTCCTATTACGTATGACCAGCTTATTGAAACAATGGAAGAAATTTCGAGAGCAACACAATATTCGGTAACAGTCAATCCGAATTCTATTTTTGCATCCTCAAATAACCCATTAGAAAGAACAGATGTAATTATTCAGGTTGAAGGAACTCAGACATATACAGAATTCGTTGATAATGTAGTTAAGAATACCGAAGATTATACCTGGACAAATTTCATTACATATTCTGAGACTTTTAAGGATGAAATTAAGAATATGAAATGTCAGGCATATAAGAAGTATCTTTGGAATTATCATAATATTGATGCATGGTTTTCTGAAAAGAATATTGGTCTTTTAGATAGCGATAAAAATTTATTGGTAACTGATTTTGAAACATTCAAAGAAAGAGTGCTTAATACCGATGACTATAATTCTTTCATAGATTGTTGTAAAGAAGAAGATGTCAAGAAAGCTATAACATTTATCGTTAAGGCAGGAATTCAATTATTGAAGAAATATAAGGTTGAATTGAATAGCCATATCAATAATGATAATAAGAGACAAGAAAAGATTGTTATAAAGAATCCAATTATTTCAAAAATCTTTATGTTACCGTCTGCAGCTACGAAATGTAGAAAGGATTGGCCGAGAATCAGATTCGTAACATTGGATAAGAAGTCATTTGATGCATTAGGAGTTTGGGATAGTTAATATGGCTTTAAAGGTAACAAATTCTTTTAGTAATAGTGAAGTAAACGGTTCTACAAAGAAACGTTTGTTTGATTCTGATTGGGTATTTCAATACGTAACATTAAATTCTGACGGTCAGCCTTGGCAAGAAGGTGATACAGAAACAGATGATTTGTCTATTTATCCCGAAGGAACTATTTTCTTGGATTCTGGTGTAGATAATGATGGTTATACTACATTGACATCCACTTTGGAAAATGTTGTAATTGACACCGACCCTCCGAAATTTGTTGCTGAAAATATTCAGTATTTAACATTTGCAGCTGACCATAAGTGTTCATTTGTATTCCAGTCTGAAACATTGTTGGATATTGCACAGTTAGCTATTTTCTGTGGTAGTGACCCAATTTATTATTGTAATAGAAAGCACCAAGGTGAACAGTTAGAAATTCCAGAAATTGAGTTAAAATATAGCGAAACAGATATACGAAAAGTTCCAGAATTAAGAAATTTAACACTTTCAAAGAATGGTGATAATTATACATTATCTTTTGCAATATCTCGCTGGTTTGATATTGATGCATTGAATATTAACCAGATAACAGTTATTGTTTGGGATATTGCTGGTAATAAGACTATTCATACTACAACTGGAACTTGGAAGACAATCGATAAAAATAATTTCGATATGGAACATCTCATTATCGATTTTATTTCTATTGAGCCAGAATCAAAAATTATTGCACAGAATGTTGAAGGTAGAGTAAAGGTAAGAATTGTAAATCCAAATCCTGAATTATGGGATATTCCGCCTACATTTAGATTATGCGATGATAGCATTGGTGTTATCGAAGATGCTTCTGTAGAATATGACCCAACAACTGGTACAATGACATTCTATGTAATCCATATTAATAAAGGTGGATATGTAACAGTTGAAGCTTGGATTGATATAGATAATACTGAATTAAAAGAAGTTATGAGAAATAGCACTTATGCTAAAGCTTCATTAGGTCCATGGATTTTCGGAGAAGAAGGCAGAAAGTATAAATTGATGGGTTATGTTCCAACATACTTAAATGATGAAACATATAACAATTTTGTCAAGTTCGTTCAAGACTTCTTAAATACCTCGCAGAAGAGCCTTTCTACTGGTAACGCCATAAGCACACTTGAAAAAACAGCAAGAATAAATAATTTTAATGACGTATTTAGAATTGAACAGCCATTATTAAATTATTATCAACAACAGTATAATATTGAAATAAATCCGGCATTGGAAAACTACGTCTTTTATTTAAAGCATAGGGAAAGGTAATGAGTAATATAACTTCAGCATTAGATTCTAAAGAAGCCTATGAACTTATAAGAACTATTTATAAGTTTATTCCTACATATAACCAGATTAAAGGAACTTATCTAGGTATTCAGTTCGTATTGAATACAATGGGTCTATGTGCCAAAATAACTGAATTGTGGCGTGATAGAAATGATATTGATAATTTTGCAAAAGCAGGAACATTATATAGAGAAGATGAAATCGGTGCAGTAAGAAGATTTGCAGAAGATGTAGGTAAATTTAAATCTGGTGTTAAAGATTATTATTTAACTTCTCGTTTTGATATTGACTTAGTAGCTAACAAAGGTATTAGTTTCTATGAATTCAATGGTATGGCAAAAACTATCATTGAAGTAGTCAATGACATGCGTCCTGTAACTAGATGTTTAAGACGCTTATTCTTCATTATTTTAATTAATACTGATATTCACTATAATTATTATCTTGATGCAGAAAATGATAAGTATGGTGATGAAGAAGAAAGTCATTCTGTAGTTGGTCATGTTGTTACACCAGAGACTCGTTCTGATGATAATACTTATGGTCTTCAGATAAGAAGCTATAATTATTTGTGGAATGTTACTGACTCTCCATGGAATAAGAAAATAGAATATGATAATAAGCTTTTCATGCTTAAAAGATTATATTTGCCATGGAATGCTATCGGTGCAAAATTTGCAATGGCTGATGAATTACCAGAAATTGATTTAATTGCTTATGAAAATATGCCAGTTACATACGGTAAATCTCAGCTAACATATGTAGATACTGTTAGAAAACATAATTTAAATTATGAAGGCACTGAGATTGATTATGATAATGAAGGCGTTATCTATGAAGAAGATTTAGACGAAGCAAAATATATTTACAGAGATATATTACAGAATACATTAAAAAATACATATTTTAATCTTTTTGAATTAGATAATAAATTAGAGAAATCTCATCAGCTTACATTCAAATTTATCATTTATGCTCGAAAAAAAGGCGAATATAGATCGATAATAAAACAAGAATATAAAGATTTAATTATTGGTGAAGATGTTACATTTGAATTGGATAAAAATGGCATATTTGTGAATTTTCATAATACCATTCAGACAATTCTCGGCGGCTTATATAAAGATTTAGATTTAAAAGATGTAGATTTATTTTTTGGAACTACATTTAATATTGTTTTAGGAACCAAGTATCTTTATCAAGATGAAAATATGCCATTAGATATATGGGATATTAATGAAGATAATGATGAAAATATTGGTTTCATAACAGAAAATTCAGAATTCCCAAATGATATTATTTGGGTATTACCTGAAAATGATGGTGAACGTACATTGCTATGGGAAAGTTATAAATAAGTAAAAGGAATAAATGCAAATATGAAAAAAGATAATGCAAAGAAAATGGGTTCGTTTGATTACAAAACCCTTGCTGAATTAAAGCAAGAGCAGAACGCATATATTCCGGGTTTTGTTTTAAATAAAAATAATTATAAAATCCCAGCAAATGATTTTATGAACAAGGTATATCATGATAATACCTTGATTGGCGATGGAACACCCGCATATCCATTGAGCGTTATTGGTGGCGGTTCAAGTGCATCAGGCTCTAATGTTAATATAGATTCTCCGCAAAATACAATTATTGTAAAAGAATCGCCTGATAATAATTTTCATTTAGAAGGAACAAACTGGGCTATTAGATATAATGTTTCTTATGACCAAAGTGTTTATGATTCATTATATCCAATAGATGGTGAAATAGAATCTGAAATTATACATGATAATCCAAATGATCCAGTATTAAAATTTGTTTTAAATGATTCAACTGATAAAGTTATTACAACATTTACATTAAATAAATCAGAAAATTCTAATCCGGTTTATTTAGCACAGTTTACTGGTAGTTTTTCATTTGGTTTTGACCCTGGTTTATATGACCCATATTATGCTTTAAATATTCAATCAAATGGATATGGCACACAGACAAATAGTATAAATGTTTTTACTGGTATTGCTGAAATGGGAACACAACCAGAAGAACTAGTGTTCAAGTCTGATTTTGATGCATTAGTAGCTAGAATTGATGCACTTGAAGGCAAGGTCCATGTAACTAGCGATGTTGTATTTGATGGTGATTCCGTTGTATTTAATAATGTTCCGTTAACATACGAAACAGTTGAAATACCAAATGAAATGCAATACAATAATCAAACATTAAGGTTTAACGATAAAACATTAAATTATTCTGTAGTAACTGAATAATAAAGAATTTAAAGAGAGGAAAAATTATGGCAGAAAATGTATTAGATGTAGTTCCAGGCGCTGGAATCGCCATGACAGAAGGTTCAGGCACTGACCAAGGAAAATTATTTATTAGCGCACTTAATAACGGTAGTGTTTATTATGGTTCTTATAATGGTGATAATACTTATAATGGACCTGAAACAAATAGTTATTTCTTTTTAACATATTATAATGGATCTGGTAGTTCACTTAATTATACTATTTTTGTAAAATCAAATGAACAAATTTCAGTAGATCCAGATAGTACTGAAACAAATGACTATATTGTTACATATTATCCTATTAAACCATCTGTAACATATGTATTAGTTGGAACCGGTAAAGTGCCTAAAACCGCTACTATTGATGGTACTGGAACATTATTGGTTAATATTACTTCTTGGACTAAAACATCTACTGAACCAAATAGCCAAGCTTAAAATAAAAAGTTTAAAATAAGGAGATACATTTATGAGTACATTAACATTGACCCAAGGAACAGGGGTTACATTAAGAAAAAGCGGCGCAAATTTAATTATTGATGCCGAAGGTGGTGGCGGTGGCACTGGCAATTCTAATTGCTATGTACATTATTTTGTTGATAATGCAGGCGATGGAAATATTCAGATTACTACAGAGCAATATAATGCTATATTTAGTGAAGCTGAAATGCAAAATTCTGTTATTATTCTCAAGATATTTACACCAGGTGGTGCAGGTGAAGCTACCAACCAGTCAGTATATGTTTTAGACGGTGTATATACATCACCCGATGGAAATTATACTGAAATTGGTTTTAATAATGAATATATTTATTATTCAAATAATAAAGCACATTCAAAATCTAGAGAATATAAGCTAGGTCGTACTAGAAATGCTGCTACTTCGACATATGATTACACTTGTTTCTATCTTGATCCGCCGACAGATACTACGCCAATGGCATATTATTCAATGGGATTAGATAGCTCAGGTCAACCTATGAATACTCCATCTAATCCGAATGATTATAATATAATATTAACTGCTAAGATTGATGGTAATAAAAGTGGTGGTGGTTCAACTATGGAGTGGTTTTATATGATTTATTCTGGATATACTAATCCAGTAACCTCAGGTGCACCTAAAACATATACAGTAACATATAAATCTATAACTGGTACTAAATCTCTTGTGGCTACAAGAACTGGTGAAACTGGTGATTGGACCTGGACATTATCATAATAAAAAATTCAGAAAATATACAATAAAAGACAGATTAATTCTGTCTTTTATTTTTATGGGTTGACAAAAATAAAATAAATATTATATTGTATTATTATACTTTATTATAAGGAGACAATAAAAATGAAAACATTAAAATCATTAATTCTAATTCTATTGTTTGCCTGTTGTAGTCTGTTTGCCGGCCCCGGCTTAGCAGACGGTGCAGCAAAGTTCGTAGGTAACATTACGACACAAGGGCAAGTACGTTCTGATTTTACTACATTGTGGAATCAGATTACAGCAGAAAACGAATGTAAGTGGGCTTCTATTGAAGGCACACAAGGTCGTTACAATTGGAGTGGATGTGACGCAGCCTATAATTGGGCAAAGAATAATGGCGGTCACTTCAAATTTCACGCCCTTGTCTGGGGTTCGCAATATCCTAGCTGGCTAAATGGTAAGTCTGCTGAAGATACAAAGAAAGCAATTACGAATTGGATGGACGCTGTAAAAAATCATTATCCTGATTTGGAAATGATTGACGTTGTTAACGAAGCTATTAAGTCTGGTGGTAAGTATCATTCTGATTATGGCCCACAGGGTGGAAATAACATTATTGCAGCATTAGGCGGTGATAATGGTAATTATGAATTCGTTGCTACTGCATTTAAGATGGCAAGAGAACGTTGGCCGGATGCAATTTTGATTTATAATGACTATAATACAGTTCAATGGCAAAAGAATGAAGGAATTGACCTAATTAACAAATTGAAACAACAAGGTGCTCCAGTTGATGCCTATGGTCTTCAAGCTCATGATATGATGAGCCAAGGCGGTGGAAATGGTGGAACTGGCGGTGGTGGTTCGTGCTTGAACATTAATACATTGAAGTCTGTAATTGAAGAAATTTGGAATAAGACTCAGATGCCAATGTTCATTAGTGAATATGATATTTTCACAGACGATGATAATATTCAGAAGCAGTGCTATCAGGAACAGATTTCTTATTTCATGGAAAATGAACATATTGCTGGTATTACTCTTTGGGGTTATATCTATGGTGCAACTTGGAATAGCGGAACATCTGGTATTATCAGGAATAACCAAGATAGAGCAGCAATGACATGGTTGAAGTCTTATTTGAAGGATAATAAAGGCGTAAATTCTACAGGTCTTCCAACTGGTGATGGTGTAACGATTGTTGAACCTGAACCGCAGAAGCCTTTCAAGGGTGAAGCATTTAATCTTGCATTCCCAATTGAAGCTGAAGATTTTGATATTCCTGGTAAGGGAACAGGTAACAATTCTTATTCTGTAAGTGGCGATTGTGATGATACATGGAATACAGAATACCGTAAAGGAACAACTGTAAAGATTGGCGAAAAGAATGGTGGATTGGTTCTCGGTTGTAACCCAACAGGTAATTACTTCCAGTATACTGTTAAGGTTCCTGAAGCAGGCAATTACTATGTATATGCAACAGTAGCTGCAGATGGTGAAGGTGCTATTCTATTCAAGGTTGGCGACAAGGCAGTATCTGATACATTGAAGTTCACAGGTGACTCATGGTCTAAGTTTGAAAAGATTAAGGGACAGGCAACATTCAGCACTGCTGGTGAACAAATTTTGACATTGGAAATTGCTCAAGGCTATATTGATGTTGATAATTTCGAATTTGCCGTAACTGATTGTGCTCCAGGTGATGCTCTTTGTGGCGGACCGTCATACAACTGTGATGCTTATCCTGATGATCCTATGTGTAAGACTGTTGTATTTGCCCCTATTCAGAAACAGCAGAAATTACAGCATTACAAGATTTTCGACCTTAATGGTAACTATCTTGGCGTAATTAGTGGATATAGCAAGGTTGATGCTGCAAATGTAGTAACAAGCAAGCTGCATACAAGAGTAATTCTTATTAATAAGTAATAATAGATACATATTTAAAAGGACGGTAGAAATACCGTCTTTTTTATTTACCGTTTACAAAAATAAATATTTTTACTATATTTTATTATGTTAAACTGGTAATATTATAAAGGAACATAAATGTCTATAAATATGACTCGCCAAGAAGCTGAAATGCAGTTGGAACAAGAAAGGATTGAAAATGAGGAAAAACAATTCTGGAGCATATTTGGCGTTAATGAACCATCAGTTAATACAAAAAATATAGAATACCATAGAGAACCAAGTGATATTACTTGGGAAGATCCAAAGAAAGCAGTTCCTAAGTATAATGATACTGTTCTTGTCGCAATTAAATGGGAGAATGGTTATAGTGGGATATATCTTGGTAAGAGAGTAGCCAGCAATGATACAAGTTGGGTATTTGATTATGATAATAAGCCAGTATATCCTATAAAGACTAAGCTGCGATATAAGAACCGCTACTATGGTAATATTATCGGTTGGACATATTTAAAGGAATTAAGATGAAAAAATTATTCATTACATTAATGTTAATGGCAAGCTTTGCTTTTGCTGACGTTAAACTTGACTTCCATGTATCTGTAAATCGTATGGGCTGTTCTTTAGTTCAGTGGATTGAAAATGATTATGAAAGTGGTGTAAAATGGAAGTATTACGGAAAGTTTGCTTGTAAAGTAAATCCTGATAAGGTTCCGGCTAGAATTGTAGGATTGAAGTTCCTCGATGTTTCAAGAAACCTTAAAGGTGAATATGTATTTACATACGGTCTCGACCAATAGGAGACTAATATGAATTATTTAAAAGCATATTACGCGATAATTGCTAATGCTAGTGGTAGAAAACCCAGTATTCTCTACGATAAACATCATATTATCCCACAAAGCCAAGGTGGACCTGATATTGAGTCAAACTGGATTTATCTGACACCAAAGGAGCATGTCGTGGCACATCATTGTTTAGCAAAGGCATATCCAGATAATGAGAAACTAAATTCTGGATTTAATGTTAACGATTTAAATAGTTATACATGCTACAAGTATATGATGAGAATTCGTGACTTAGCATGTTCATTAGAAGCAGCAAAGAAAAAATTAGAAATTATAGAAAAAATCGAACTTCTTTGTGATGCTGTGAAGAAACTAAATATTGAAAATCTTCCTGCAACAAAGACTGGAGATGGTAAAAGAATTAGACGTAATCAAGCGACTAGTAAAGGAAAGACAAATGGAAAATAAAGAACATTTTACTTCAATCATTAATTTAAGCTCTAAACCGTTAGCTGAAGAAGCAGTTAATGCTATACTTTATAAGCAACTGGATGAAGCTAATGATGTTTTGGAAGAATATAATCTGAAAATTACCAAATTTGATGTAGAATTTGATGAAAATGGTCATGCAATTAAGCAAACTTTGACTATTGAAGATTTTAAAAGATAATATTATTTAAAAATAATATGTTAATGCGGGTTTACATAACCCGCATTTTTTACTATATTTGTAGTGAAATTATAAATATATAGAAATTTTAATAATAGAGGAAGAAAATGAAGAAAATATTTGGAATTATTCTTTTCTTAATTGCATTTGCGATAGGCGCAGATGTTAGACCGTTCGTATATGAAAATATCGGACAAGATTCTGCTACACAACAGACGCAATATGAATACATGTTGCAGTATAAGCTATATGGTGCCGATTATTTAAAGATGGGACGAAGAGTTAAGATACCTGATAAATCTGGTTGGAATGGTTCTTCTGGTCCGATTACATCGTATGAACAGTTAGTATTGGGTGGTCCAGTATTAACTGATAGTGCTATTGCATTGGGTAATGAATGTCAGATTACAACTGGCCCAATTCGTGCTAATACATTTACTTCTGATAATGATAATGGTAATGCTTTATTTGCTGGTAATATTTGCTTGAATAATCCAGTAGACCCAACATCACAGACACCAACTGGTGTTAATAGAGGTAATGGTAAGTATAGTTGTGATAGTGTTCCTCCAGCTCCTACTGGCTTGAGAATGCCTATTATTACTTTCCCAGATACTACACAATTAAATATTACTGTTCCAGACCGCGGAAAGGTTTTTGTTGATATTCCAGATGTTCCGACTTATGACTTTTATGTAAATTCTATTAAAACTGGAACTGAAGATACTTTGTATTTCAGATATGCTAATCGTGGAACACTTGTAAGAATTTTTGTCAAGGACCAGATTGTAATCGGAAACCACACTGTTATTCAGACCTTCTATAATGACTCAGCTGTTGCTCAGGATAAGTATCGTGGTAACTTGTTATTCTATACAAACAAAGATATTAGAATTACAAATACTGACTATGTAAAGCTTCAGGGTTCATTTATTTCTACTGAAGAAATTTATTTGAGAAGTAATATTGACTTCTCTGGTCAGTTGCTTGCTAATAGATTGGAACTCGGTGATGATTTTAAGGGTGAAAACTTCCACTTTGTTAAGTTTGACCCTGATACTATTGACGTAAAATTGGATAAGTATGGCGGTTTAAGAGAAAATGACTCTACTGTTATTATTCCTATCGAATTGAGTGATACTGCTTCTATTGCTGTATTCTTTACATATTGCTTTGATTTGAAAGACGGTGTAACTGTTGATGATTTCAATATTCCACCGACATTCCCGATTTGTGGAACAGATAGGTCTATTGAAGTTTCTATTCCTATGGGTTCGAAAGTTCCTAGCACACCTATTCAGGTTAATGTTAAGAAAGATACATTAGTAGAACCAAATGAATATCTTGTATTGCATATTGATAGTATTACTGGTGCTATTTTGCCGAATGGTGAAACTTCAGGTGAGTTAGTTATTCATATTATTGATGCTCCTATTGGACATGTTGAATTTGATACTACAAAGACATATAAGTTCGAGGAAAATAAGCTTGGCGAAGTAGATGCAATCAAGATTTTAAATGGAACTGAAAATACTCGTTTCCATCTTGATAGTGCATATACTGATAGATATGAATTGGATAGCTTGACTGGTAAGTTGACACTTATTGGTGAACCGTTAGATTATGAAAAGGCGGCAATCGATATTATTAAGGTTACATTGACTGACACTGGCAATGTAAGTGTAACTCGTAATATTCCTATTTCTGTAATTGATGTTAATGAAGCTCCGACAATCGATGATGTAACTACTAATCTTCCGGAAAATCTTATTCATCCGTTCATGGTTGAGAAGTTAGTTGCAAAAGATCCAGATACTAAGACAGCATTTACTCAGAATGTATTCACAATGCTTGAAGGTGATACAAGTATCTTCAGACTTGATTCTGATGGCGAATTGTGGGCTAAGAAGACATTTGACTATGAAACAGACCAAAAGACTTATACAATTAAGGTTTTGGTTCAGGATAAGAATGATCCTAGCTTAAAGGATAGTGCTATTGTTACTGTTAATATTACAAATAGCAATGATGGTCCTAAGTTCGATACTCATGATACTACATTCTATGTAGATGAAAATAAGTCATTTAAGGATAGTGTAAAGGCTACTGACCAAGATGGTGATAAGATTATTTATTCTATTGTTGGAACTGTTCCTTTCAAAATTGATTCTACTGGTGTAATTACTTCTACCAGAACATTTGATTATGAAAAAGAAAAAGGATTTACATTCAAGGTAGTTGCTGACGATGGTAAAGCAAAAGATACAATGACTGTAAATATAAAAGTAACTGATGTTAATGAACCAGTTCATACTAAAGATACTACATTTGTTGTAGATGAAGGCAAGACTGGCGAAATCGGTAAAGTCAAAGGAGAGGACGAAGATGGAAAGCCTGTTAAATTTTCTTGCGATGATACAGTTCATTACAGCATCGATACTAATACTGGTGTTCTTAGACTGGTAGACCCATTTGACTATGAAGTTACTAAGTCTGATACGGTTAAGGTATTTGTAACTGATGGAGTATTTACTGATACTGCAATAGTTGTTGTTAATGTCAATAATGTAAATGAACCGCCTGTATTACAGCCGAATGACTCTCTTATAGTTCCCGAAAATTGCAAGAGCTGTATTGTTGGTATCATTACTGCTGTTGATCCAGATAGCGATAAGGTAATTTACGAAGTTAAGGAACCAGGCTTTACAATCGATACTAATGGAGTATTAAAGCTCACTGACCCTCTTGATTATGAGAAAACCCCAGAAGTTAAGATTACAGTTATTGCAAAGGATTCTAGTGGTGCAGCTGATACTGCTACCTATGTAATCAAGGTAACGGATATTAATGAACCAGTTCATGTTCAAGATACTACTTGTTCTGTAAAGGAAAATTATACTGGTAAGGTTTGCAAGATTACTGCAACCGATGAAGATAAAACAACTCCTAAGTATATAATTACCGATACTACGAACTATTCTATCGATTCTACTGGCGTAATTACCATTAAGAACCCGATTGATTATGAAAAGAAGGCTAAAGACACTGTAACAGTTATTGTAACCGATGGTGAATTTTCTGATACTGCTCAGGTAATTATCAGAGTTCTCGATGAACCTGAAGATGTAAAGATTACAGAATGGGACAAGAACCCGCCACCTGATACTGTAAAGACAAATGATCCTGACCATGAATTTAAGTGGACTATTTGTGAAGGTGATAGCTGCACAACTCATTACGATAATCCTAGAATTCATAAGGACACAACCATTAAGGTATGTAATGACAAGAAGACTGTTTGCGATTCTATTGTAGTATTATTCAATGATGCTCCGCCAGTTGTTACTTTGACTAATGCAAAGTCTACTGACGCCTTGATTGACTATATTACTATTGAAGAAGAAAAGGATGACAAGATTTATGTCAATAAGAAAGATAACGAATTAAAGGTTACTGTTCGTGATACTATTCATAAGACAGAAAAGACTTTTCCGATTGATGTTAAGCTTGATACACTCCATGTTTCTTCTAAGAATGTAACCGAATATAATTACTTGATTGATGAGTCTCTTGCTACATATACATCGATTGGTGGTGGCTTGATTGAAGTCAAGGAAGTAGTTAAAGATGGTGATAGAAAGATTACATTAACTAAGATTATCAATAAGAACATGGACCCGATTGATACTGTTCAGACTGTTACATATACAGTTAAGCAGGACGGTAAGGAATTGACTATCACTTATAAGACTGATAATTTGACTGGCCAGAGAGTTAGCGATTATGAAGTTTCTTATAAAGTTGATTCTTGCACTACAGTTTCTTATTATCTTGGTGATGACAAGAAGATTACGAAGAATAAGGAAGGTAACATCGCCTTTACTGTAAGCTATGTATATACTGATGACTTTGGTAATAAGGCTTCTTCTAAGGTAGATATTATCTATGATAATATTCCTCCTAAGGTTGAAATCTTGGAACCGATTGCTAATAGTTCATATAATAGAAATGCAATTCCTGTTAAGTGGACTGTAAATGGCGAAGTTCAAGATACATTGACATTACAGAGAATTGAAAAAGGTGTAAACTTCGTAGTTAGAAGATATGTTGATAAGGCAGGTAACGTTGCTGCTGATACAGTCATGATTATTATGAAGGAAGCTAAGGATATTGCTATTGAAGTAGTTAATCCTGTAACTCATCTTAACCAAGATAAGATTGACAGTTTCTATAATGAAGGTAACAAGTATGATAAGAAAAATCCGTATACTGTTACTACATTAAAGGGTGATGATAAGCCAAATCCTGTTGGTGTCGGTTTCAAGGTAGATATTGTATTACCTTCTGTTTCTCCAACTGGTGGTCTTGCTTCTCTTGATGATATCGTTAAAAATGGTATGATTCCTGTTGATGATAAGGGCGAAATCGTTGGTGCTTCTACTAAGGGAATTCCTGTTGACCAGTATGTTGAAGAACATTGTACAGAAGAATTTCAGAAGGATTATCAGAAGCATGGATTGAATATTCCTCTTTATGATGTTAAATATACATTACATCTCTGGATTTATACTACCCAGGCTAACTATGTAAATGATTTTAATGTAGAATATACATTGAATGATGAAGATGAAGTTACAGCTGCAGGAACTGTCGAAATGGTTGTTGATTGGATTACCGATAAGGACGGTCATGTAAAGGCTAAGAATGGTCATGGATTAGGAACTGGTGCTTATATTACCAAACTCTATTCTAAGTCCATAGCAAAGCACCGTTGCGACTATAAGGGCCAAAAGAAGGGTGATAAGACTGTAAAGAAGGAAGAAGACTTTACAACATTCGGTTACAAGAGACCGGTTGCTAAGTGAGGTTATAATGAAAATTAAGTTCATTAATCCATTTTCTGAAGAGTTCTTTTCAAAAGAAAAAGAATTATCAGATATTTGGAAATCTCAGAATTTACAGGATAACACGGATAACAATGATGCATTTGTTCATTTAAGTTATAAAAGATTAAATCCTTAAATATTAAAACCTAGGTTAAAAGCCTAGGTTTTTTCTATAAATAATGTAAACAATATAAAGTTTAAGGAGAAACATAATGAATTTAAATGAAGCAAAACAACTTTTAAAAGAAAATGGTTATCAAATAAATGAAGACTTACCAGCTAAAGATCAAGATGCTTTTCAATGGAGAACATTTAGAAAAGACGCCAATAAAATATTAGCTGGATTCGCTGCTAAATTTATTGAACTTGCAGCAACAGAACTTGTTCAGGAAGGCGGTGCAGCCGTAGATATGAATGAATTGTGGGATTCTGTTGGTGGTAAAGACGAGTTCATTAAAACTTTAATAATAGATGAAAACGAAGTACTATTAGATTATGTTGGCGAATTATGGCAAGCTGCAAATGATGCAAAAAACCTAAATATTAAATAAAATGTAAAATATTAAATATTATAACCTAGGTTAAAAGCCTAGGTTTTTTTCTATAAATAATATAAAGTTTAAGTTTAAGGAGAAAATAATGGATTTAAATGAAGCTACAAAAATTTTAGCCAACAATGGTTATGCTATTGATGAAGGCATTGGTAATTTTTTGAAGAAAGCACGTCGTTCTGTATTTGGAAAAAATAAGGATGATGAAGATATTTTAGCAAAGCGTAGAGCTAGACAAGAACAACAAGCTAAAACTCATGCTGATGATGAAAAGCAAAGAGAAGGAACATTGTCTGCATCTGATGACTATACATCTGATGTTTTAAGATATTTACAAGATGAAGAAGAGTATAGAGCAATTTATGAAATTTTGGTTAAATTGCGTAAGAAATATGGAAAATATATTATGTATTCTAATGCCTTAACTCCTCATCGTATCAGTGTTAGTGCAGTTTACCAAAAAAATTCTACATCTAGGGAAATGGCTGGAAAATATAGTGACAGAAATGGCGGTAAATACGCTTCTGCTCCAGTTGATAGAAAACAATATAATTTCTGTAAAGTTGGCGAAATCGGATTATTAGCTACAGATAGATTTAACTATTCTGACCGCAAAGGTGGTTTTGACGATAATGATTCCAATGCTCACATGAAATATGCAACTTCTGTAGAAAATGCTATGAATAGTAAGTATACAGAAACTGATGACATTAAAGAATGGGCAGTTGAAATAAATGATATCGTTAATGAAATTGTAAATTCAAAGAGTAAAAATGCAGCTAATGATTGGGAACAGAATATTGACCAGAATGAATCTGCAAAGTTTAATAAAGGAGAAAATAACATGGATTTAAATGAAGCAAAACAGATTTTAAAAAGAAATGGTTATATCTGTGAAGGTTTTATGGACAAATTGAAACTGAAGAAGGATAAATTCTTTGGTCAAAGCAAGTATAATGAAGATCTTGCAGCCGAACTTCAAGATGTATCAATTACTGATTATTCTAAAATTCTTCAGGTATTAGCAGATTATGGTTTAGAAGATGAATTGAAGAAAGCCGGTAATTGGAATGATTTTGATCCAGATGAACCAGGTGAATTCTGGGCATGTTTACAAGGTGCATTAGGTTGGAAAGTTAGTGCATTTAGCTCTGGAAATGGAGATGGCTCTTGGGTTAATATCAATGGTAAGAAATGTAAGTCTGCTTATCAAGCCTATGTTGCAATGCAAAATGGTAAGTATGAAGGCTAATAGTTTGTAAAACGTTAAATATATTTTACGATATTATAGACAAGAACAGGTATTTACAAGATACCTGTTTTTTATTATATTTTATGCAAACAATAACAATAAACACTAAAATAAGGAAAACATAAAATATGTCTAATATCTATATTATCGGCGGCGTTGCTGCTGCTCTCATCTTCCTCGGTATCATCTTTGTGATGTCTTATATTAAGGCTCCGCCTGATACCGCATATATTATCTCTGGTATTCGAAAAATGCCGAGATACATCATCGGTAAAGCTGGTATCAGAATTCCGTTCCTTGAAAGATTTGACGTGCTTTCTCTGAAGCTTATTAAGATTGACGTCAAGACTAAGCAATCAATTCCGACCGCGGATTATATTAATGTGACAGTTGATGCAAACGTTAACGTTAAGATTTCTAATAATGAAAAACTTTTGCCGATTGCAGCACAGAACTTCTTGAATAAGGACACTAGTTATATTGCAGGCGTTGTAAATGAAGTTCTTGAAGGTAATATGAGAGAGATTGTCGGTAAGATGAAGCTTACTGACATGATTGGTGACCGAAAGGCATTCGCACAACAGGTTACAGAAAATGTTACTCCTGACCTCGCCGCTATGGGACTTGACTTGGTATCGTTCAATGTTCAGAATTTTGAAGATGATAATGATGTGATTGTTAACCTTGGTATTGATAATATCGTTGCAATTAAAAAGCAGGCAGCAATTTCTAAGGCTCAGGCTGAAAAGGATATTAAGGTTGCACAGGCTGTTGCTAAGAAGGAAGCAAATGACGCTGAAGTTAAGACCGAAACAACTATTGCTGAACGAAACAATGAACTTGAAATTAAGAAAGCAAACCTGAAGAAGGAAGCAGATAATCAGAAGGCTATTGCAGATGCTGCTTACGAAATTCAGAAGCAGACTCAGTTGAAGCAAATTAACATTACCGCAGCTGAAGCTGAAGTTGCAAAGCAGGAAAAGGAAATTGAAATTAGAGAACGTCGTGTAGCAGTTACTCAGAAGGAACTCGAAGCTCAGATTACTAAGAAGGCAGAAGCTGAAAAGTCTGCTGCAATGCTCCAGGCTGAAGCTGCACTCTATGCTAAGCAGAAGCAATCTGACGCTGCTCTGTATGAAAGACAGAAGAAGGCTGAAGCTGAAAAGTATGAACAAGAAAGAAGTGCTGATGCTGACCGTTACGGACAGGAACAGAAGGCAGTTGCAGTTAAGACAATGGCTGAAGCTGATTACGAAGCCGCAGTCAATAAAGCAAAGGGTATTGCTGCTACTGGTGAAGCTGAAGGTCGTGCAAGTAAGCTTAAAGGTGAAGGTGAAGCTGCTGCTACTAAGGCTAAGGGCCTTGCTGAAGCTGAAGCTCTTGATAAGAAGGCTGACGCTATGGCTAAGTATGGTGACGCTGCTAAGCAGGATATGCAGCTCGATGCACTCAAGACTTACTTCGCTCAGTTGCCTGAAATCGCTGGTGCTGTTGCTAAGCCGATGGAAAAGATTGGTAACATCACTATGTATGGTGAAGGTAATGGTGCTAAGCTCACTGGTGACATCACCAAGACCATCTCTCAGATTACAAGTGGTTTGACCGACTCTCTCG
>Ga0310696_10001501_pt1 | contig 33605 bp, 27 predicted proteins | sample AusTroGonzalo_MG_4_FD_203885 | JGI IMG/M metagenome (GOLD analysis project Ga0310696, IMG submission 203885) | Bovine rumen microbial communities from tropical cattle in Woodstock, Queensland, Australia - Gonzalo_02 (v2) (version 2) | ecosystem: Host-associated > Mammals > Digestive system >... | reverse complement strand
CTCGACGATCTTCCTTGCGAGCGTGAGCCCGTTGGAATGGATCCCAGAGGATCTCAGGGATACGATCAGGTCCCCTTCCTGGCATTTCTCGCCGGTGACGATCCTGTCCTTGGCCACGTAACCGAGACAGGTACCTGAGAGGTCCACTCCGTTCACGATCTCCGGAAGGACGGCTATCTCCCCTCCGACGATCTCCATGTTGGACAGCTCGGCGCCTTTCTGCAGGCCTTTGCCGATCTCCCTGGTGATATCCTCGTTGGGCTTGTCTATCGCGATGTAGTCCACGAACGATGTCGGTTCGGCATTGACGCAGATCGTGTCGTTGACGTTCATCGCTATGCAGTCGATCCCGACGGTGTCCCATTTGTTCAGGGCCTCCGCGATCATGAGCTTCGTACCTACGCCATCGGTGGCGAGCGTGATGTACCTGTCGCCGAAATCTATCAGGCTGGCGAAAAGGCCGGGGATGCGCACGTTCTGGCCGATCCCATCCCTCTTGTACTCCAGCTTGTCGACCAGCGCCTTGATCGCACTGGATTTCTGGTCGATGCTAACGCCTGATTTCTCGTAGGTCCAACCGCTCATCGTTATCCTCGTTCCGCAGTATACGATGCCAGTAAATTATGGATTCGGTCTGTTGCCGCGGTATCCATGGAACGGGGGTTGAACGTCTTTTTATCGTAGAGTTCGTTATGGTGGTCAGATTGATGATGTCCGAGAAGGTGATCGTGACCGGTGGAGCGGGGTTCATTCCCTCGCATGTCGACGATGCTCTAGTCGACAGGGGTTACGACGTCACCGCCGTGGATGTCCTGGGCAGGGACAGATGCCGGAACATCGCCCATCTGTTCGGCAGACCGAACTTCCATTATGTGCAAGCGGATGTCGCCGACACGGACGCCATGGTGAAGATCACCGAGGGCGCGGATTTCGTGTACCATCTGGCCGCGAATTCCGACATCCCGAACGGAGGGAAGGACCCATCCATCGATTTCAGCAGGACACTCATGACCACCCGTTCGGTGCTCGAGGCGATGAGGATCAACGGCATCGGCGATATGTTCTTCTCCTCCAGTTCCGCGGTCTACGGGGATAGGAAAGGTCTCCTCGACGAGCAGACCGGCGGCCTTCAGCCCATATCTTATTACGGCGCATGCAAGCTCGCCTCCGAGTCTATGATATCGTCATACGCATACATGAATGACTTCAATGCCTTGATAATGAGGTTCCCGAACGTCATCGGCTCCCGTCTCACGCACGGTGTGATTCTGGATTTCATAAAGAGGCTGAAGCGGGACCCGAAGAGGCTCCAGATCCTCGGGGACGGCAATCAGAACAAGCAGTACGTCTACGTCCTGGACCTGGTCAGAGGGATATGCGACTTCTCGGACAGGATAGAGGACGGTGTCAATCTCTACAACATATCCACCGAGTCATCCACCGATGTGAACACGATCGCCCGTCTGGTCTGCGAGAGGATGGGTCTCGACCCGGAGTATGAGTACACCGGCGGATCCGTCGGCTGGAAAGGGGACGTGTCTTCTTTCGCCTATAATGTGGAAAAGGCGAAGGCCAGAGGATGGAAGTACGAGTTCGATTCCCTCGGGGCCGTGAAGGAGACGCTGAGGGTCCTGGACATCGACGGCATCGAGTGAGTGTCCGGCCATTGTTGAAGTCGTTCACGGACATTGCTGGAGATTGTACAAATCGTATCCTCACAGCGAAGACGCCAATTCCCTGGCCTCATTGGTCTTGCCAGATCCCAGAACCTCGCCGACGTTCTCCCATCCGACAGTTTCGGCGAATGTGCGGTACCAGTCTACGGCCAGATCGTAATGTGGATCGTCCGAGGTCATGAGGAGTGCGCATTTCCTGCGGCAGGCCTCGAACCCGTACCTCTGGAAGGCCGCGAACAGACGGTCAGTGGTCGTCTTGAGAGGACCGGCGACACCGAAGAAGTAGACCGGGGACGCCATCACCACGGTATCGCAGTTCTTGAACGCCTCGTATATCGAGGACATCTCGTCCCTCTGGACGCAGGGGTCCCCATTGCGGGAGCATCCCATGCATGCCATGCATCCGCGTATGGTCATGGTCTGCAGGTAGAATTCCTTGACCGTGTGGCCGGTCTCCGTCGCACCCTTCGTGAAGGCCTCCACGAGAGATGCCGTGTTCCCGTTCTTCCTTGCAGCCGCATTGAGTATGATTATGTTGGCCATGTGATCATCCGGTATTCGTCCAACGTCTCGGAGAGCAGATATAACCTTGCCCCGGAACCCCTCACTTTTAGTTGGCTTTGAGATATTGGTTTGGAAGTCCGAGTATGGTCAGGGAGGCCAGCATATCGGTGCAATCGAAGAAGTCGTCGTTAAAAGTCGACGTTTGTCGTATGCAGCGGGCTTCTCGATAAGTGAGCGGTAAGGAAACGTGAAGCCCGCATTGGTGTTAATATGCCCTGGTAGTAGAAATAAAGAACAGTCACCAAGACATTCTTCAATGGACTTTAATGGTCCGTGCGTGACGTCGATGGACGAACACATGCAACGGCACGCATCGATAACGTCTGGCTGTCGGTCCAGCGCTGGTCTGGGACCGTTTCTCAAGAATACTTTATAACGGCCATGTGCATCTTCACGTATGGCCGATCTGCATGACCGTTGGGTGGCTGAGAGGAGGCGCGAGCATTACTACAAGCTGGCCAAGAAGCTCAACTATCGTTCCAGAGCATCGTTCAAGCTGATTCAGATCGATGACAGGTTCGGGATATTCAAGGCAGGCGATTCCGTAGTGGACCTCGGAGCCTGTCCGGGAGGATGGTGTCAGGTCGCCCAAGAGAGGACGTGGCCCAACGGCCATGTCATTGGCGTGGATCTCAGATACATCAGGCCCATGGACGGTGTGGAGTTCATCATCGGGGACATCACGGAGGACTCCACAATGAGGGAGCTGCTCGAGAAGTTCAACGGCAAGGCCGACGTGGTCCTCTCGGATATGGCACCGAACATCGCCGGACATTATTCCACGGACCATGCCAGATCCATCAACCTCTGTATGTTCGCTGTCGATGTCTGCGACCGTATCCTCAAGAAGGAGGGCAAGCTTGTCATGAAGGTGTTCATGGGGGACATGTTCGATTCATTGAAGGAGGAGCTGGAGAAGCGCTTCCAGTCCGTGAAGGTCCACTCTCCCGATGCATCCAGGCCCACCTCCTCGGAGGTCTATGTCATCTGCCAGGGATTCTATGGCAAATCCGTGAAGCTCAAGGATGTGGCCGAGAAGGAGAAGAAACCCGAGTTCACGGTCAAAGGGGGATTCATATGAGGCCCTCCAAGATAGTCTGCGTCGGTTGGAACTACCGCTCCCACGTGAAGGAGCTGAAGTCCAAGCTCCCAGAGGTGCCCACCATATTCTTCAAGCCCACCTCATGTCTCATCGGGGACGGCGAGGACATAGTCATCCCGGAAGGGGTCACGAACGTTCAGCACGAGGTGGAGCTTGCAGTGATCTACGGGAAGGACTGCAAGGATGTGTCCGAGTCCGAATCCATGGATTACATCAGCCATGCGGCCGTCTTCAACGATGTCTCCGCAAGGGACATGCAATGGAAGGCCCGCGAGGAGGGTAACACCTGGGACCTCAGCAAGGGAATCGACACCTTCGGTCCGATGTCCGACCCGGTGCCGATCGGCGATGTGGGTGACATCCAGGACCTCGACCTCAAACTGACCGTCAACGGAGAGGTGAGGCAGCTGGGCAACACCGGCAACATGATATTCCCTGTCCCGTGGCTGATATCCTACGTTTCCAGATACATCACGATGTACGAGGGGGACATACTGATAACCGGGACACCCGAAGGAGTATCCGAGATCAGGCCCGGCGATACCGTCATCGCCGAGATATCCAGGGTCGGTAAGCTCACCAACGTCGTCAGGAAGGCCTGAGGGATCAGTCCCAGAATCTCTTGTTCTTTGCGAAGAGTATCTCCGCATCCAGGATGTCCCTGAGGAACTCATCCTCATCGTTGTGCAGGGTGCGCAGGATCCTGGAGGCCGTGTCCGGACCTATGCCCCTTCCGGCCAACACGAGCACTGCGCGGCGGCCATGTTCGAAGACGAGGTTAGCGTTCCTGCTCATCTTCTGCAGGTCCATTTTCTCCTGTTTGGATAGGGCCGGCTCCCTAATCAGCTTCACGGTGTCCCTCTCGTAGTTCTTGAGGACCGCGATCATGACGCCCCCGCACTGGGGGCAGCGGAACTTCTTCGGGGCGTCCGCGACCCTGAATCTCGATTGCGAGCCGCAGTGCATGCAGGATGCGAAAAGCGTCTCGTCCTCCAGCCTCTTCTTGAGCGCCATGAGTATCGCATGGTCGGCGCGCAGCGGCTGCATGAGCTCCTTGGACCTCGTTATCCCCTCCAATCCTATGGCGGAGAGCTTCCCGACCACCAGCTGTATCTCGCCGCTGTCGATCATCGACACGACCTTCTCGGAGTTGGGGATATCCAGATCCTCCCAGAGGACCTTGTTTATCGCCTCGGTGTAGGCGGGCGTGTCCTTGTGCAGGTCGAACAGCCTGTTGAAGTTCATGAACCTGTGGTCCGCCTCCTTCTCGATGATCCCGAACTTCTTCGCGACGTAGACGAACCTCCATCTCAGGAATGACGAGTTCAGTATCGTCATCCTAGTCAGGGCCTCCACGGTACCCGGCCTCACGGACCGGATGGTGCCCATCATCGCATCCCTGTCGACGTGTCTCGGAAGCTCCAGGATTATGCGGTACGGGTCGGTCGTGACACCGATGGACTCCCCGAGGCGGGCGGTGAGGAGAGCCGAGTAGATCTTCCCGAGGGTCTCGTTCACACGGCTGCCGAAGCATCCGTTGATGATGGCCACCCCGTCGGAGATCTCGACGGTGACGACCTTGTCGGTGGGCATTACGGACTTCTCGTCCTGTGATGCGAAGTACTCCTTGAGCACTCCGGTGCATCCCTCGTCGCCGGGATAGTCCTTGAAGTTCCTCAGCCTCCTCATCTTCCCGACCTCCATGGCGACCTCGTACGGGACGGGTATGTCCGACCCGACCCAATTGGGTACGGAACCGACCTCCTTGGCCTCCTCCACGAGGATCTCGTCCTCCCTCATCTCCACGATACGCCATGTCCTCCCTTTGGCGATGAACATGGCGAACTCCTCGGCGAAGGATGCGACGAAGCTCTCGTCCAGGGTCCCGATGATGGCCCTGGTCCCGATGTCGCGCACCATGTATGTCCTCTCGTCGGGGATCATGGAGATGTTGTCGTAGAAGTAGTTCATCCCCTTCTTGGACCTCTTGAACGTGTCGCCGTCGTCGAACACCATCTTGATGCTCTTCAGCTGCTCCAGCACATCCAGCATCTGATCCTTGGTCAGGTTCCTGAACGGGTAGGCGTTGTGTATCATCTTGTAGGCCAGATCCTTGTCCATCGCGCCCGTCATGGTCATGGCGATGAGCTGGTTGGCCACCACGGTAAGCGGACATTCGCGTCCCTCGAAGTACTCCAGCTCCTTGGAGTCGCATCTGCGGGCGACCACAAGGGCCTCTGCGACCTCGTCGGGGGCGGTGGCGATTATCTTCGCCCTGATTACCTCCCCGATCCTGTGCCCAGCGCGGCCCGCGCGCTGGATCATGCGGGACACCTGCCTTGGGGAGTTATACTGGATGACCATGTCGGTGGTCCCCACGTCGATCCCCAGTTCCAGGGATGAAGTGCATATGAGGCATCTTATCTCGCCCCTCTTGAAGCGGTCCTCCATGTCCATCCTGTTCTCCTTGGACAGGGAGCCGTGGTGGACCTCGATCGATATGTTCTCGTCCCAGAGATGATAGCGGGCGGCCAGCCACTCGGCCGTCTCCCTGGTGTTGACGAAGAATAGGGTGGATTTTCCGCTGTCCACGATCTCCCTCGCCCTCTTCATGACTGCCAGGATGTCGGGGTCGCTCTGGAGTCTGTCCTGGAGGACCGCGTCCTCCGTATCGGGAGCGGGGCTCTCCACCAGGATGTCGAAGTCCCTGTGGGTGTCGTGCTTCCTGATGACGGCCTGCCTGTTGTTTCCGGCCAGGAATCTGGCCACGTTCTCCACGTTACCGACGGTGGCCGAGAGGCCGATCCTCTGGTAGTTGCCTGCGAGCAGCACGAGCCTCTCCATGGCGACGCTCATCTGCGCGCCCCTCTCGGTGTTGGCCAGCTCGTGGATCTCGTCGACGATGACCCATTCCACATGCTTCATGTGCTGGACCAGCCTCTTGCCGGTGAACATGACCTGCAGCGTCTCGGGGGTGGTGATCAGGATCTCCGGAGGGTGCTCCGACTGCTTGGTCCTCTCGGCCTGAGGGGTGTCTCCGTGCCTCACGCCGACGGTGATCCCCAGCTCGCGGCCGTATTCCTCCATCCTCTTCAGCATGTCCCTGTTCAGGGCCCTGAGCGGGGTGATGTAGATGCATCTGATCCCCGGTTTGCCCTTGGTGCGCAGGATCATCTCCAGCACGGGCAGTATGGCCGCCTCGGTCTTCCCGATGCCGGTGGGCGCCACCAGGAGCAGGTTCTCGCCCCTGATGATCCTGGGGATCGAGTCCGCCTGCGGAGGGGTGGGTTCTTTGATGCCCTTGGATTCGAGAACGCGGATGATATCGGGGCAGAGTTCGGGGAACGACATAAAAGAGAAGGATGGGGCCGAGGCCCCTTGATTTGTTCAGGTTTCAGGCCTGGGGTGCGTCCGCGGGAGGCGCGACCTTGGGTGCAGTGACCTCGAGCAGGACCTGGGACAGGTCCATGACCTTGATGCTGGACCCGGCCTTCTTGGCGGCCTGGGTGAGGTTCAGCACGCAGAAGGGGCAGCAGGTGACGAGGATATCCGCTCCCGTCGCCTCGGCATCGTGAATCCTCTCGACACCGATGTTGAGAGCGAAGTCGGGGTACGTGCTCTTGTATCCTCCTCCTGCCCCGCAGCACCTGGAGTTCTCCCTGGACCTCTCCATCTCGATGAACTCCACGCCCTTGATCTTCTTGATGACGTTCCTGGGGGCGTCGTAGACTCCGGAGTGCCTTCCGAGGTGGCAGGGGTCGTGGTAGGTGACCTTGTGGTTGAACTCGTTGTTGAGCGGGAGCTTCCTGTCGTTGATCAGGTTCTCGACGTACTGGGAGAAGTGGTAGACGTTCTGTCCGGCCTTGGCGTAGAACCTTCCGAAGTCGCAAGAGACGGTCTTGTAGCATCCGGAGCATGTCATGACCATGTCCTTCCCTCCGAGGCCGTCCGCCTTCTCGACGTTGTGCTGGGCGCAAGCGGTGGATTCCTTCTCGTTTCCTGTCCTGATGAGAGGGGACGAGCAGCACCACTCGTCGGGTCCGAGGCAGTTCATCTTGATGCCGGCGCGGGCGAGGACCCTGACTCCGGCCTGAGCGATGTGCTGCATCCTGTACGACCCGGTGCATCCGGCGAAGAATATGACGTTGGCGGGGATGTTCCTCTCCACATCCTCGGGCCACCACGCGTCCCTCTTGGAGTCGGGCTCGTTGTAGGGGTTGTGGTTCTTGTGGATGCTCTTTCCCATGGCGACGGCCGCGGGCATGGGGCCGATACCGATATCCACCATCCACTTCCTCATCGTCTCCCAGAGGTCGACGAGACGGATCTTCGCATGGCAGACGACCTCGCAGTTACCGCATCCGGTGCACTTGTACATGGCATCGACGAAGTAGGGGTCGAGGGCAACGGGTCTGTTGAGGAGCTTGTCCATCTGGCCGAGGGCCTTCAGGTCTATCTGCTTGAGGTAGTAGATCTTTCCCCTGGGGGTGACGGAGTCCCAAGGGGTCTGGGCGTGGGCCTCGCAAACATCTATGCAGTATCCGCACTGGACGCACTGTGTGAGCTCCTGGGCGATCTGCGGCATGTTGTTGATCGTGAAGTTCATTATTTTCGGCATTTTCATTCCTCATGGAGCGGGGGCTCCGGATGTAATGGGTCATCCACAGGTTCACCCTATTTAATCGTTATACGGCCGCCATGCTGGTATGGGGTGTTCCGGGCGGACCTTGATGAGAATAAATGAGATTATATCCGAGCATCTCCTAGGCCGGTCCGTGAAGAGCGTATACGACGATTGGACCGGGAACATAATCCCGGAGGCCGACATCAGGAGCCTGGATCCGGAGGCGGTGAGGGCCGTCAAGGCGACCTACATGTCGGAGCACCCCGAGGAGAGGGATACCGTATTGCCCATGGACGACCAGGGGTTCCTGGCACATGCGGGAGTGCTCAAGAGGGGCAAGATAACGGTCGCCGCCATGATACTCATGGGGAAGACCTCCGAGAAGCTCATACCGCCTACGGTCTGCATCAGGTGGAGGCTCCTGGACGTGGACGGGACCCTGGCGGATTCGCGCACCATCGGGGGATCCATGGTCCTCGCCGTCAGGAAGGTCGCATCGATCATCAGCAACTCCACGGTCAGGATCGAGGACGGGGGGAACCAGGTGTTCGCGAGCACGTACCGTGTGGCATCCCTCACCGAGGCGATGTTCAACGCCCTCCAGCATCAGGACTACACCATGGGGGGCACCATAGACGTGATCGAGCGCGAGAGCGAATCGGTAACTGTCTCCAGCAGGGGATCGTTCCCGGATGTTCTGCCGGAATCATTCGTCAAAGGTCAGAACCAGACCATGGCATCCAGGAACGCGTTCCTCATCAAGGTCATGGCCTCCATCGGCCTTGTCTCCAATTCCGGGGCCGGGATCCGCAACTTCTATCTTTCGCAGATCCACAAGCACTTCCCGCTGCCGCGGTTCGTGATTACCGAGGACACCGTCTCCGTGACGTTCCCGGGAAGGAGGGAGGGTCCGGTCTCCCGCGCTCTCGATATACACAGCGACCTGGAGGTACAGGACATCCTCGACCTCGACCGGCTGGATTCCGGGAGGTACGTCTCCGACCGCAGGATGGAGTCCCTGATCTCCAGAGGTCTCGTCGCCGTCTACGACGGCGTCCCCTGCATCAACCTGACATACGGCGACCCCACCTCGCGCTTCAGCAAGGGGTCGGACCAGGATGCCATCATGGCCCTTATCAAGGAGAACGGCTCGGTGACCAGGTCCGATGTGGTCGATGTGCTGAGGTTCAGGGACAGGAAGGGCCTCTCGGAGGAGCAGCTCTCGGTGAAGGCCACGAATCTTCTCCAGACCCTCAGGAGAGAGGGCAGGATCCAGAAGACCGACGGGAGCACCCGTTCCGCACGTTACACGCTGGCATGATCCTCCCCATCGTTCTCGCGGGTGCTCAGGAGGATCACCGAGCCGAGGATCATGACTATCCCCACCACGTTCGTCCATCCGAACGGATCCCCGATGACAAGGCTCAGGATGGTGGCCACCATGGGCTCCATGAATGCCAATATCGACGCCCTTCCGGCATCCATCCCCTTCAGCCCCTTTGTGTAGAAATAGTATGGAAGGACCGTGGATATTACTGCCAGGCCGAGTACGCAGATCGGTACGTGCCAGTCTCCGCAGAGCGAGGCGATCTCCGGGACGTTGCAGAACGGCAGGAGGCAGAGCGAGGCGATTAGGAACGTGTACAGGAGGATCGTCAGCAGGCCGTACTTGGGAATGGCGAACTTAGCGAATATCGAGTAGAGGGCATACCCGAATCCGGCCAGGATCCCGAAGGCTATCCCCATGTTCACGTCGCCGAAGCCCAGGCCGGTTGTGAACACGCATCCGGCGAATGCCAGTGCCAGCGCGATGGCCTTGTTGCGGGTCAGCCTCTCGTGGAAGAGCACCATCGACATGACCATTACGAAGCAGGGGGCGGTGTACAGGAGCACGGAGGCGGTCGATAGGGAGACCATCTGCTGCGATGTGAAGTACATGATGTTGAAGAAGACGATGCTCAGCAGACCCGTGCCTATGAACATCCATATGTCCCTGGGATCGATCCTCAGGAGCTTCCTGTCTACCACCAGGATGACGGTCAGGACGATCGCCGTGGTCACGATGCATCTGCAGAAGGCCATCTGCATTGGGGACATCCCGCTGTCGTAGAGGGACCGGGTGAACAGGCCTATGATGCCCCATAGGGCCGCACCGGTGACCACGCAGACCGTCGGTACCATGTCCTCTCTCAATTCCCTCACTTTCCGACCGAACAATATGCCCGTACAAAACGTAGACGGTTCCAGTCTGACTTGATTTCAGATTAACTACTTGAAGTCCGTTCAGGTTAAGACTATTTTGTTGTCCCGTGATTAGGCGGTCATGAGCGTCAAGCCGGCTTCTCCGTATGACCCTTACGTCATGCATATGCTAGAGTTCATATTGGAGAAGGGGGAGGCATCGGTATCGGATATGATGAAGGAGTCCCTGGGTTCCTTCGTGACGCTGGACGGCCGCCTCTGTCAGATGGAGGAGGACGGCGTCGTCGAGGTCAGGTATCCGGACAGCGGACGCAAGGCGAGGATCTATCATCTCACCGACAAGGGACGGGCGTTCTCCCTGCTGATGAGGCTGGGGCACACCTATTACATCGGGAAGCTGGACATCGAGGACCAGATCCTGGTGGAGAAGGTCGAGGACCTGTTGAAGAATGTGGACCCGGCCAGCACCGAATGGTGAGTTTTTTCGGGCCTCGGGCACAGCCGAGCACTCATGCGATGCGGAGGAGCTCAAGAGGAGAACATAGGGGAGAGGATTCTTTTTGCGTCCCTGGGCCGATGGCGATGAGGCAATTATCAATAAAGCCGAACGATATGGGGAGAGCATGGATCTGTCGGAACTGGTGCAATACGCCAAGACGAAGTACGGTATCCAGGAGTATCCCGAATGGAACGGGTCGCTGGACTATTCCGTACTATCCAACCCGAACTCGGAGAGATGGATGGCCTATCTCTTCCGCGAGAAGGATCCAGAGTCCGGGAGCTCCAGAGAGCTGTGCGACATGAAGTGCAGCCGCCAGAGCCTTCCCGAGCCGCGCCCGTCCTACATCTCGGGCGCGTTCCGCATGACCGGGCCCGACTGGATCGGTCTGACCTTCGACGGCAGCACCGATCCGGAAACGGTCTTCCGGCTCTTCGACGAGGCGATGTCGCTAACCTCGCCCGACGCTTTCACGATCATCCTGGATGACGGCTCCGCATCCGATTCCCGCGCATATCAGGACACCCTGCTGACGTTCAGCGGGAAACCTCCTGCGCGGAAGGACAGGAGCGTCCCTGAGCGCATCCGCGAGATGAAGGCCCTGTATGAGCCCGGAGATTTCTCGTTCCAGCAGAAGTGCAGGAACTTCTACGTCCAAGGGAAGTTCATGGAGGACTATGAGGACGACGCCCCTTGGGACGGGGAGTTCCGCCGTTATTTCACGACCTACCACGACCTTCGCGTCGACCAGCTGCGCGGGTACTTCACATGGAGGACACGCCTCAGGCACGGGATATTCGAGAAGACCCCGACCTCCTTCCAGTACCTCTATCTGTACGAGCTGCTGAACGGGATCGGCGCATCATCGCCCGAGGACACCGTCGCGAAGATGACCCTGTTCGAATCGGGCTTCCTGAATTCCGGGATCGGGGATGTGAGCATCCGCACCAACCTCCGCCGCTGGATGCTGGAGTTCTCGGTGTTGAACGATATGGACATGGACGTCATCCGTCAGTGCCTGGATCCCAAGCTGATGAAGTCGGACCTCATGCTGTCGGTGCTCCGCGATCCCGGGGATCACAGCGATGAGGAGATATTCGAGGCGCTGCTCCATTTCGCCGAGGGCAGGTCCGCCGTCTCGCCTGCCGTGAAGAAGGACCCGGGTACGGTCCATGCCGTCACCGCCGCCGCTTGGCGCATCATCTGCGATGAGTATTCGGTTGACGGGGAGCCCTTCTTCCAGTATGTATTCGGTCGTCAGGAGGCATACCTGTGGCATCCGCTGGACGATGCAGTGTACTACCAGCCGCCGGAGCCGTCCCCCAAGAGATACACGGTCAACGGGTGCAGGGAGTTCGAGTACCGGGACGGGATGTGGACGGAGAGGAGGTTCTACCCCTCCCATTTCGACAAGAAGGTCCTTGCGGGCTTCATGCATGAGGCCGACCGTCAGCTGCGCTCCTACGTCGGCGCCGGTTCCGGGCTCAAGAAGGTTCCCGAGGAAGCGAGGTTCGAGCCGTTCGTCTCCAGGGCCATAGAGGCGGATCGGAAGGAGAAGGCGGAGGTCAGGAGACTCAAGATAACGATAGACTACTCCGACCTTGACAGGATCAGGGACGATGCTGGGACGACCAGGGACAGCCTTCTGACCGAGGAGGAGCTGATGGAATCGATGGAGGTCCAGGCCGATGAAGAGGTAGGACCTCCGGCGACCGAAGCGTTGCAGGCCGACCTCGGCCTGAGCGATGTGCAGCTGAGGGTCCTGAGGATGGTCCTCGCAGGAGAGTCCGTAAGGGACACGATAGCATCCGAGCACGGCATGCCGGAGATCTACGCGGATACCATCAACGAGGCGTTCTTCGAGGAGGTCGGGGACAGCGTGGTCGAATGCGACGGACAGGATATTATCCTCGTAGAGGATTACAGAGAGGATGTGGAAAGGATTCTGAAGGGGAGCTCATGACAGGCGATAACGAGAGAAAGGTCCCGAGGAGGATATCGCAGACGGTTCTGAACTCGCTGAAGGGAGGGGTCGTGCCCAGGGTGGGACTCCCATACATCACCGTCGGCAGGAAGAACGAGATCCAGGCCCTGCTGCACGATGTGGAGATAATCTCCGAGGGCGGCGCATCATTCCGTTTCATTGTCGGGAAGTACGGGTCCGGGAAGAGCTTCCTGATCCAGACGATAAGGAACTACGTCATGGAGAGGGGCTTCATAGTGGCCGACGCCGACCTCTCCCCGGAGCGCCGTCTCCAGGGGACGAAGGGGCAGGGTCTCGCCACCTACCGCGAGCTCATCAGCAACCTCTCCACCAAGACGAAGCCGGAGGGAGGCGCGCTCACCCTCGTCCTGGACCGTTGGATAAGCAACGTCCAGAACCAGGCCCTGCAGGAGAGCGGTCTGGCCCCGGGCGATCCCGGGCTCACGGCCATCGTGGACCGCAAGATCTACGCGGTGACCGCATCTGTCAGCGAGCTCGTCCACGGATTCGAGTTCTCCAAGCTCCTGTCCGCATACTATCACGCATATCTGGACGGGGACGACGAGACCAAGGCGAAGGTCGTCCGCTGGTTCAGAGGCGAGTATCCTCTCAGGTCGGAGGCGAAGAAGGAGCTGGGCGTCAACGTGATAATCTCGGACGACGACTGGTACGACTACCTCAAACTCTTCGCCACGTTCTTCAGGCTGGCGGGCTATTCGGGCATGATGGTGATGATCGACGAGCTGGTCAACATATACAAGATCCCCAACGCCATCACGCGTCAGTACAACTACGAGAAGATACTGACCATGTACAACGATGCGCTCCAGGGCAAGGCCAGGTACCTGGGCGTCATAATGGGCGCCACCCCGCAGGCCCTGGAGGACAGGCGCAGGGGGATATACAGCTACGAGGCACTGAGCTCCAGGCTGTCCGAGGGCAAGTTCTCCAAGGAAGGGGCCAGGGACATGCTGGCGCCGGTGATCAGGCTCGAACCTCTGAAGGCCGAGGAGATGCTGGTCCTGTGCGAGAAGCTCGCCGCCATGCATGCGGACCTGTACGGGTACGAGCGCAAGCTGGGGACGGAGGACCTCGGGGCGTTCATACGCATGGAGTACGAGAGGATCGGGGCCGACACCAACATAACCCCCCGCGAGGTGATCCGCGACTTCATAGAGCTGCTGGACCTCCTCTATCAGAATCCCGGGATGGGTATCGGGGACCTGTTGGAATCGGACGGGTTCGTCTTCGCGAAGTCCGAGGCGGTATCCGACGATGCGGACGACCAATACGTGGAGTTCACGGTCTGATCCCATGGATACCTACGACAGATACGCCCCGTTCATACAGGATTACATCTACCGTTCCGGCTGGCGTTCACTTCGGGCGGTGCAGAACGCCGCCGGGGATTCCATATTCAACACGGAGGACAACGTTCTCCTTACGGCATCCACGGCATCCGGCAAGACGGAGGCCGCATTTTTCCCGATACTCACGCTGTTGGACGAGGAGCCCTCCTCCACCGTCGGCGTGCTGTACATAGCGCCGCTCAAGGCCCTGATCAACGACCAGTTCGAGAGGCTCAACGAGCTGTGCGACGAGGCGGGGATTAAGGTCACGAAGTGGCACGGCGACGCATCGCAGACGAAGAAGAGGGAGCTCCTGAAGAAGCCCTCGGGGATACTCCAGATAACACCGGAGTCGCTGGAGTCGTTGCTGCTCAACAAGCACATGGAGATCCCGTCGCTCTTCGGGGACCTCCGGTTCGTCGTCATAGACGAGATCCATTCGCTCCTGCGCGCCGACCGCGGTCTGCAGACGTTCTGCCTGATAGAGAGGCTGTGCCGTACGGCCGGATGCAACCCCAGAAGGGTGGGGCTGTCGGCCACCATAGGCAACCCCGAGGAGGCCGGAGCGTTCCTCGCCTCCGGCAGCGGGAGGGGGACGGTGATCCCCAGGTTCGATGGCGGTAAGGACGTGTGGAGGCTGTCGGTGGAGCATTTCTTCAATTCGCCGCCGCAGGCCGGAGAGGACGGGCCCCATGAGACGGGTCCGGTCATCGAGCCCGCCACGGATGTGGCCCCGAGGGCGGCCGATCCCGGGTTCGGATACATATTCGAGCACACCCGCGGAAAGAAGTGCCTCATATTCACGAACTCTCGCGAGGAGTGCGAGGCGGCCTGCCAGAACCTCAGGCAGTACTGCGAGGCCAACCACGAGCCCGACAGGTTCCTCATCCATCACGGGAACCTCTCCGCATCGTTCAGGGAGAGCGCCGAGGAGGAGATGAAGGACGACGGCTCTATGCTGAGCGTCTGCGCCACCGCCACCCTTGAGCTGGGGATCGACATAGGCAAGCTGGAGAGGGCCTTCCAGATAGACGCCCCGTTCACGGTCTCGGGATTCCTCCAGCGCATGGGGAGGACCGGGAGGAGGGGCGACCCGTCGGAGATGTGGTTCGTCATGCGCGAGGACCATCCCGAGCCCAGGGCCATGCTCCCGTCGACCATACCCTGGTCCCTGATCCAGGCGATCTCCCTGGTGCAGCTTTACATAGAGGAGCGCTTTGTGGAGCCGCCCAGGACCGGCAGGCTCCCGTTCTCCCTGCTCTACCATCAGACGATGTGCACCCTGGCCTCATGCGGCGAGATGACCCCGGGCGAGCTGGCATCCCGCGTACTGACCCTGTCCGCATTCAAGAGGATCACGAAGGACGATTACCGTATCCTCCTCAGACATCTGATAGAGATGGACCATGTGAACAGGACGGAGAACGGCGGCCTCATCGTCGGGCTCACGGGGGAGCGCCTGGTCACCAACTACAGGTTCCTGGCCGTGTTCCAGGAGAACCTTGAGTACAAGGTCCGCGCGGGGTCGGAGGAGCTCGGGACCATAGTCAGGCCCCCGCCACCGGGGGACAAGATCGCCATCGCCGGCAGGGTCTGGATCGTCGAGGAAGTAGACCATAAGCGCCTCGAGGTCTATTGCACGCTGGTCAAGGGCAACATCCCCGCGTACTTCGGCGATGTGCCGGGCGACATCCACACCCGCATCCTGGAGCGCATGTACAGCGTCCTCTGCGAGGGGAGCCCCTATCCGTATCTGATGTGCCATGCATCCTACAGGCTGCGGGAGGCCAGGGAGGCGTTCGAGAAGGCCTCCATGAAGGGCCGTCCGCTGATATCGCTCGGCGGCAACATGTGGGCGCTGTTCCCGTGGCTGGGGACCTACCAGTTCCTGACCCTGGAGCGCTTCCTGAAGCTGAAGTGCGGCAAGCGGCTCGGTCTCAAGGGGCTGGATTCCGCGAGGCCGTACTACATGCAGTTCACGATGAAGGCGGACGAGGAGGAGTTCTTCAGGGTAGTGAGGGAAGAGGCCACTTCGCCGTTCGATCCGATGGAGCTCCTGTACGAGAAGGAGAACCCGGTGTTCAAGAAGTACGATGAATATGTGCCAGAGGAGCTGGTGAGGAAAGGATTCGCCTTCGGCGTGCTGGACGTCGACGGCATGAGGGAGCGGGTCCTGGGCTGGAAAGGACCATCGGCATGATCCCGGCATAATGGGACATCACCTCACCCACAGAGGTGCACGGCAGGATGTCCCGAGGTCCCTATGCGGGCCTCGTAATATCCCATCCGATAACTTCTCAGTCGAGTTTAAATATCGTTTAGCTATTTGCCCACGCGATGATTCAGAGATCTGTTCTTCTGTTCCTCGCCGCCGCTACGATCGCGGCGGTATGCCTGACGGCCTTCGTAGCCGTGGGCATGGACTCGGAAACGGAGGCAGAAGAGGAATCGCAGTTCCTGTGCATCGATGGGCCTTCCCCGCCCGAACTCCAGGGGCCCCACAGGGACCCCAGAGGTCTGGAGTCGACAGGTCCGTCTCCCGGAGCTCCCATGAACGGCGAGCCTAGAGAGGGAATGCAACTCGGAGATGGGAGGGACAGGAGAGCTGTCCAGAATCCCGGCCAGCCCGATATGAGGATGGAACCTTTCGGAGGGCAGCACCCCGAGTACGAACATGATGCCACCCCCGAGATGATGTCGGCCAGCCTAAGGCCCATGATCGACGGTGACATAAGCGATTTTGATCCCGGATTCGTTGAGGATGTCATAAATTATGCAGAGGAGAACGGGATGTACGAAGTGGCCGAGTTCCTGATGAAGAAGCTCGCGGCCTATTTCGAATCCTATCTGCATGTGACCCTCCATATCAATGCTATCGACACCCGTGCCAGCGGCTTAGACGACGATGTCGACGAGGCCCAGGACTTCGAGGTGGTCGATGACGACGATGAGGATCCGGAAGATCCCATGCCTTATGGCGAGTCTCCCATTTCTTTATACAAACCGTTCAGTCCGTATTCTGAACCCCGTTCCGTCATCCTGGAGCTGTGAACGTCTTGCAGTGGAGCCTTCGGCTCCTTGAACAAAGACCAAACCCGAACAGCAACAGGAAATGATGAGACGGGCGTTGTAACCGTGATACGATACGACTATACGCTCACGGTACCCCCGACGCCGCTCTTCGTTCCCTACATCAAACGATTTCAAAGAGATGATAGGAATGAGCAGCATATTCGACAGCATAATAGGGACAACGGACACGACAAGTCCGGAGCAGTTCGTGCTGTGCATAGGCGCGGCCCTGGCCATAGGGTTCTGCATATCCGCCGTGTACATGTTCAGGAACGACTACAGCAACAGCTTCGCGCTCACCGTCGCCATACTGCCGTCCACGGTCGCCGTGGTGATCATGGCAGTCAGCGGCGACATAGGCGCCGGAATAGCCGTGGCAGGGGCATTCAGCCTTGTCAGGTTCCGCTCCGCTCCCGGTTCGGCGAAGGAGATCGTGGTGATCTTCCTGTCGATGGCGAGCGGGTTACTGGCAGGTATGGGCCTTGTAGCGTATGCGGCCGTGTTCGCGGCGATAATCTGCCTGGTCATGCTGGTCTGCGATTCGCTGGGATTCGGCAAGAAGAAGTCCCAGGAGACCGCCAAGACCATCAGGGTCACGGTACCGGAGGACCTCGACTACAACTCCGAGATCGATACGGTCATCGAGGAGTACACATCCTCCATGGAGCTCGTGAACGTCAGGACTGTGAACATGGGCAGCATGTTCAAGCTGACCTACAACGTCAAGCTCAAGGACGAGTCCAAGCAGAAGGAGCTCATCGACAAGATACGCGTCAGGAACGGCAATCTGGAGGTCTCCGTCATGCATCAGGAGACCGACAGGATGGGGCTGTGAGGAGGCGATCGCATGGAACCCAAGACGGTATTCAAGAGATACGAGCTGAAGTATCTGATGGATGAGGGTCAGCTCGCCGCGGTCTACGATGCACTGGGCGAGCATATGGTGCTAGACGGCTACGGTCGCAGCTCCATACGCAACATATACTTCGACACAGAGAGCTTCCTCCTTGCAAGCCGCTCCATAGAGAAGCCCCTGTACAAGGAGAAGCTCCGCTTTCGCAGCTACGGACGTGCCGACCCTGACGGGCAGGTCTTCGTCGAGCTGAAGAAGAAGTTCGACAAGGTGGTCTACAAGAGGCGCCTGGCCATGCCGCTCGACGAGGCCATGGGGTGGTTCACCGGAGATTCGGACGACCGCCCGAGAACGCAGATAGGCGATGAGATAGACTTCCTCAGGCAGCGCTATCCCGGCATAAGGCCGGCGATGTTCCTCACGTACGACCGCGAGGCATACTACGCGAAGGACGGCAGCGACCTAAGGATCACCATAGACAGGGACATCCGGGCCAGATTGAACGACCTGGACCTTACATCCGAACCCGGAGGGCACGAGGTGCTCCCGGAGGGGTACACACTGATGGAGATCAAGACGATGTACGGCTACCCGCAGTGGCTGAACAGGGTGCTCAACGGGAACGCTCTTTACAAGTCTTCGTTCTCGAAGTACGGTAACGCATTCAAAGAGATGGTGTTGGGGGCCGAACCCGAGGATTTCATGTGCCTGCGCGCAGGAAGGGGTCCGGTCGCTTCAGCACCGGTAGGGATACAATCGATACACGCAGATGTTATGCCGGCCGCTAACGCGCGGCCCGTCCATACGGCCTGCAAAGAAAACGGAGCTCTCACGGTATGAGACAAACTTCTATTCAATGACATCAGGAGAAGATACAATGGACATGAAATTGATAACCATCATCCTGGCCATCGCAGCGTTGTTCGCGATAGGCGTCGGAGCGTTCGCCATGGGCGGACCGGGCGTCACGGACAATGGTGTGGACCAGGCTGATAGCGGTATGACAGGAACAGGATCATCCGACCCCACCACTATCGATAACGATACACAGGATTCCGGAAGCCAGTCCTCCGAAGGGACCGGCTCGGGCTCCACCGACACCACTATCGATAACGATACACAGGATTCCGGAAGCCAGTCCTCCGAAGGGACCGGCTCGGGCACGACTCCCACAGGTGTGAACATAATCGACACCACCACAATCTCCGGGGTCACGATAACCTACATGGAAGGGGAGATCGGTCTCACGAGGCTCTCGAGTTCCGGAGAGACCATCCTGCAGATAGACATCCTCATCGATGGGGCATCCTTCGCACTGGAGGGATCCATGGAGGGCGGCATCGTGGTCAATGCCTACAGCTTCGATGCGGAGATGAACCTGAAAGGTTTCACCATAACCAGCAGCTACAACGTGCCGATATACGTGAACGAAGGCAAGGACTTCGACATATCCGCGAAGAGCGGAACATCCAACTTCGTGTACGACTACAGGGCGGAGGTGGATGACAGCGGCACTTCGGCCTCCATATTCAGCGACTGCGATCTCACCCTCAAAGGGACCGGGTCGCTCACTGTCGTCTCGCAGTACAATAACGGAATACACACCAAGGACGACCTGACCGTGCAGAAGCTGACGCTGACCGTCACCTGCGTCGACAACGCGCTCAAGGGCAACGACAGCGTCACGATAAAGTCTGGGACCATATCCCTCACCGCCACCTCCGGGGACGGCATAAAGACGAGCAACACCACCAAATCCAGCGGGAACGCTTGCGGGAATGTCGTGATCAACTCCAAGGACCAGTCCACGGCGTTGACGATAAAGTGCCTCTGCGATGCCATCGACTCCGCAGCTGATGTCATCATAGGGGAGACCTGCGACTCATCGATCACCATCAAGATCAGCACAAGCACCAATGCGACATCGGTAACGTCGGCAATCAGCGGAGGGCCCGGCGGGATGCCAAGCTGGGGCATGAACCCTGGCGGATGGCAGCCCGGAGGAGGCATGGAGAACGGTAACACGGACAAGCAGGATTACTCCTGCAAAGGCATCAAGGCAGACGGCACGATCTCGATCAAGAACGGGACCCTTGACATCCAGTCATACGATGATGGGCTCCACGCGGACATCATATCCGTCTCCGGAGGCTCCATCTCGATATCGACCCACGATGACGGAATCCATGCAGATTCCAAGCTGACCATCAACGCGGGAACGATCACCGTGACCAAGAGCTATGAAGGGCTGGAGGCGGGGGCCATCCTGATCTCCGGAGGAACGATATCGATAGTTTCCAGCGACGATGGTGTGAACTCCACGTCGGGCGGTCTCACCCTGTCGGGAGGATACCTCTACGTGTACGCGGGAGGGGATGGTCTGGACTGCAACTCCAGCGCCATCGCCTTCAAGGGTACGAACGTGGCGATAGTCTCCACCAGCGGAGGAAACTCCGCCATCGATGCGGATTACAGCTACACGTATTCCGGAGGCATAGTGCTGGCGATATGCCCTACGGGGATGACCGGCGAGATAACCAACTGCTCGACGTTCAAGTCGTACGGCACACAGCAGTACATGTCCAGCATCAGCAAGGGGACCGTTGTGAAGGCGACAGTCGGCGGCACCCTGATGGCCGCCATACAGATGCCGGTCTCGATGAACGGCGCGGCGGTCTTCTACATCGGATCCACTGGCGCTTCCATAAGCACCGGGTCGGTATCCGGAATGGACGATAACGGCGTGTACTTCAGACCATGACCCTAAGCCTCCCTCCGGGGAGGTAAACCCTTTCCTTTTTTTTCGGGATGAAGGTGTACTTAGGCTGTCTGAAAGTGTCGGATGTTGGGAGCAACGGCGTGTTGTAGATATATACATTATAAATTGTATCCTTTTTCATGACCAACTATAATAAGGGGAGGATACCCCGTTCAGTGACGGCCGCCATCTTCGCGGTCGCTGCCACGTTGATGATGTTGGCTGTACCGATGGCGACGGTCGTCGACACAGATGCCACATTCGCGAACGATACGGCAGGATATTGCATCAAGATGGTGGATCCCACCGATGAAGAGATCGATAAGTACAACGTGTTTTCCAAGGGTTCAGGACTGACCCTCGCATCCGAAATTTTCCTGAAGATATTCGACTTGACCATTTTCGATCTGACCGAGGTCGTCACGGGCTCCTACAAGTACGATACCGCCATGGGTTCGAAGTACGAGGCCAGGGCCATAGACCAATCGCTTGTGTACGAGGTCTACGCGACCGAAGTCAAGCTGGTGTACACCGCCCAGAAGGACGGAAAGCTCATCAACAGCGCGGACTACGGACCAGAATACAAGACGGCCGCAGAGGCCTATGCGAAATTCTTCGGCGAAAGCATCTCAAAGGGCGACCGTATAACAGTCACCGGAAAGATAACCTGCCGTTCCGCTTCCTATCTGGCCTACGATTACGCAGCGGTAGACGAAAACCACAGCGTCGTCACCCAGGGGGTCAACACTGAGTACTTCATCTACGACATCGATGTCAGGATCGGGCTGTTGAGGGCAGGAGAGGAGGTCGGCAAGCTGACCAGCTTCCAGTCCAACAGCAAGTTCATGGCATTCAACGAGGTGAGGTACGATTACCACGGCACTCCCTATTCCCAACTCACCAAGGACAGCCCTGTCACGATCACTTTCGGCAAATATGACACCAGTTTCGTGTCCGGTGGCTCGCATTATTCCGTGGACGGTGCCGATTATAATGTGAAGTATGTCCCGGCGGATTCGCGTACTCAGGAGACCACCGCACAGATCGAGACGGATTCCAACATGAACCTGGATACCCTCAAGGAATTAATCTGGATGATCCCCGCTTCCAGCGGTAACGTCACCGTTGGTAAGAGCTACCAGGAGTCCCAGGAGCCCTACGATGCCATCGTGGTCGAGGTCGTGGGACAGGAGATCGCGGATCTCCTGATGTACCTCGCCATAGGATTCATCATTCTTCTCGTTGTGGTCATCGTGATCGTCCTGGTCATCCGCCAAAAGAAGAAAGTCTGAAAGCAAACCAATCGAGGTTCCTTTCGGGACCTCGGTCTCATCTCCTTTTATAGGGGTCTTCGGACCCCATCTCCCTTTCGTATAGGGTAGACCCCTTCAGGCCCCGTGACAACATGTTCAATCTGATTACGGCAATGGCGGAGCAACATGGGTGTCAGAGAGAAGAAAGTCGAGCTCTTCGAGCTGTTCTACGACTTGGTCTTCGTATATGCGATCTCCAGGGTGACCCTCATACTGGAGGAGCCTGTAGGCGGTACTTTCACGCTCTCACAGATGGCCATCTACATAATCTCCACGCTGACGGTTTTCCAGGCGTGGGTGTTCATGACCAACTACATCAACCGTTACGGACAGTGGAGGTGGCACGAATATCTTCTTCTGTCCATCAACATGTTCGCGGCCATCTACCTGTCGCAATCGATCAGACCTGACTGGGGCATCGCTAACCAGAGGGTGTTCATCGCCTCCATGATGGTACTGGTCGTGACGGTACAGACTATCTATGCGATCCAGATGTATTCGAAGGTACAGGACAGGGGCGCGGCCAAGCAGGGCTTCGTCTGTCCGGGGATAATCCTGTGCCTGTTCCTGATATCGCTCCTTGCGTCATACACCAACCTCAATACCAGCGCCTTCTACTTCCTGATAGCGGCGATAGTCATGGGCATTGTGCTACCGCTCCTCGAACCGGAGCTGTACGATTCCAAGCTGGTCTGCTTCCCGCATCTGGCGGAGAGGTTCGAACTGCTGACCATAATTACCTTCGGGGAGGGGATCGTCGGTATGACCAGGTTCTTCGATATCCATGAATTCTCGGCCATCCCCTGGACCGTCTTCATCACATTCTTCATGATGTTCGGATGCTACGTACTGCAGATACACAACCTCTGCGACCACCATCGCACTGAGACCGGGAAGAGGCTGATGTTCACCCATTACTTCAACATCCTCTCCGTCAACCTCGTCACCGTTTCGTACCTGCTCATCTCCAGCGGAGAGTGCGACCATTCATTCACGGCGAGCCTGATGTCCACATCGCTCTTCATGTTCTTCACGGGCATATTGCTGGACTCCCCATATTACCACAAGGAGTACTCGTACAGTATCAAGGATTACCTGGTATCATTGGCGATCGTTGCCGTAGGGGTATGTGTCATGTTCGCATTCCCGGAGAACGACTTCAGTATCCTGTACGGTGCTTTCATCGCAGTTTTCGGCAATCTGCTGTTACTCAGCTTCAAGTTCAATAAACACCGTCCGAGGAAATCTGTGGAGACTGTCCAGGAAGAATGATAAGCCATTTCGGGAACCGGTCTTTACACTTCTGTAAGCAGAGGTTGGGCCAATCCCATTTCAAGGACCGTAGGATCCTGATCGAACCGGGCCTATCCCGCGGATCGCTGATGTTAAGAATCCCAAAGGGGGACCGAGGAAAGGACAGTCGGAAACTCAGCTCAAAAGGCTGAAGGGGAGACCATGCAAGGACCCGTTATCCGAGGAAGAGGGTTGAGCAGCATAGTGTCCCGATTTGGGAAAGTGGCCTCTATGATCCATACGGCACAAGCTTTTCGCCGAAGGTATTATGCTCACCGGACTGGCTCGATCGGATCCTCGGGCTTTCCTCTTCCTCCTGGATGATCATCTTCTCCTTCAGCTTCCTTCCTGCCCATTGCAGGAACTTCCCACCGATGTAAATGGCGACGAAGCTCACGCCAATTAAGAGAATCACGTAAGGCAGCTGCTCCTCGAACGGCTGGCCCTTCATCATCTTCCCGACGAAGTAGATCTGATAGTAGTTGCTGACATACAGCACCAGGGAGCCGGTGGCGAGGAACGCTGAGATCTTCATCAGAGTCGGACGCCCGGAAATATCCTTGGCGAGGTATGTGATGCCGCTACAGGTCAGGGTCATGGATATGAATATCAGGATGCACATCAGGAACTCGTACCATTCCCTGGAGAAGTGGCCGACCAGGTGGCCGCTATATATGTGGACCCATGCGAACATCATCACCACGACCAGGATGTAGCCTCCCAGTTCTACGGTCGTCAGCAGGGCCTTCCCGAATTTGGTGAACTTCACCTCCTTCAGTTTCGCGACGCATTCGAATGCGAAGTATCCCAGGCATATTATTCCCACGGATTCGACCATCCCCTTGGTCAACCCTCCCATGTCCGTGTAGGGTCCGAACAGCGTGCCAGTCAGGCGCAGGGAGACCGCTATGCACAGGATCCCGATGATCGGTGCCGCGTACTTTGCGAATGAGTGGCCGTACTTGGTGATCAGCGGATAGGTCACAGCGAGCCCCAGGATCATGCCCGAAAGGTACCATACGGCCACGTTGCCGATGACCAGTGGCATGTCGAACATGTCCAGGCAGCTGATGTCTGCGAAGAATGTGAGGAGTGCAGACACCAAGGATTCGGACAGCGAATAGCCGAAGTACTCCATCTGGAGGATCGTCTGCAGTATGAACGTTGCTATGCAGGCGATGACGAGATACGGCAGGAACGTCATGATCTTCGATATGAGGAAGCGACCCATGGTCACGCCATTTTTCTCGCGCTTCTCGAGGCCGGCCATGGTGAAGTAGCCGGTCAGGCCGAAGAAGAATACCAGAATCGGACTGCAGATGGCCTCAGGTACCATTTTCAGCAGGCTCATGTGCGCGTAGACGATCAGGAATGCGAAGATCATCTCATTAGGTCGACGTTGAAGTTCCTCATACCGGATACGAAAAACGGGTGAGTGGTATTAATACTTCAACTTTAGCACTTACGGATTAAGTAAAGAATAGGATACTATCGATGACAACCTTGTTCTCACTTAGCAACCAACTCCGAATGATGACGTCCAGCGACTGCTATGATCGGTAGCCGCCCGTCATCAATCCTCTGTTTTTGGATAACGAAAGGTGCAAGGACGGGCACCCGCAGAAGAAAAGTGGAAGTGCGATAGGAAAAGGGTCAAAGCGGATTCTCGATGCCTATCCAGTGCGCGAGTTTCAAGGATTGAAAAGCGTTACACTTCGTTCTAGGATAGGAGTCTAAAAGAATGGTTGGGGCCGGAGCCCCTCTGGTTTCAGTTCTCGTATTTCGAGTCGTACTCGATCTGAGCATCGACTGCTTCGAGGAATGCGACCTGGGCCTCATCGAGTGCCAGAAGGGCATCGATGATACAGTCGGTGGCGTAGTCGAGCCTGCCATCGATGTACCTCTCCAGCTTCTTCTGGTCGTGGGCGTCCTTCTTGGCCTCCAACTTTGCCTTGGCGTTGTCGAAGTGGGACGTGATGCTCTCTTTGGTCTCCTCCTTCTTCTCGTTGAGGGATTCCCTCCTGGCGTCCCTCTTCTCCTTGGCCGCGGTGACACGCGCGTCGATGTTTGCGTTCCTGTTGTCGATCTTGATCTCGCGTGCCTCGGCCATCTCGTTGACTTTGGCCTGGAACTCATCCATCTTCTCGTTGAATTTCGCCAATCTCTTCTCCCTTGACTCTTTGGACATTTCCATTTCTCCCGGCCGCCGCGATTATTATGGCGCACCTAAATCCCCTATATTGCCACAGTTATATGTATTGTTGGTTGCAGGATGGTGGTTTTATAACACACCTTTACTCTAACCGCGTGCATGCTCGTATTGCTGATTGGACTGATCGTACTCATACTGGGATTCGTTCTTTACAGCAATGTGGTCCCACGCATCTTCATGCCCTTCCGGGAGACCACCCCGGCCACCGACCTGGCGGACGGTGTCGACTATGTGGCGATGCCGACCTGGAAGAACTATATGATCCAGCTGCTGAACATTGCCGGTACCGGGCCTATCTTCGGTGCATTGATGGGTGCCAAGTGGGGACCCATAGTTTTCTTGTGGATCATTTTCGGAACATTGCTCGGAGGCGCCGTTCAGGACTATATGGCGGGGATGATGTCGGTACGTGAGAGGGGGTTGTCCATCACATCCATCATCACAAAGCATCTGGGCAGTTGGACCAGATATATCATACTTGCCTTGGTGGTGTTCCTGATGATCATGGTGTCCGCCACCTTCGCCAGGAGTGCCAGCGATCTTCTGACTGCGATAACGGACGTCCCTCTGTGGGTGTGGATGGTACTCATCCTGGCATACTTCCTTCTATCTACCGTACTGCCCATCGATAAGGTCATCGGAAGGCTGTATCCCGTGTTCGGCATCCTTCTGATCGTGATGGCCGTCACGGTGGTCGGCGGTCTGTTCCTGGAAGGGTATCCCTTCCCCGGATTCTCTATCGAGAACCAGCATCCTACCGGGGCCGAATACCTTCCCGACATGTTCATCACTGTGGCATGCGGTGCCATCTCGGGATTCCACGCGACCCAGAGCCCGATGGTCTCGAGATGCATCCGTTCCGAGAAGGAGGGTTACGTCGTCTTCTACGGGGCCATGGTCATGGAGGCGGTCATTGCATTGGTGTGGGCCGTCTCCGGATTGGCATTCTACGGCGACACCGCATCCCTCTCCGCAGCACTGGCGGATGGAGGTCCGGCAGGGGTCATCTATGATGTCGCAACTACGGTCGCCGGCCCGATAGGGGGCATAATCGCCGTCATCGGAGTGGTCGTATGCCCGATAACGTCGGGGGACACCGCCTTGCGTGCGGCCAGGCTCATGGTCGAGGATGACCGTAACTGCGAGCATGGCAACAAGAGGATCTCTCTGGCCATCACATCCGTGATGATGGTGTTCATCATCCTGCTGTGCCTTCTGGACTTCTCCGTCCTATGGAGCTATTTCTCGTGGCTGAACCAGACACTCGCTACCATCGTTCTGTGGACGGCAACGGTGTTCATCATCAAGGTGCTGAAGAAGAAGTGGTATTCTCTGGTGACGGCTCTTCCGGCTGTGTTCATGACGGCCATAGTCACCTCATTCATCCTGCATTCGAACTTGGGGCTGAGGCTCGACTACAATGTGTCGGTGATGATCGGGGTGTTGCTAGCCGTCTGCGCCTTCGTTCTGTATCTTAGGACAACCATCAAAGTGAAGAGCACCGGTTGACGCTGTATCGCTCACAAGAGGGTTCCTGCGGTGTTGCCGTAAGCCGATTACGTTCCGGCCACGGTTTTTATACTGTACATGGGGTCCTTCATTTGGATAATACATCCAAAGAGCATATGGGAGACGAATCGAAATGGAGAAGATAGAGAGATTCTTCGGAGAGTACTTCTTCCTGAACAAGTGGTACCCCGTCGGTGTCCAGATGAACGGTCTGACATTCCTCAACAGCGAGGCCGCGTACCAAGCGCAGAGGTGTGCCGACCCGGAGGACGGAAAGCGCTTCGCGGGACTCGATCCCGCGAGGATCAGGGTGTTCTCGGATTAGATGGTCCCGCGCAAGGGATGGGAGGAGGTCAGGCTATCGGTCATGGAGCAGGTCCAGATCGCCAAATACCAGCAGCATCCGGAGTTGGCCACCAAGCTCCTTGCCACGGGCGACGCCGAACTCATATACAACAATGAGTGCGGCGATACCTATTGGGGCGTCTATAACGGCCAGGGGGAGAACAACCTTGGCAAGGTCCTGATGAAGGTAAGGGACGATTTCGCATCCGGGAAGATAACCGTTGCAAACCGATCTCAGCATTATCGGCCCCGCTCGAAGGAGGACAGGGGCCCCTTTCCGCTCCGATCTCTCTGTTCTGCAACAGCAGGCGCAAGCCTCGTTCCATTGCAAGCCGCCGGATACATCGGCCGGCGAAGGTCGGGGCCGAAGAACGCCGTCCTCGTCAAGCCTCCTCTCGATCTCTTGCATCAGACCCTTGCATCCAGCCTCTATCTCGGAATAGGCCCTGTCGAAGTCCAAAGTGAAGTAGGGATCATCCACGTATCCTCCTCCGGCATAGTTGAGAAGGGGCCTCACCATGCAGTTTCCGGGATTCGGGCACATCTCATGCATGTCATCCATGTTCATCTCGTCCATGCCGAGGATGTAATCGAATTCGTCGAAATCGCTCCGGAACAGCTGCCTGCTGGTCTTCCCGTTGTATGCTATCCCGTGCTCGGCCAGGACTGATACGGATCTGCTATCCATGGGGTCGCCGACGTGGTCCCCGCTGGTTCCGGCAGATTCGACGAACACCTTCCTCTGGAGGCCTCTCTTCTGGACCATGTCTTTGAAGATGAATTCGGCCAGAGGGCTGCGGCATATGTTCCCGTAGCAGACGAAGAGCACGCTGATGGTCATGTCCCGCACGGATGTACCCTGTGGAGGTAGATAAACGTGTCCGGCCGGGCGATACAGACCTAAGGATCGATTCTGCTGAGAAGATAAGAGGGGCCCGGGGCGGACCCCGGGCGGTTTCAGGGTTATTGTATCATTCGGCCGGTTCCGTGTATTCCTCGAAGATGGGCTTCGACGTGGCGATCATCCAGGTAACTATGAATCCGATGATGAACCCGAAGATCGACCAGACACAGAGTATGGTTGCGGCGGCGCATGCGATGACAGCGACGAGCCAGTACTTCCTAATCTGGAGGCATATAAGGCTTACGAGCGCACAGATTCCGCTGATAAGCCCCATCGAGGACAGGTATGTGATGTAGTTCTGGACGTCTGTCAGGGTAATCTGGTAATGGTGGTCGGCTATCCACTGCTGGAATTCCGTGCTCGACCAGATCGTGTTTGCGGTACTGGCAGCATCCATGAGAGCGATCGAGGCGAATATTATGGCCGGGATCGCGTAGATGGCCAGGAAGAACATCAGCCAGATCCTCCTGGATTCTCCCAGGAATGTGACGAACTCCTTCTCCCTCTCTTTGAATTCCTCCTCAGCGGCGGAACCGCTGATCACCCTTCCGCATTGCGGACAGTATTGCATACCGGGTTGGACGCTTGTGCCGCAGCCCGTACAGAATTTACTATCTTCCATGGGGTGCCGAATGGTTTGTTTGTAGATAACATAAACTGTCGTGAAAGAGGAATCCGGCGATAGATTGGCGGAATCAACGGGACCGTCGGCCCTTGGACGGGAGAGATCGGTATTCGAACCATTTGATGTATTCTTTCCTTTCCAAGCAATCGGAGAGCTCGTCTTTCAACCTTATCAGAGTGTCGCGGTCTGAACCGAACCTGGGATCAGCCGACACCTTCTCCAACCCATCCACTATCAGTTTGCAGAACTCCAGAGCGGCGTCCTCCAGACCCTCAGTGAACATCAGTTCGACGAAGTAGAATTTGTCCTTTATGAGTGCATCTATGTCCGGACCTTGTGTATTTTTCATATCTTCCCAATCCATGGACAGTCTAAAATCCTCCCATGCGTTCTCTACTGCCCACATGATCGTCTGTTCCGTATCGGATTCCTCTTCGCAGATGTCAGCGAAAACGGCCTCAACGCATTCCTTGAACTGATCTTCCGTAAGATAGGGGCGCATCTTCGAGATCAGCATCATTGGGCCCCCGTGCACCTCGTGTTCTATATAATGTATCAAAGAATCCATGAGGTCGTATCCCGAAGTGCGCGTAAAAGCTATCGGCCAATCGCTGGGATCGTAACCGGCTTATCGATTATATAAAGTACAGATTGGTCCATGATAGCATATGCCCCGCCCGAAGAAGCAGGATACCGCACTGGATTTCATCATCAGGGAATACGGCTTCGAGACAGATTTCAAGGACCTCCCTATGCCAAAGGAAGCCGAGGGGGTCAGGGACGCCTTCCTGAAGGACCCGTACCGCGCCCTTTTCGAGCTGGGTTTCACGGAGAGGAAGGATTGGTTCTCGCCGAGCCTTGGATATCTGCACAGGGTATCTAGCGGTTTTATCGCCGCCCTGACCCGCATACCCGACCTGGAGATCTCCAGGCAGAACGCAATGCTGGACTACTCGATCGATCTGTCATCGCTGGTGCGTTCGGTGCCCTTCATCCCTGGCTCGGAGGCGGTCACCCGCCAATGGGTCCTTCTCGTATGGGAGAGGCTGATGAACATCTTCAGGATGGACATAGCCGTCTTCGATGGAACGGTGGAGCTCTATTTCGCCTCGCGCAGCAACGACATCCACGCGCCCGGTCGGATATTCTTCCACCTGGTCGAGAACTCCAAGAAGGGCATTCCATACCCGTTCGCTTTCATGGCCACCTATTCCCCGGAACCTTTGGACGGAAAGCCCAAGCCCCATCTTCCCCTGAGGTATGCGTTGGACGAGTACAAGGGGGACAACCGCAGGATGCTCGATCTCCTGTCCAACCTTACCAAGGTCTCGGAGCGCAGCGATTTCATCTCCGACTTGGTGGAATCGGGTGAGCTGTTCCATCCCCTGGGCTTCACGTCCGAGGAGGCATACAGGTTCCTGATCGAGGTACCCATCTATGAGGAGTGCGGGATCCTCTGCAGGATCCCGAACTGGTGGAAGCACCGGCAGCAGGCCGCTATATCGATCCAGATCAATCCGGGGGAGTCCTTCATGGGAACGGATTCGCTCCTGAGCTGCGTGCCGTCCATGTACGTCGACGGCATTCCCATGACAGAGGACGAGATACGGGCGCTCCTGAGGGAGACCGAGGGACTTGCACTGCTGAAGGGCAGATGGGTCGAGGTCAACCATGCGCGTCTCCAGGCGATGCTGGATGGTATCGAGGATATCAGGCGGAGGTTCGGGGACGGCATATCGTTCTCCGAGGCATTCAAGCTCTCCTTGGGGATGGGTCCTGAAAATGAAGGGGAGGAGAGCATCGGTGTGTCAAACGCCCAGTGGATAGCGCAGACGTTCGAGAAATCCCGCGAGCGTTCCATCAACGACCTGGAGATATCGGAAGGCTTCCACGGCACCCTCAGGCCTTACCAGGATTCCGGTGTGAGATGGCTGGCTCAGCTGTCGGACCTGGGATTCGGTGCCTGTCTCGCCGACGATATGGGTCTGGGCAAGTCCGCGCAGATGCTGGCCTATCTTGAGTCCACCAGGAAGGAGGGCGACCGCGACCTTCTCGTGGTGCCCGCATCCCTGATAGGCAACTGGCAGAGGGAGATAGCAAAATTCACACCGGACCTGGATTACTGCGTCTTCTCCAAGAAGGGTGACAGGATAGCAGCCAATACGCTCACAATCACCACATACGGGATGATGGCCAGATACATCGACGATATGAAGTCGGTGGGATGGAGGTCGGTCATCCTGGACGAGGCGCAGGCGATCAAGAACGCAGGCACGAAGCAATCCAAGGCGGCACGCCAGCTGAATGCCGGCTTCAGGGTGGTCATGACCGGTACCCCTGTGGAGAATAGGCTGGAGGACCTTTGGTCGCTGTTCGATTTCTCCAATCCTGGGCTGCTCGGGACCCTGTCCGACTTCAAGGATTTCACAGAGACGATGGCCGTAGATACCGGGGGCTATTCCAGGCTGAGGAACATGACGTCCCCGTTCATCCTCAGGAGGCTGAAGACGGACAAATCCATCATCGACGACCTACCGGATAAGCTGGAGACCGTTGAGATGATATCGCTGTCGAAGAAGCAGCGCATCCTGTACAACGAGGTCCTGAGCGATTTCGCGGCGGCGGTCGAGGACAGCGAGAACAGGGTCGGACTGGTCCTCTCTGTGATCACCAAGTTCAAGCAGATATGCAACCATCCCGATCAGTATCTGGGTCAGAAGGTCTTCGAAGAGAAGGAGAGCGGCAAGTTCGTCATGCTGAGGGAGATATGCGAAGCCATCTTCGAGCAGAGGGAGAAGGTTCTGGTGTTCACCCAGTACAAGGAGATGACCGGGCCGCTGAGCGATTTCCTTGCAGACGTCTTCGGTCGCAAGGGGCTGGTGTTCCACGGGGGTATGACCAAGAAGGCGAGGGACGACGCCGTGCTGAAATTCAATTCCGAGAACGAGTATGTCCCGTACATGGTCATATCCCTCAAGGCCGGCGGGACGGGTCTGAACCTGACCTCCGCCAACCACGTGATCCATTTCGACAGATGGTGGAACCCCGCTGTGGAGAACCAGGCCACGGACAGGGCATTCCGCATAGGCCAGACCAAGGACGTCCTTGTGCACAAGTTCGTGTGCGAGGGGACTCTGGAGGAGAAGATAGATGCAATGATACAGTCGAAGAAGCAGCTGGCGACGGACGTCATCGGTGAGGGTGAGTCGTGGATATCCAAGATGGACAACGACGAGCTTCTGAACCTGTTCAGGCTGGAGTGATAGCATGGATATGGATCTCATACCGACTGGAAGAAGGATCGCCGAGAAATGGTGGGGCAAGTCCTGGGTCACCAATCTGGAGAGCTATGCGGACTATTCCAACCGCCTTCCCAGGGGGAAGACCTATCTCCGCAACGGCGCGGTGAGGTCGATGGACATCGACAGGGGTCTGATAAGGGCCTCCGTCCAGGGTTCGAGGCCCAAGCCGTACAAGGTGTCCGTGGAGATCTCCCCGCTGCCGGAGGCCGAGAAGAAGGCTCTGGCCGAGCGCTGCGGCAACAGGATCCAGAGTCTGGACGCCCTCATAGACGGGGACATCCCTCAGGATATAGCCGATGTGTTCGTTTCCAGGAATGGGCTGTTCCCCTCTCCCAGGGAGATCAAATTCAGGTGCTCCTGTCCGGATTATGCGTACATGTGCAAGCACGTCGCCGCCACATTGTACGGGGTCGGGGTCCTGTTCGATAGGGAACCGCTGCTGTTCTTCAGGCTCAGGGGCATCGATGTCGATACCCTGGTAAAGAAATCCGTCGAGAGGAGGTTCGAGTCGATGATGAAGAACGCGGATAACAAGACCTCGCGCATGCTCGATGACGACTGTCTCGATATCTTCGGCGTCCTTGAGTGAAGTGCGGGCTTGCCGGGCTACCGTAGGCATCCCAGAGCGATTGCGCCTTCCAGTGCCTGCTGTACTCGGCACAATAGTCCTCCGCCCATTCGGGGCATGCCGGGTCATCGCAGACGTCATCCATGAGCCACATGACGCGCGCTACGGAATCGAAGGAGTCTCTGGATCTCTTGCCGAATTCCAGCATATGCCTGCAGATCTCCGCGGTAGCGGTCGTGCACCCGTTGTCGAGGAGCACCTCCCCTAGCTGGAAGAGTCCGTCTATATCATCGTCCATGAGAGGGTCGATGTTCCTGCATCCATCTGAAAGGATGAGGTCGGACACTCTGCCGTACATCCCGTTCCTTGCAAAGAAGAGCAATCTCTGTGCGTTCTGGAATTCCTCCGGTCTCCAGACCATGTCGATCAGCTCCTGGCGGTCATATTTCGGATGTGCTCTGAGGGCCTCGTCCAACCTCTTAGAGTTAGGGTCCTGGAGGAACGCATCTATGTACAGATCGTCGTTGTCAGGTAGCCCGAGGAGGCAGTACAGCCTGGCAAGGTCAAGGGGGCAATCGTCGGAGATGCGCATATCTCCCAGAGCCCGGGCCAGCACCGAGGCCGTACTCATACGGCCTCTGCTCGCCATCTTCCTTATCGCGGAATCGGCCTCATAGTAGGATCCGAACCGACCCAGAATGTATCTGGCATCGATGCCGTCCATTGAGAATGGGAGGACGTCGTCCATGGCCAGCAGGGAACGGTATCCCACTTTGGTCATTGTTATGGCCAGCCTCATGGCATCGATCACCGTATCCTTCGGTATGCAGTCCTTCAGCCACGGTGCGGGC
>Ga0310696_10001500_pt1 | contig 33634 bp, 22 predicted proteins | sample AusTroGonzalo_MG_4_FD_203885 | JGI IMG/M metagenome (GOLD analysis project Ga0310696, IMG submission 203885) | Bovine rumen microbial communities from tropical cattle in Woodstock, Queensland, Australia - Gonzalo_02 (v2) (version 2) | ecosystem: Host-associated > Mammals > Digestive system >... | reverse complement strand
CCTCATTCACCTTCACATCGACTGTCAGACCGTCGCTCTTCGTAGCCACACCCTCTTCAATCATCTTGTGGACATCAGCGTCAAGCTTCTTCACCAGATCGAGATAGGCCTGAGCCAGACGCTGCTTATGTTTCAGCGAGACAACCTGCCAGTATGCCTGATCAGTGGCATATAGTGTATTCTGAATGCGTGAATCGGTGGAATTCTGCTGCATCCGTTCGTTAATATCGGCCATGCGGTTAACAGCCAGAATGGCACCACCCATAAACACGGGTTGTGTCAACAGGATAGAACCGGCCCAGATATTACGGGTATCAGTGCGGAAGGCGTCAACGATGCGCTGTCCCTCCTGATTCAGTCCCGTCTGCAACTGTTGCATGCTCTGTCCCATCTGCTGCTGCAGTTCGCCCGACATCTGCTGGAAGACCTCTGTAGGCAGTCCTAACTGTCCTAACATTGCACCGACACCGCCAAGTTTCTCTGTCAGCCCCGTCATACCGGGCTGCAGGGCACCAACGGCATTGGTTCCAAGGTTCCCCAACGACGCTTTCTGACCATCGTTGAGAATAGACACTTCCTCCGACGTGTGCTCATACGAGCCGATAGCACTGACATGCGGCAAATACTTGGTACGTGCCGACTTGCGGATGTTGGCAGCAATATCCTGCTTTACCTTTGCGACGCTGAGCTGCTTGTTGTTGCGCAGTGCCATCGCCCGACAACTGTCAAGCGTCAACAAGCGCTGGGCTGTCATCGTGAAAGGCAAAAAGGTGAAAAGGTAAAAAGGCAAAAAACATTTTGCCCAACCTTTTGCCATTTCTATTCCTCTCCTATTCATTTTAATTGATATTACATTACTCAAAGTTGAATGTCCTTGAGCCAATCATACTACCGTCGACAAAGATGCTCACACGGTACTGACCACCTTCCAGCATCTGCGATACAGGCCAAAAGGTTGTGACAGCAGTTTCCTCACCAGAGTATTCTACGACCTTCTTCATGGTGTACTCCAACGAGCGGTTCTCATAATTGAACGAGCCACCACCACTGAGCGTATTGCCACCAGGATTCTGGATGCGCACATAGACTGTACGATTGCCGTTAGAAGCAGTAACATTTCTGGTAATCAGGAAGTTCACCTGCACGGTCTTCGCATCCTTCACCTTCTTTGAGACCTTACCTCGTTTGTTCTGCAGTTGCATCTGGATGTTCGTTGCATCGAGCTGGGCAGCAATTGCCACCTTCTCGCTGAGTGAAGCCTTCTCGCTGCTCAGACCAGCAATCTGCGTCTCACGGTCAGACAGCTCAGCCTTGACACGGGAGTTCTCGGCCTGCAGACGCTCATTCTGACGGTTCAATGAGTCAATCTGCATAACATAGTCACGCAGTACGGCACGTACCGTGGCCAGTTCCTTCTTCAGACGGGTAATCTCACGGGCATCGTTAGCCTTTGTCTGCTTCAGTTCCTCCAGCAGTTTCTGCGTCTTGAGCTGTTCCTCGGTGAGTTGAGCGATGATGGAGTCGTTGTTGATCTGCGTCTTCATCTCGCTATACTGCAAAGCAAAGCGCTCATACTCGTTCTCCATTTCTTGCTTATCGAGTTTTGCCAGTTCCTGCATATCCTCGTTCGCCTTTTTCTGCTCTTCCAGATTCATGAACAGCCATGCGCCACCACCTAAGAGTGCCACAATCACCACTGCCATCAACGGTATCAATATTTTCTTCATTTTCATTGTTATATTGTCCTCTTTTTTTACATCACCTATAACATGAAGACCCCGAGGGGGTTCCTCGGGGCCTTCCTTATGCGGAGAGAACAGGATTCGAACCTGCGAACCGGTTTTGCCGGTTACACGCTTTCCAGGCGTGCCTCTTCAACCACTCGAGCACCTCTCCATGTGATTTCGCGGGTGCAAAGGTAATAAAATAAATGTGAATCGGGAAATGAGTAATAAGAAATCAGCAGCGTTTTAATAATCTTTATCATTTCACGTCAAAGACACAAGCCACATTGGCACTGGTCTGCAACGCCACCTCTTCTTCGCTACAACCATAGGCTTCTGCCAGTCGCTGGAGGACGAAACGAGTATAGGCTGGCTCATTACGTTGGCCACGCATTGGAACGGGAGCCATATAGGGTGCATCGGTCTCCAAAACAATACGATCCAATGGTACAACGGCAGGCAACACTTCGGGCAGATGTGACTTCTTAAACGTCAGCACGCCGCCGACACCCAGCACGAAACCGTCGAACTGCAGAAGCTCTCGGGCTTCAAGTTCATTACCTGTAAAACAATGGAAGACACCACCCGGTAAGTCCTTAGTGTACCTCTTGAGGATTGTAACCATCTCATTCTGTGCCTTCCGACAATGAATCATCAATGGCAAACGACTTTCCACTGACCAGCGTACCTGCTCCTCAAAGGCCTCGAGTTGTTCTTTCTCAAACTCACGACTCCAATAGAAGTCAAGGCCGACCTCGCCGATGGCTATTGGCTGTTGGCTGTTGGCTAAAAGCAAATGGCTAATAGCCAAAAGCTGATTGCGCCAATCGGCACGCACCTCCTCGGGATGCAAGCCTATCATCGGATAGAGGTAGTCTGGGTATTGCTGGCAAAGTGTCAGAATGCGCTGAGATGTGCCGAGGTCGATAGCTGGAAGGAAGACCTTCCCCACCCCAGTCTCACGGGCACGGGCAATGACCTCATCACGGTCCTTGTCAAACTCTTCGCCATCAAGATGGCAATGTGTATCAATCCAATACATCCTTACTACCCATCTTTCTCCTACTTCTTACGCTTCATCATCTCATCGGTGTAGTCCAGCAGCATCTGCTTACGCTCATCGCTGACGCGTACCTTTGCCAGACACTTGCGGCACTCATCGAAATAATAGTTGATTTTCTCTTCGCAAAGCTGGCGAATGCCTATCTGGTCATAGAGCGACGTCACAGCACGCACTTTCTCTTCGCGATTAAAGTCCTTTGCCCCAATCCAGTGCATCAGCTCACTACGTTGTTCAGGAGTAGCACGGTTTACGGCATTGATAAGCATGTAGGTTTTCTTGTTGCTGGTTATGTCACCACCGATAGCCTTACCAAAAACCTTGGGGTCACCATAGACATCCAACAGGTCATCTTGTAACTGAAATGCCAGTCCCAACTGTTCACCAAACTTATATAGATTCTCAACATCGTCGGCAGGCGCATCGGCCAGCAGAGCACCAGTTTTTACGGCACAAGCCAGCAGGACACTGGTCTTCAGACGAATCATTTCAATATACTCTTCTTCAGTCACATCGTTGCGTGTCTCAAAAGACATATCGTATTCCTGACCCTCACCAATCTCCAGCGCCGTCTCAGTGAAAAGGCTGAGCACCTGAGGCAGATGGCGCGCATCACACTGCTGCATCCGTTCATAGGCCAAAACCAGCATGGAGTCACCAGAAAGGATGGCTTTATTGGCATCCCAACGGCGATGTACGGTCTGATGTCCGCGACGCATGTCGGCATGATCCATCAGGTCATCATGTAACAGCGTATAGTTATGATAAGTCTCTAAGGCGACAGCCTGCATCAAGATACTCTCCGGATCCTCACGATAGAGGTTATAGGCCAACATCGTCAGCACAGGACGAATGCGTTTTCCACCTATGGAAAGCACATAGCGGATAGGCTCATAAAGCGATGCCGGCTGACGGTCGTAAGTCAGTTCATCGATGAAGGCATTTACCTTCTTCAGCAGTTCGTCAGAATTGTACATATATTATTATCTTTTGTTTCTTGCTTTCTGTTTCTTACAGTTTAAACACGATAGGAATGCAAACCATCGTTCGACAAGGTTTATTATCGACCTGACCAGCCTTCCAAGCCGGCATCATACGTAGCACACGTAACGCTTCACTATCGAGCGAAGGTTCTGCTGATTCCACAACCTTCAAGTCACTTAGCGTACCATCGGCATTAACAATAAATTGAGTAACAACGCGTCCCTGAACCTTACGAGCACGAGCATTGGAAGGATAGCGCAGGTTCTTCGTCAGCCACTTCATCATGGCCACCGGGCCACCGGGAAACTCGGGCAACTGTTCTACCACTTTCTGGTCCAAAGCATCAAGTTCTTCTTTGTTTATCTCGGGACGCACCTCATCCTCTTCAGTGGTCTTCAGTTCCGTATCAGGTTTATCGGGCATCAGGTCATCATCATTCAGTTCATCGCTGGGTTCTTCCTCAATCACATTCAATTTCTCAATAGTCTTGGGAATCAGTGCTACAGGTTTCGTGATAAGAGGAATGCGTTTTTCCTCCTCTTTCAATTTGTCGAGATCAAGTTCCTTAACGATATCTTCCAAGGCATCAGGATCCATGCTATCATCAACGACGCTGTAGTCGAACTCCAGCGCCACGAAGAGTGCTGCCAGCACCACAACGATGCCCAACAGGAATGTCTGTGTACGTCGACGATCAAGGTCGGCCTGTGAACTCTTCTTGATTTCCATAATAAATCATGCCTCGACTACGTTATTACACTAAAGGCGCTGCAAAGGTACAAAAAAGTTTAGAGTTTAGAGTGTAGAGTTTAGAGTTTTTATTATCTTTGCAGCCAAATTGAGAATTATTAGATGAAGAAAGCCATTATTGCCACCGTTTTCACAATCTCTGCGCTGAACCTATCGGCACAGGAGAGCCAAACAGTGTACAATTTCCTGCGCCTGCCCGTCAGTGCCCATGTGGCAGCGCTTGGTGGCGACAACATCACCATTAGCGATGATGATGCATCACTATTACTCCATAATCCTGCTTTGGCAGGCAACGTAACCGACCGTACACTGAGCCTTAACATGATGACCTATATGGAAGGATCCATCACCGCCAGCGCCAACTTCGTACGAGCATGCGGAGAACGCGGCACTTGGGCTATTGGCGGACAGTTCATGAACTACGGCACGATGAAGGAAGTCAACAGCTATGGCGAACAAACAGGTGATTTCTCGGCTAAAGATATCTGTATCAGTGGCACTTTCGCCTATGCATTAAGCCAACATCTTAGCGGCGGCATCACGGCCAAAGCCATCACCTCCTACATCGGACAATACAACTCGCTGGCTATGGGCGTTGATCTCGGACTAAACTATTTTGATGTGGAGCGTCAATGGTCGGTGTCTGCAGTGGCACGCAATCTCGGCGGACAACTCAAAGCCTATGAGGACGATTTTGAACGTATGCCTTTGGACCTGCAACTTGGTATCACCAAGCGTCTTGTCGGCTCACCGCTACGCTTGTCGGCAACACTCGTCCGACTGAATGACTGGCAATATGGTATCGGCCATCATCTTATTATCGGTGCAGACGTGCTACTCTCTGAACAATTCTATCTGGCCGCAGGCTACAACGCACTAAGAGCCAAAGAAATGAAACTTACTGACAGCGAAGGCAGTAGTACACATGGAGCAGGCTTGTCAATCGGTGCCGGTTTGACGCTACAGCGCATAAAACTCCATGTAGCCTATGCCAAGTACCACGTCACCACAGGATCACTTTTAGTAAATTTCAGCTATTCGTTATAACGGGATAACATGATTACGGTTTAACAACAAAAAGGATAAGAAACGACAAAAGTATATGAAGAAAATCACAATAGCTATTGACGGTCATTCTTCGTGCGGAAAGAGCACTATGGCCAAAGATCTCGCTCGTGAAGTGGGGTACATTTACGTTGATACAGGCGCCATGTACCGTGCTGTCACCCTCTATGCATTGCGCCACGAACTGTTCAATGCCGATGGTACTATCAAAGAGTCAGAACTGCAAAGTTCCATGTCCCAAATCTCCATCGATCAACGACTCGTCGATGGCAAGACGACAACGTTTCTCAACGGTGAGAACGTCGAACACGACATTCGCTCCCTTGAGGTCAGCAGCCACGTCAGTCCCATTGCTGCCCTACCCTTCGTACGCACCGCCCTTGTGGCACAACAGCAGAAAATGGGACGCGAGGGAGGCATTGTCATGGATGGTCGCGATATCGGCACTACTGTTTTCCCTCATGCGGAACTGAAGATTTTTGTAACCGCCAGCGCCGAGGTACGCGCCCAACGCCGCTACGATGAGTTGCAACAGAAAGGGATGCCTGCCGACTACAATGACATTCTGAAGAATGTGCAGGAACGCGACTACATCGACTCCCATCGCGAGGTTTCCCCCTTACGACAGGCTGATGACGCTCTGTTGCTCGACAATAGCAATATGACCATTCCTGAACAGAAGCAATGGCTTCTCGACCATTTCAACAAGGTTATTGGCTGATACGAATCAACGTGGAACCCTGAATGGCGGAAGGTCCGTCAAGCTGAACAGCATAGATACCAGGGGCGAGACTCTCTGGAAGGCGAAAAGCAAGAGAAGAGAGATTAGTGATACGGAAAACCTGACGACCATCAAGCGTGTAGAGACGTAGGGAAGCACTACCATCGAGCGTAGCCTTTGGCGGCAGGGTTATCATCAATTGTCGCCCATCAAGTGTAACACGTGCTGGTGTATGCGTCTTGGACACAGCCTCTATCTTATCGATGCCCAAGATGTCAAGTAAGCCGCGATAAGCATCAATTTCTCCATAGCCATAGTAGTTGTTCGGGTAATCGAGTTCCGGATCCGGATGACGGCTCGTACGACTGATAACACCCATAACATCCTCTGGTGTCAGGTTCGGTTTGGCTTGCAACCATAAAGCAATAACACCTGCCACGACCGGGCAAGACATCGACGTACCTGAATTGGAATTCCAGGCGTAGGTGCGTCCATCATAATCAAAATGTTCCACGTCCCATGATATATCACGAGCGGTAGGATGATTCTCCAAATAATAACTACTATATGAAGAAATAATATTGTTGCCAGGTGCCATAACGTCGGGTTTTATGCGTCCGTCCATGGTGGGACCGACGGAAGAAAACGGCACTCGACGGCCGAGTTCCTCTACCCAATAGTGTTTCCATTGGCCATTGAGATTCAAGATGCTGTCGCGGTGAGTAGTAGCACCGACACAAATAACCCGAGGAGCACTGGAAGGCGACATGATATTATGAGTTGTTTCTCCTGCACAAAGTGATGGATTCAGAGTATTTACAGTCCATTCGCCATTGACATGCCAACAGGTCAGTTCCTCTTTATTATCATACACTTCTACCGAAAGAGGCACCTGTGTCCCTATGTGTTTCTCTGCAGAATAGTACATGATATCGTAGCAAGTCTCCAAACTATCATAACAATTGGGATAGGACTCAATAACAATGGAATCGAGTCCCGTGACAAAATGAGTTGAATATGACGGGAGTTGAATGGAGACGGGCACGGTAAGGGTATCTGCAGGGGCATTGTCAGGATAAGCGACAAAACGCAGGTTGAAATCGCCAGTCGTCTTCAGTGTCTGCATCATAATGGCACCATCATGACGGACAAACATTCCCTGAGACACTTGGCCTGCATACTTACTGAACCAGGTCTTGACAGTTCCCGAATTACCGGCAGCAACCACCAATACGCGTCCGGGGCCCAATAGACTGTCTATCATTTCATAATAGAGTTGATCGTACCCCCAAAAGTCCTGCCCAGAGCCTTCGCTAAACGAGATAACACAAGGCTGCTCATTCTGACGGGCATAATCAAAGATATACTTGAAACCAAGGGCATCAGTAGCAAAGGTGAAACGACTACGCAAAGAAGGGTCAATAAGAGAGACATTGTCAGAAACTGCATTAGCAACAAGACATATATCGCTCTCTGGAGCCAGTCCACGATAAGGGCTGACATAGCCGTTGCCTGCTGCGATACCAGCGGTATGGGTGCCATGAGTCTGGTCATTGCCATCACGAGAATGAGCCTGAGTAAGGATTGACTCCGGCGTAACATAGTCACGTCCCACATACAAGGAGGAGCCAATGGTATCAACAGAAAGCATATCCCAGAAACGGCGGATACGAGGTGTAGCGTCCACATTGCGAAAAGTGGGGTGTGTCAGGTCGAAACCGACATCCATCAGTCCAACAACGACGCCCTGTCCAGTATATGCCTGCGGAAGACTTGTGCCGGCATAAACAGGCATTACATTGATACAACGGGCTACGGTATCAAGAAGAAGTTGTCCTGCAGGACGTGCTTCAATGCGCAACACACGAGGATCAGACGACAAAGAAGTCAGGCGACAGACAGGAATATCAGCTATATGGATGTTACCAACTGCATCAAGATCTCGACAGTCATTGTCTGTCAACACCTGATTAGAAGCATCTGCAATGCGAACAAAAGCGCAGACCGTTGGTGATGCCTGCGGCTGCTGTGAACGGGCCTCTGCAGTCACCATCGAACGCTGCTGACGTACCATCTGACGCAACATCGGAGACAACTTATGCCAAGCTATCTGTTGAGCTTGCATCGGGAGTAACGTCAGACCGATGATAAATAACAGGACCAGTCTCTTCATAGCTACTGCATTTGAATCATGGCATCACGACACTGTTCCATCAGCCACTTTGGTGTAGAGGTAGCACCGCAGATGCCGACAGTCTCAACACCCTGCAGCCACTCCTGGCGTATCTCCTCTGGTCCTTCTACAAGACGGGTGTTGGCATTAACACGCAGACACTCGTTGTAAAGCACCCGGCCATTGGAGCTCTTGCGTCCACAGACAAAGAGAATCAGGTCGTGACGGGCAGCAAACTGCGAGATGTTTGGCATACGGTTGGCTACAGAACGACAGATAGTGTCGAACGAGCGGAAGGTAGCCGTTGGCACGATATGACTTTGAATATAGTCAATGATACGATGAAACTCATCCAACGACTTCGTAGTCTGGCTAAACAAATAGATATCGTGCTCGAAGTCAAGACGTCGAACATCGTCAAATTGTTCAATAACAACAGCACGGCCATCTGTCTGGCCTACCAGTCCGAGTACCTCTGCATGACCTTTTTTTCCAAAGATAACGATAGTACCACCAGCCTCATACTGATTCTTGATTCGTTTCTGTAGCTGTAGCACCACCGGACAGGTAGCATCAATAAGTTCAATGTCGTTACGACGAGCCAAGTCATAGGTTGACGGTGGTTCACCGTGGGCACGTAGTAGCACCTTAACATGATGCAACTGACGCATTTGCTCATGGTCAATCGTGATAAGCCCCATACTGCGTAGACGCTCACATTCCATCGAGTTATGAACGATATCGCCCAAACAATAAAGCGCCTCGCCACGAGCGAGCTCCTCCTCAGCCTTGCGGATGGCAGTTGTCACACCAAAACAGAAACCACTGCCATTATCTATCTCTATTTGCAACATTTTAATCCTTCAAAGTAGGCGTCCAACAAATCCTGAGCTGCCACGAAACTGGTCTTGTGTCCTGCCAGCACGGATTCTTCTGCGGCAGTCAGTCGCTGCTGCATCACCTTATTATTATAGAATGAAGCTTTCAGGTACTCATTGATGCTCTCGTACATCCAATACTTGGCCTGTTCCTGCCGACGGTAGTCGAAATAGCCATTCGCCTTCACGAAAGCCACATATTCATAAATCATATCCCAGATCTCCTTGATACCCGTACCATAGAAACCAGAATAGCACAACACCTTGGGCAGCCACCCGCTCTCTGGCATCGGGAAGAAATGGAGGGCGTTGCGGAAGTTCGTGGCCGCCATGTGACAACGGTCAACGTTGTCGCCATCGCACTTATTGATGACAATACCATCAGAAATCTCCATGATGCCACGCTTGATGCCCTGCAGTTCATCACCAGTGCCTGCCACCTGAATGAGCAAGAAGAAATCGACCATCGAGTGACATGCCGTCTCACTCTGTCCCACGCCGACTGTCTCAACGAAAATCTTGTCGAAGCCAGCAGCCTCACACAGGATAATTGTCTCACGTGTCTTACGGGCAACGCCACCCAAAGAGCCTGCCGACGGGCTGGGACGTATGAACGAGTCGGGATGAACGGCGAGTTTCTCCATACGTGTCTTATCACCAAGAATACTGCCTTTCGTTCGTTCACTGGAAGGGTCAATAGCCAGCACAGCCAACCGTCCACCATGCTCTTTGAGAACATGGACACCAAACTCATCAATACTGGTCGATTTACCAGCACCGGGTACACCACTGATACCGACACGAATGCTATTACCACTATAGGGCAGACACTTGTTGATAACCTCTTGAGCTTTCGCCTGATGATCGGGGTTGACACTTTCAATGAGCGTAACAGCCTGACTGAGCACGGTTATATCACCTTTGAGGATTCCCTCCACCATCTCAGCAGCAGACAGTTCACGGCGACGGAAACGGTTGCGTTTCAGGTAGGGATTGATAATGCTCTGTCCTGTAACGCCACTATTAACCTGTAGGCCAGCATATTCGGGATTATTCTCGGGATGTTCCATATTAGTGAGAGGTTAGAGGTGAGAGAATACTATTTGGCATTAACGGTAATAACTACCTTGGAGCGCTTCGGGTCGTTCGTAATCATGAGTACACGAGGACGTGTACGTACCTTCTTCAAATCGGCAGCATAAGCCGTCACCGTCAAGCGTGTCGTCTCACCAGGAGCCAGCGAACGCTTGCCAAGAGTCACTTTCAAGCCACGGGTAAAGAGCTGCAGCGACGAGATATTCAGCATAGCCTTGCCGGGATTGTAGAGTATAATCTCACCGGTTTTCTTTGCCTTACCGCTAAAATCAATGTTCAGCACACTGTCAGAGATAGCCAATTCCGGCAACAGGCCACCAACCATATGTTGCACGTCAGGTAACAGCACAACGCTGACTCCCACCTCGGTCTCCTTGGTGACCTTCTCGCCCAGACGCTGTGCCAAATAGACGCTGGTCTGCGTCAGGCCATAGCCATGGATAAGCTCAGAGTTCAGCGTCAGTTTTATCTGACCACCACGACCGGGCGACAAACGTGTCGGTGACACCTCGGCAGAGAGATAGGACGGCAAGTGCTGAATGTTGGGCTCCATCACCGTGGTACCATTATTCACAATCTTTACTACCTCCACAGGCTTGTCACCCATATTGACATTATCAAACTCCAACTCGTTTTTATCGGCCAGCAATCCATTGAAATCATAGGGATAAGAGCCACTGAAGTCCTGATAGTCCTCACGCACAACACCTGTCATGGTAATATAAACGGGACGTTTGGAGCCATCGGAGATGATGGCAGCTTGCTTATTGAAGTGTCCAAGCTGGCGAGCATCATAGGTCATCTTGATGGTGAACTTGTCGCCAGCACCAATCTCGCCCTTGGGATATTCCACACGCGTACAATTGCAGTCGGGTATCACCTGCGTGACGTGTAGTCGCCGCATGCTCCTGTTCCGCAGTTCGAAGGTTGCCGTCACAGGCATCTCATAACCCGTTTGGCCAATATCAATCTTGTCTTTGACGATTGTCAGTTTCTGTGCCCCTGCAGGGCTAAATGATAAAGGACAAATAATAATCGATAACAATAATATTCTCAGTTTTTTCATTCTACTTTGATGGTTTGTGAGTGGGTAGTACCGCGATATTCCGGTGCATAGGCACACTGCACGGTGCAGGTACCGGTCTCATACAGTCCGGGGCGGTCGATGAAATATTCGGTTTCAATGACATGCTTGCCTTTCCGCAGGCAATCAAAGAAATAGTTTGTCGTATTGTCTTTTAGTGAGCAGTAGTAGCCTCCCCGCCAGTCATAGCCGCTATGCTGTTTGACGGGTTCCAAACAGGCGGCACGCTTGTCCTGCACCTGCACGAAGTCCAAATCACGCTCACTTTGAATGGTCAAGCGAATGGTGACGCGATCACCAACCTTGAGGGTTGCCAACTGCCGACCATCGGCAGTAAGCAGTTCACGTTTGATGGTGACACCACTGCCATTATCCTTGATGTCGCTGGTGGCCTGCACGAACTGTGCATAGACGGCACCCCATGATGTACCTTCACTGGTCTTCTCTACAGTAAACTGTTTCTCGCCTTGATAGGGTTGGGCGGTCTTGACATATCCTATACCAGCGGTAGCTTTCGGTGTCTCCACCATCTTACCATCGAGAGTCAAGGTGCTTAGGCCGTCCAGAGTATTCAGCGATTTCAGATTACTCTGTCCCAGGAAGGCATACACGGCATCAACGCTGTTCAGCGGTGTGTCCCAGGACTGTGTGCGTTTCTCCTGCAATAGCCAACGGCGCATCTCGTCGAGAGTCTGCTGGTCGTTAGGTGTCAGGCGCTGAATAGCCTCAATGGCAGCCACCTGTGTCGGTATGCGGTAGTCGCGCCATGAATAGCCTGCACGTGGGGTATCGTAGTAGCGTCCCATCTCTTCCTTGTAGACGGTGTACTCCTTCAGGCTCTTAATATATAAAGGTGAGTCAAGGATAATACTTGACATTGCTTTCTCATAGATAGTCTGGTTCTTGGTATCTTTCTTCAGCAAGCCAATGAGATAATCGTTAGCCGCCTGTACATTTGTGGACAGCTGACGACCGTCGAGCTTACAGATATACAACCACTGCAGGGCCGTATGACTGGGGAAGTATTGGCGACGTCCCTTCTTTTCTTCCTTCTTCATCTCACGGACAAGCTCCACCATTTCCTTTCCCAAGAACTTAAAAGCGTCGTTCAACATCGGCTGCTTGGTCCCCGTCATCGTCTGCAGGCGTACCAACATCTCACTGATGGCCATTGTCATATAGGTAGAGCCAGGCATATCGGGCCACCAGCTCCATGAACCATCACCACGTTGTAGTGCCTTCAGCTTGTTTGTAGCCGAGGAGAGACGCTGCTGCATGATATTCTCATCGAAGAAGTCGGCCAGACGCTGACGCTGTTCCTGCTCATGGTCGGCATCCATAACCCATGGTGTTTCCTCAAGCAGGACATCCTTCAGTTCCTGATTCTTCTGGAGGTGAGAGTTGAGCGACGTCTCTTTTCCCTCTTCACGTTTCCACTGCTCAAACACCTTCTTCGCCTGCGGCACCTGATTGATAATATACTGTCCCAAACTATTGGCATAGAGCGATGCAGCCTGACAAATGGCGCAGTCATCATGGGGATGACCAACGGTAGGCAGAGCCTGAATCATCAGCCAAGCAGGATGGTTGGTGTATTCAAGGGTTAATTTTGAATTTGTGACTGACTTGGGGAATAGCCCTATCAAATCTATGGTTTTCGTACCAGCACCATTCTGCGTAAAAGGAACAGTCACGGTTACACGTTCTGTTGCCGGGAGCACTGGCAGATAATGTTGTTCGCCGTCGCTAAAGCCTTCACCACTGGCAATCACACGACAGATGAGCAGTGAGGTTGTCTGCGGAGAGAGAGGGAAAGTGACAGCTGTTGAGGAGTCGGCATCAAGGGAGAACGGACGTGCCGTCTCATAAACAACCTTGTCGGTCTCCGGATCTACGAGCTGCATACGTGCCATGCCCTTAACGGTCTTTTCGCCGAGATTAAAGATACGAGCAGAGATTGTTGCCCGATCGCCCTCACGGACAAAGCGCGGCACGTTAGGTTGAATCATCACATCCTTCTGTGCCACCGCCTCTCCATCGAGCATTCCATAACAGAGGTCGGTGGTATGTGCCAAGCCCATAAAACGCCAGGTTGTTAAACTCTCGGGCAGTGTAAAGGACAGCGTCAAAACACCATTCTCGTCGGTAACGAGCTGCGGATAGAAGAACGCCGTCTCCTGCAGCTTCTCGCGAACTTGCACCTGTCCGAACGTTTCTTCTTCAATATCGCTAGTACCGGCCGCTTTAAGGACTTCCGCGCCTTCGCTATCATTACCGACTATATCGAGTCCGGCAATACGTCCCTGCAGAGTCTCGTCGTTAGAATCCATCGCAAGTCCTTCGAATTCCTTCATGGAAGCACTTTGGACAGGAGCCTCAGCCAGCTCATATACAGCGCCTTTTGCCAGTCCTGCGCCACCGACACGTCTCGTACTATAAATATTCACGTGTCTTATCATTCTCGGGAAGATGTTGCCGTCGAGGTGAGTCAGGTTCCACCCCTGTACCGACAACCACGACATATCCTTCTTCCCCATCAGTGAGTACGGTGCCCAGAAAGCATAGCGCCACTGCGTACGTGGGAGCTGCAAATTGATATAGGGCGACAGCGACCAATAATGATTTTGTAACTGGTCGAGACTCTTGTCATAGAGCGTCGCCATAAGCTGGGCAGCGGCAGGCTTACCGTCAGGTCCCACCACCGTGAGTTTCCACTCCTCTTTCTGTCCGGGCGTCAAACGGTCGCGAAAAGTCTTCCACTCCAGTTTCAGTTTCCTGTCGGGCAACGGACGGGTGATACGTGCATCGTGGGTGTAAACCTGTCCCTCTTTCACCCATGCGAAGGTGAGCAGCACGCCGTCACCGTATTCTTCCTTATACGTCAGCTTGCGATTGATGAGTTCGTTACTCTTATCGATGGCACCACTCTCCAGAACACGATCGTCTGCAAGGACGCTATAGACGATATGCACGTTCTCGGCCGAAGAGCCCACTTGCACAGTGACGGGCTTACCATCGTTGGGGAAACGATAGTCTGAGCAATAGAACCAGTTGTCGGTCTTCGTCGCCGGACGCTTGTCGTCAAGCGAGAAGACGGTGAACTCACGCTTCAGTGTGTCCTGCTCACAGATAGCCTCCAACATGTGGGCACCCGACTTCAGTTGCGTAATGGCTATTGGCTGTTGGGTATTGGCAGTCTGCCACTTACCTCCGTCAAAACGATAACTCAAGGTCGTACTGATATCGATGCCGGCAGCATTACGCTGGTGGAACGTCATTTTCGGGGCATCCTCGATTAGTAGCTTCTCAGAAATATCTACCGAAAACGCTGTCTTACGATTACCCAGCGGTAGCGACAACTGTGCCTGATGCGTCTCTCCAGCTTGGTCTGTAACATCAGCTGTACAAACAAAGTTATAGAACTGCGGATAGAGGCTTGGAGGAAGTACCATAGGCATATCAACGACAAAGGTACCGTTGCCATCGGTCATCGTATCACCGCTGGCCACCTCTTCATCAACCGAAGACGTACCGATATAGCCCTGATTCCAATAGCTGTTATACGACAGCCACCACCAGGCACGACGACGCATCACCGTATAGTGCACCTTGGCATTCTGTACCGGCACCCCTGCAAAGCTGCGGGCCGTTGCCCTCACCTGTACGGTATCACCGTCTTCGTAGTGCTGGTTCACCTCGGGGAACTTGACCTCAAACGTCGGACGTTTATACTCCTCGACACGGAAGCTACAGCTGCCATTCGGTGCTTGCAATGTAAAGTGGCCGTTGAGCAGTCCTGTAGGCAGTGTGAAGTCTGCAGCACAGGTACCGAAACGGTCGGTCGTCACCTTCTGCTCACTCACCACCTTATAATTGGCATCGCGAAGCGTCAGTGTCAGCGTCTTACCTTCAACCACCTTGTGTTCGTAACCATTGTCGGTAGCATAGACAATAGCTGCCACATGAACAGTCTGACCGGGACGATAAATAGCGCGGTCGGTGAAGAGCTCCGTGCGTTCCTGATGGCGTTGGTTGTCATAGTAGTTAAAATAGGAATTGGCATTAGCCGACCGACTGAACTTGTCCTCATTAGTATAAGCAAAGACATAGCGCGGACGTTGATTCTCCACCTGCCAGACAACCTCTCCTTGCTCGTCTGTGGTCAGGGTCTTCAGTGTCTTTTTGCCATACGACAATTTTACGTGAGCCCTTTTCAGAGGCTGTCCAGTGGTGGCATTAACGACCACATAGCGTATCTTATTCTCGGGCAGGCCTTCCACGAGGACACGGACGTTACTGACATAATAGAGCTGTCGAACCACCTGTGTGGCTGGTTGTGTTTCAATCTCTATCATATAGACACCTTCGGGCAAGCCCTGTAGCGTCATAGAGTCCTTAAACACCTCATACTCAGCCTTTCCAACATACTTGTGGGTCACATCAAAAGGTAAAGGCGTCAGTAGCGGTTTTATCTTACGGTAGCCCTCGGCATAGCTGGGGTTCAGTTCGGTATCACCCTGTGCCTTGACACTATAGAGACGCATCGTCAGTTGATGGATATTACGTAGCGATGAAAACTCTATCGCCATCTCGCGATTTGGGATATTCTCGGCAGATGTCAGATAAGCCTGAAACATCGGTAATGTCAGTTCACGCTGACTGTTACGCAACTCGTTCATGCCCTTCCATGAGCCCCAGCGATCGAGTGCGAAGTTAATATATTGCCATTTCTCCTCTGCTGTAGCATCGGTATATTTGTTCAGGTAACGATAGTGTTCAATGGCCGCCTCACCACACTCCGTCAGGTCGCCATACTCGTCGATGAGGGAGTCAACCCGATGAAGGTACTCCGACTTCTTCTGCGCTACCCTACCCAACGGTCTCTGCTGGCGAAGCACCTGCAGTGCTGTCAAGAAGGTCGCCTTGCGGTTACCCATTCCACTATAGTAAGTATGTAAAGGCTGGTACTGCTCCAGTTCATAGCCGATAACACTGAGCAGGTCGTCATCGAACAGTCGGCTGTCGACACCTTTCACTGTCAGCGGCTCATAGTCCACGGCCTTGACAGCTGCCAGCTGCTTACAGAGTTCCGGTGTCAACGTGATATCCTGTGGCGTGCGCTCCAATTCGCTATTATCAAGATAGATACGGCGCAGCACCACCTGATAGACTGTTTTCAGTACGGCATCGTTCTCAGTCTCCATGCGGGCTTCCATGCGCTCAACGGCAGGTAGCAGCGAATCAGGAGAAATCCCGGTCATCACCTGCGTCCCCTGTAGTTCTGCTTTCATCAGCTGTCCTGGCTGATGTTCCTTTTGGGCCTTCCGCGCTATCTTCATCAGCACATCATACTGGGTGCGAGGCAGATCTTTCTGCTCCGCTTCTTTCACCTGTTTCCACAGCATTGTATAGGTCTGTCCTACTGTCATCGTCACACATGCCAACAACATAGACAGCGTCAGGAAAATTTTCTTCATAGCCCTTGGTTTATGAGAACATTTTATGCAAAGATAGTGTTTTTTCCCCGTACACCCACTCATAGAGTGCCGAAAATATGAAAGTTTAACCGAAAAGGGGCATGTCGCCTAATTATTGTTAAATAAAAAGAGGTATAAGAACGATTTCCGCAAAAAATACCTACCTTTGCATGATGAAAACTGAGCCGAAGAGTTTGGGTTTTCCTATGCAGCATAAGACTAATTAGTTAAATAAACAGTATGAAAAAGAACAAAGTTTTGATGTATGCGGCTATTGTCGCTACACTCGTCTCATGTGGTGGTGGCGGCGGTCGCCCGACATTCGGAGACAACGAGTATCCCGTGGTAACGGTAGGAACGCAGAGTGCGGCTTCGCAAGCGACCTACCCTGCTTCAATCAAAGGTGTGCAAGACGTTCAGATTTCCCCGAAAGTGGGTGGTTTCATCACCAAGATCAACGTCAAGGAAGGTCAGACGGTGGGTGCCGGACAGGTACTTTTCGTCATTGACAACGCTACCTATCAGGCTCAGGTGCGTCAGGCACAGGCTGCCGTCAACACGGCGCAAGCCTCTGTCAACACAGCTAAGCTAAGCTATGAGAATTCCCAGAAACTGTTTGAGAGTAAGGTTATCGGCGACTTCGAGCTACAGTCGGCTTCTAACACCTACGAAAGTGCCAAGGCTGGTTTGGCTCAGGCTCAGGCTGCTTTAGCTTCTGCTAAGGAGATGCTGAGCTTCTGCTATGTCAAGAGTCCCGCCTCTGGCGTTGTGGGCACGCTGCCTCTGAAGGTCGGCGCATTGGTGAACACTGCCTCAGTACTGACAACCGTCTCTAATATTTCGTCGATGGAGGTATATTTTTCAATGTCAGAGAAGGACGCACTGGCCATGTCGAAGGACGGCAGTGGTTTGTCTGCTCTCCCTGCCGTGAAGCTGCAACTGGCTGACGGCACCATCTACGACCACGAAGGTAAGGTGACAAAGATGAGTGGTGTCATTGACCAGTCAACGGGTACAGTCCAGATGATTGCCGTATTCCCCAACCCCCAGAAGCTGCTGAAGAGCGGCGGTTCTGGTGCCATTGTCATTCCCCACGACAACACATCGGCCATCGTCATTCCGCAGGCATGTGTATCAGAGGTACAGAACAAGAAGTTCGTTTACACCTTGGGTAAGGACAATAAGGTAAAGTACACCGAGATTCAGGTGGCTCCCCAGAACGACGGCATCAACTACGTTGTGACGGAAGGTCTGAACGTGGGCGACAAGTATGTCACCAACGGCATCACGAAACTGTCTGACCAGATGGAGATTGTCCCCATTACTCCTGAGCGCTATCAGCAGAAGATTCAGGAGCAGGCCAAGGCCATGAGTGCTGGCGACATCGTGAATGCGATGAAAAAATAAAAAGGTAAAAAAGTAAAAAAGTAAAAAAAATGACTTTTACAAACTTTATCAAGCGCCCGGTACTGTCGACGGTGATTTCTATCCTCATCGTCCTGCTGGGTTTCATCGGACTGGTATCGCTGCCTATTGAGCAGTATCCGGACATTGCGCCGCCTACGGTGGTTGTCCACACCAGCTATCCTGGTGCCGATGCCGAGACAGTAAAGAACTCCGTCATCACGCCGCTCGAGGAGAGCATCAACGGTGTGGAAGGTATGGACTATCTAAGTTCAACGGCTTCGTCGGGTTCTGCCAGCATCAACATCCTGTTCCGTCAGGGTATGAATGCTGATATGTGTGCCGTTAATGTGCAGAACCGCGTACAGCAGGCTCAGGCATTGCTGCCTGCTGAGGTAACACGTATCGGCGTAACGGTGATGAAGCGTCAGACGTCACAGGTAATGATGTTCACGCTGACCTCTGACGGCCGTTACGACGACCAGTTCCTGACGAACTATTCAAACATCAATATCATCCCGGCTATCAAGCGTATTCAGGGTGTGGGTGACGTGCAGTCGCCTGGTGTGAAGACCTACTCCATGCGTATCTGGCTGAAGCCCGATGTCATGAAGCAGTACAACCTTATGCCCTCGGACATCTCCAACGTATTGGCAGAACAGAACATCGAGGCTGCCCCTGGTAAGTTCGGTGAAGAGGCGAACGTAGCCTATGAGTACGCTATGCGCTACACCGGTCGTCTGAAGACTCCCGAGGAGTTTGGCGACATCATCATCTCCAGCGATGCCAATGGTCAGACGCTGAAGCTGAAGGACGTGGCCAAGATTGAGCTGGGTGGTCTGCAGTACTCGGTGTCGATGAGAAACAACAACCTGCCGTCTGTCATGGGTATGGTACAGCAGGTGGCTGGTTCTAACGCCAACGAGATTGCCAAGCAGGTGAAGGCCGAGCTTGAGGAACAGGCCAAGCTGTTCCCACCGGGCATGACCTATAAAATCAACTACGACGTTACCGAGTTCCTGTATGCCTCTATTGAGGAGGTGGTGTTCACGCTGATATTCACCCTTATCTTGGTGTTCATCGTGATCTACGTATTCCTGCAGGACTGGCGTTCGACGCTCATCCCGCTGATTGCCGTTCCTGTGTCGCTCATCGGTACGTTCTTCTTCCTGAGCGTCTTCGGCTTCTCCATCAACCTGTTGACGCTATCGGCTCTGCTATTGGCTATTGCCATCGTGGTCGATGACGCCATTGTGGTCGTTGAGGCTGTACACGCCAAACTGGATCAGGGCTACAAATCAACGCTCACCGCTTCTATTGACGCCATGAACGAGATTTCGGGCGCCATCATATCGATTACGCTGGTGATGGCTTCAGTGTTCATCCCCGTGTCGTTCATCGGTGGCACCACAGGTACGTTCTACCGTGAGTTCGGTGTGACGATGGCTGTGTCTATCTTCATCTCGGCTCTGAACGCTCTGACGCTGTCGCCTGCCCTTTGTGCCATCTTCTTGAAACCGCACGATAAGGACGGCCACGAAGTTAAGATGTCGCGCATCGACCGTTTCCACATGGCTTTCAATACTGCCTACGACAAGATTCTGGGTAAGTACAAGAACTCCACCGAGAAGTTGGTTCGCAAGCCAGTAGTCACCGTCATTGCAGTTCTCATCGGTATTATCGTGCTGGCTACGACCATGTTCACGACAAAGACCGGTCTGGTGCCCGACGAAGATACAGGTACGATGTTCTGTACCGTCAGCATGCCGCCGGCAACGTCGGTAGCCCGTACGCGCCAGATTATCGACGAGGTGGACAGCATCCTCGCTGCTGACCCCGCCATCCAGAGCCGTGAGCAGATTCAGGGTTACAACTTCATTGCCGGTGCCGGTTCCGACCAGGCCACATTCATCCTGAAACTGAAGCCCTTCAAGGAGCGTCAGAAAGGTTTCTGGTGGAAGCTCAGCGGACTGTGGCAGGGCGACGGCATCTACCGTTTCTTCCTGAACCCGCTGGATGCAACGGGTGTGCAGGCTCAGATTTTCATCAAGACGGCCCACATCAAGGATGCCTCTATTCTGGCATTCTCGCCGCCAATGATTCCTGGCTTCTCTGCCAACAGTGGTGTATCTATCGTCATGCAGGACCGTACTGGTGGCTCATTGAATAGATTCTTCGAGGTAACAAAGGAGTTCATCGCCGGCCTCAACAAACGTCCGGAGATTCAGATGGCTCAGACCTCGTACAACCCGAGCTACCCACAGTACATGATCCACGTTGACGTGGCCAAGTGTAAGCAGTCAGGCATCTCGCCCTCGACAGTGCTCTCCACACTGCAGGGTTACTACGGCGGTCTCTACGCCTCAAACTTCAACGCCTACGGTAAGCTCTACCGCGTTATGGTGCAGGGCTCTCCCGACACTCGTATGACGCCTGAGTCGCTGAACAGCGTCTATGTGCGCACCCCGAAGGGTATGGCTCCTGTTCAGGAGTACTGCCGCATCGAGCGTGTCTATGGTCCTACGAACATTACGCGCTTCAACCTGTTCACCTCTATCAACGTCACGGCTACCGTTGCCAACGGCTACTCTACGGGTGAGGCCATCAAGGCTGCTCAGGAGGTTGCTGCCGAAGTGCTGCCTGCAGGCTACAGCTACGACTATCAGGGTCTGACTCGTGAGGAGGCCAAGTCATCTAACTCTACGGCACTGATCTTCGTGCTCTGCTTCATCTTCATCTACCTCATCCTGTCGGCACAGTACGAGTCCTACATCCTGCCGTTGTCGGTGGTACTCTCCATACCTTTCGGTTTGGCAGGCTGTTTCCTGTTCACCATACTGTTCGGCCATGCCAACGATATCTACATGCAGATCTCACTCATCATGCTGATTGGTCTGTTGGCCAAGAACGCCATCCTGATTGTGCAGTTTGCCTTGGAGCGTCGCCAGACAGGTATGGCCATCTCGTGGTCGGCCGTCCTGGGTGCTGCCGCCCGTCTGCGTCCTATCCTTATGACCTCACTGGCTATGGTCGTCGGCCTGCTGCCGCTGATGTTCGCCTCAGGTGTAGGCAAGAACGGTAACCAGACGCTGGGTGCTGCCGCTGTCGGTGGTATGCTCATCGGTACGCTCTGTCAGATCTTCGTTGTACCTACCCTCTTCGTGCTCTTCCAGACGCTGCAGGAGAAGTTCCGTCCGATGAAGTTCGAGGACGAGGAGAACGCCGAGGTGGCTACGGAGATTGCTCAGTATGCACACCGCCCGGTAGACTACGAGTTGGAGAAGTAGTAAGGAGTTGAGTAGTAAAGTAGAAATGCTTATCGCTATGAAGAAGATAATGATATTCGCTGCCGCAACGCTGCTGATGGGCAGCTGCGGCGTATATAATAAGTACGAGCGTCCTGACGTTGATACCGAGGGACTCATCCGCGATGTGCTGTCCGACGTCGATACACTGGCAGTGCAGGACACCGCGTCGTTCGGCAACCTGCCTTGGCGCGAGGTGTTCACCGACCCACAGTTGCAGGCGCTCATTGAGCAGGGACTGCAGAAGAATGCTAACCTCATGAACGCTGCCCTCAACGTGCAGATGTACGAGGCGATGCTGAAGGCCGCCAAGCTGGCTTTCCTGCCCGCCGTACAGTTGGGTTCCACGAGCCCCATGGGTTCCATCTCAACACTCTTCACCGATCCTTCGGTGACCACCAAGAGTTACTCTATCCCCGTGTCAGCCAGCTGGACGGTGGACCTCTTCGGCAACATCCTGTCGCAGAAGCGCTCCACACAGATGAAGATGCTGGGAATGAAGGACTACCAGATGGCCGTTCGTGCACAGGTGGTCAGCGGCATTGCCAATGCCTACTACACCCTGCTGATGCTCGACCGTCAGCTGGCCATCGTCACCGAGATGGGCCAGATGTCGAAGGAGACATGGGAGATGATGAAACTGCAGTACGAACTGGGACGCGTGCGTTCCACATCTATGCAGAGTGCTGAGGCCGCATACCTCTCCACACAGGCACAGGCCAACGATTTCCGTCGTCAGATCCGTTCCACAGAGAACGCCCTGTCGTTGCTCATTGGCCAGGCCGGCCAGCAGATTCCCCGTTCTACGCTGGAGCAGCAGTCGCTGCCTACAACGTTCTCGACGGGTGTCGGCGTGGCCCTGCTGAAGAACCGTCCCGACGTGCATAACGCAGAGATGACACTGGCTTCGTGCTTCCACGACATCCAGACAGCCCGTTCACAGTTCTACCCCAACGTCACCATCGGTGCACAGTTGGCACTGACCAACAGCAACGGTGCCCTGAATCCTGCCAAGTGGCTCACGACCCTCTTCGGCACCCTGACACAACCCATCTTCATGCGTGGTGCCCTGACGGCCAACCTGAAGGTGTCGCAGCTGAAGTACGAGCAGGCCTTTAACAACTGGCAGAATGCCATCCTCTCAGCTGGCAACGAGGTCTCTAACGCCCTCGTCAACTACAATGCCTACGACGCGAACTCGAAGCTGGAGACACAGCGCATCGCCGTGCTCACGAAGAACGTGGAAGACACCCGACTGCTCTATGAGAGCAAGGGCAGCAGCTACCTCGAAGTGCTTACCGCACAGACACAGCTGCTCAACGCCCAGCTTTCGAAGGTCACCGACGACTTCTACAAGATGCAGGCCGTTGTCTCGTTGTACACAGCCCTGGGAGGCGGAGGAAAGTAATGAGAATTGATAATTGATAATTGATAATTGACAATTGATAATTATGGCAAGCGAAATATCCCCAAAGGCCGAGATTAGTCCCAAGGCGAAGATCGGCGACAACTGTAAGATATTCCCGTTCGTGTATATCGAGGACGATGTGGAGATAGGTGATGGCTGCATCATCTTCCCCTTCGTCAGCATCTGTAGCGGTACACGCATGGGCAAGCGCAACAAGGTCCATCAGGGCTCCGTCATCGGTGCCCTGCCACAGGACTTTGAGTTCCGTGGCGAGAAGACCGAGTGCATCATCGGCGACGGCAACATCATCCGCGAGAACGTCGTCATCAACCGCGCCACCCACGCTGGCGGACAGACCGTCATCGGCAACGAGAACGTGCTCATGGAGGGTGCCCACATCTCGCACGACACGAAGGTCGGCAACGGCTGTGTCTTCGGCTACGGTACGAAGATTGCCGGCGACTGCCTCATCGAGGACAGCGTCATCTTCTCCAGCTCGGTCATCGAGAACGCCAAGACACGCGTCGGTCGTGGTGCAATGGTACAGGCCGGCACCACGTTCTCAAAGGACATCCCGCCTTACATCATCTGCACCAAGCGTGCTGAGTATGGCGGTGTCAACACCACTATTGGTCGTTCCCATGGTGTCGATGAGAAGACGCTCAAGCACATTGCCAACGCCTACCGTCTGGTGTTCAATGGCAACGTCTCCGTCTTCGATGCTGTCAACCAGATTGAGGAGCAGGTGCCCGACGGCCCCGCTATCCGTCATATCATCGAGTTCATCCGTGCCACACAACTCGGCATCATCTCGAAGATATAGACATCGTTAAGACGACTGCAAAAATAATCGCCGCTGTCCGAAGCATACGGACGGCGGCGATTCTGTTTTGTACCGGTTTCTACTTAGAACCCGAAGATATCGGTGAGGGTGACACGACGCACAGGGCTGTAGGGCTTCAGAGCCTCCATGTCGAGTTCCTTCTCGTCGCCGAGGATGATGTAGCGATACGGCTTACGAGCTATCTGCTTCTGCTCAAAGTCAACGATATCCTTCATCGTCAGCTTCGGCAGTTGCTCATAGATGGGCTTGTTGATGTCGTAGTCGAGGCCGAGGTCGCGAGCCTGGAGCCAGGCGCTGATGATGCCGAACTTCGTGGTACGACGGCTGGCGAGCTGCTTCATCAGACCCTCTTTGGCAATATTGAACGACGACTCACTCTGCGGGATGGTGTCGAGAATGGTGTGGAAGTGGCGCACGCAGTCCATCATCTTGTCGTTCTGTGTGATGATGTGGGTGAAGAAGCTCTCAGGCTCACCCTTGCGTGATGGCTGGTCGTAGATGGCCCATGCGTTGTAGGCCAGTCCACGTGTCTCGCGCATCTCCTGGAACACGATGGTGTTCATGCCGCCACCGAAGTACTCGTTGAAGAGTGCCTGCACGGCAGCCTCCTCAGGCTTCCACTGACGCTGCTCGTTGTGGTACATACGCATATAGATGTTCTTGGCGTCATAGGGAGCAATCAGCACCTCGCTGGTGGGTGTCGCCTCCATCACATAGGGCTTGTTCACGGGTACAGGCTGCAGCTTGGCAGGTATCGTGTGGCTCTTAGCCATCATGTCCGACAGCTCCTGCTCGCTCAGCGGTCCATAATACAATACTGCATGCTCGAACTTTGACAGGTTCTTCAGCAAATCCAGCAGCTCCTGGGGATTGGTCTCGCGCAGCTGGGCTGTCGTCAGCAGGTTGCGACGGGGGTTGTAAGGACCATAGACGCCGTAGCTGAACAGCCAGTCGAAGCACGTACGCTGGTCGAGCTTGGCATCGGCACGGGCCTTGTCCAGCAGACTGACATACTGGTCGTAGGCACTCTGATCGACCTTAGCATTCTGCAGGAGGTTCTCCAACAGACCCAGCGCCTCACCCATGTTCTCACTGAGACCGTTCAGCGACACGCTGATGACGCGGTCGCCTACATTAATATTATAGTTACAAGCCAGCTTATAGAACTGCTGCTTCACCTGCTCTGCTGTCAGCTTGTCGGTACCGAGATAGTCCAGATAGCCGGCAGCATAGTCGTAGCGCACGTCGGCCTGATTGCCGAACTCATAGCGGAAGGAGAGCTGGAAGCGTCCGTTCTCCACGTTCTGCACATACAGCAGGGGCAGACTGTTGTTCACAGTGCCCTTCGTCAGGTCACGGTCGAAGTCAACGAACTTCGGCTCGATGGGCTTCACCTCAGCGGCCTGTATGTCCTTGACAAACTGGCTCACGTTGTCGCGGTTGGCGGCAATAGGTGTGATGGCGGGCTTGTCAATTTTCTTCTGGTTGGGGTCAACACCCTGACGCTTATACACGCAGGCATAGCCATCAGTGAAGTGGCGACGGGCGAAGTCCACAATCTGCTCCTTCGTCATACCGGCAATACGGTCAAGACGTCCCACCTGCTGCTCCCAGGGCACCTCGTTGATGAAGGCATCCATGAACATCTGGGCACGGGCGCGATTATTCTCCAGTGCGTTGTAGTACTGCAGCTTCAGGTTATTGACAACCGACGGTAGCAGGTCATCTGAGAAGTCGCCCTTCTTCAGTTTCTCCACCTCACCGAGCAACAGCTGGCGCACCTCGTCGAGTGTCTGTCCGTCCTTCGGAGTACCACCGATGAGAAACAGCGAGTAGTCCAACAGAGGCTGAACACCACCCCACGACTCCAGCATCTTCATCTGCTGGTTGATATTGAGGTCCAAGAGTCCGGCAGTACCGTTACTGAGGATGTTCCCGATGACTTCCAGTGTATCTGTCTGCAGCGAGGCGGCACGGTCGAAGCGCCAGCCCATCCACAGTGTCTCTGCCTCCGGACCAATCACGCTGGTGTCCTGCGGCGTGGTATAGACGGGCTGCTCGGGGAACTTGGGCTGCGTGACATCGCCGCCTTTGCGCCACTGTCCGAAATACTTATCGATGGTAGCGATGACCTCGTCGGGGTCGAAGTCGCCTGCCATGCAGATGGCCACGTTATTGGGCACATACCATTTCCGGAAATACTGTTTGATGTTTCTGATGGAGGGGTTCTTCAGGTGCTCCTGCGTACCGATGGTGGTCTGCGTGCCATAGGGGTGCGTAGGACAGAGCTTACGTCCCAGTGCCTCGTAGAGCTTGTTGGCATCCTGTGACAGTCCGATGTTGTACTCCTCATAGACGGCCTCCAGCTCGGTGTGGAAACCGCGGATCACCATGTTCATGAAGCGGTCGGCCTGAATCTTTGCCCAGTTCTCCACCTCGTTCGAGGGGATGTCCTCCACATAGCAGGTGACATCGTTCGATGTGAAGGCGTTGGAGCCTTCAGAGCCGATGGCAGCCATCAGCTTGTCGTACTCGTTGGGAATGAAGTACTTGGCAGCCACCTGACTGACGGAGTCTATTCCGTGGTAAGCCTGACGGCGTTCCTCGGGGTCTGTCAGCAGACGATAGTTCTCGTAGCGCTGTTCAATGTCGTCGAGCAGCGGTTCCTCCTTCTCAACATCGGTGACACCGAAGTGGGTGGTGCCCTTGAACATCAGGTGCTCCAGGTAGTGAGCCAGACCAGTGGTCTCTGCAGGGTCGTTCTTGGAGCCTGTGCGCACAGCGATGTATGTCTGTATGCGTGGCTGTTCCTTGTTCACACTGAGATACACCTTCAGACCGTTGTCGAGGGTATAGATACGGGTCTTCGCGAGGTCGCCCTTCACCTCTTCATACTTGTACTTGGAGCACGAACACAGTCCGAGTGCCAGTACACAGGCGGTTAAGAATAATTTAGCTTTCATATAATTCTTCATTTTACCTTTTTACCTTTAAATCAGTTTTCGTAGTCAATCTCATGGTCCAGCTTCGAGAGGAACTCATCAAACACCTCCTGCTCAACGTCGCCCATGGCGAACTCCTTCTCGGCATCCTTGCGAATCTCGGCAATCCAGGCACGACGGGCGCGTACATAGTCCTCATGAATACGCTCACAGGCGGCAGCATCGATTTCCGTCAGGTGATAGTAGTCCAGGATGAGCTGATACGACCACGCCCAACGGTAGTCGCTGTAGCGGTTGTTGATGTCCTCGAAGCGGTCGAGCACCTGCCCTATCCTGTCGATGGCACCGCTCTTGATGTCGTCGACCAGCCGCTGCTCCTCGCTGGCAGGCATCAGCAGGCCGCTGAGGTCCACCCACGGGCCCTTGCCGACGTCCGACTTGGGCATGCCGAAGAAGCCCTCCTTCTGGGCACGCTTCAGCACGGCACCCATGTAGATGCGCAGGGCTATGTCGTAGTATTTCAGACCTTTGCGCAGGCTGCTGGCGTTGATGACATACTCGTGATAGTTGTAGGTCGTCACATTGTCGCCGGAGGCCTCGCGCAGGGCTTTCAGAATCTTGATGCCCTCAATGATTTCGCCGACGGTAAAGGGGCTGAGCCAGTCGAAGTTGATAATCGACTTCTTCGAGAGCTTTGAGCGCTTGTCGCGCTTCGGCCACTTCTTGATGTCGCGGTACAAGCCGACGGTGGTGATGTTACGGCCAGGCACAACATACATGGTGTCGCCATAGGCCATCAGGTACGAGAACGGCAGGTTGCGCATGTCGGGGTGGTTCATCAGCTTGCCGAAGCAGACGCTGAAGGCACCGATGGTGGCGGGCATCAGCACATAGGCACCCGAGGCCGTCTTCGTGCCACGTTCCAGCGTTCCCCAATGCAGAGGCCCCATCTTGTAGGCGTGGTTCGAGAAGTTGGTGTTCGAGCCGGCATTGTAGAACGAGAACTCGCCACCGATGAGCAGCGAACTCTTATGATGTGAGGCGCAGAAGGGACCGCAGAAGGCGGCACAGGCCTCGCCGTTGGCCATGAACGAGTTGGCAAAGAACAGGCTGGCCTCTGCCGTGAAGCCGTTGGTAATCTGACTGGCCTCACCGACGAAGCAGTCCTGCATCTTCACGGAGTTGTTGATGCTACAGCCGTCGCAGATAATGGAGTTCTCACAGATGACACCCGTGCCGATGAACACCGGCGAGTCCATCGACGACATGACCGTGCACTCCGACAGCCGGGCTGCACCGCTGATTTCGCAGTCGCCCTTGATGATGGTGTTGGTGATGTCCTTCGCGTTGATAATCTTCACATTGTTGCCAATGATGCCGCGCTCTGGACGGCTCACGCGCAGCTCGTCCTCAATGAGCTGCATCAGCAGCTGGCGCAGCGCCTTGTCCTGGCTGTGCTTCACCATGAACTTCGCCAGCTGCGAGTTCAGGGCACGGAAGATGGTGACGTTGCCGTCGCCCATCTCGTTGAGCACGGAGATAACGGAGCCCTCGCCGTAGGTGGCATCCTCGGTGGTCTCCAGCGTACATATATTAGAGATGTAGCAGTCGTTGCCTATGGTGTAGTTGTTAATGTAGTTACCCACCTTCTCTATCAGACAGTCGTCGCCGACGGTGACATTGCGCAACGTGGCATCGTTGATGCCGGAGTGCTTGAAGAAGCCCTTCGTCACCTCCACCATCTTATTGAACTCGCCCAGACGGATGTCGCCGTAGAACATCACGCGGTGGAAGTTATAGGGTTTGAAACCCTCGGCCACCAGCACGCGGTTCCAGTCCTCCGCCCAGCACACGTTGTTGTCTAAGATGCGGATTTCGTCCGCCGTCAGTTGTCTGTATTCTTTCATAAAAATCAAAGGTTTGATATCGGTTTGTTATGTGGTGACAAAGGTACGAAAAAGGTAAAAAAGTAAAAAGGTAAAAAGGTTAAAAAGTAAAAAACGAGAAAAAAAGTGACGAAAAACTTGCATTTTTCCGTCACTTTTTTTACTTTTGCAGACAGATTTACCACTAACAATCATACGAAAACACATGAGACTGATTATTGAACCCGACTATCAGAAAATGTCACAGTGGGCTGCCGAGCACGTTATCCGTCGCATCAACGAGGCTAAGCCCACAGCCGAGAAACCCTTTGTACTTGGCCTGCCTACCGGCTCATCGCCCGAGGGCATGTACGCCTGTCTGGTGAAAGCTTACCAGGAGGGACGCGTATCGTTCAAACACGTGCTGACGTTCAATATGGACGAATATGTCGGGCTGCCCGAGAGCCATCCCGAGTCCTACCACTCCTTCATGGCCCGCAACCTCTTCAACCATATCGACTGTCCGAAGAACCAGATACATATCCTCAACGGCAACGCCCCCGACCTCGAGGCCGAGTGTGCCCACTACGAGGAGATGATTGAGGAAGCCGGCGGCATCGACCTGTTCCTTGGCGGCATCGGCCCCGACGGGCACATCGCCTTCAACGAGCCCTACTCCAGCCTCAGCAGCCGCACCCGTGTAAAGACGCTGACCACCGACACCATCATCGCCAACTCGCGCTTCTTCGAGGGCGACGTCAACAAGGTGCCCAAGCTGGCACTCACCGTCGGCGTCGGTACCGTGATGGCAGCCCGCGAGGTCATGATTCTCGTCAACGGCCACCACAAGGCCCGCGCCCTGAAGGCTGCCGTCGAGGGAGCCGTCTGCCACGAGTGGACCATCAGCGCCCTGCAGCAGCACCAGCACGGCATCATCGTCTGCGACGAGGCCGCTACCGACGAACTGAAGCACGGCACCTACAAGTACTTCAAGGATATCGAACAGAAGAATCTATTGTAATTGTTCTTTTAGCATATGAACCCGTCGCCGCCCTGTTTAGTAAGCGCTTGCGCTTGAAACGGGCGGCGACATTTTTTAATGACCATGACAAGAAAACTCTTCCTTGGATGTCTGCTGTTCTCATTGAGCCTATCAGCCCACGGACAAGACTCCCTCCAAAGCGTGAATACACAGGAGGCTGCCAAGCCATCGCTGAAAGAGAAGCTCCAACTGGTACAAAACTACCTGGACTCCACCGCCCGCACCAAGGTGGACCAGCGTTACATCGAAGTGCCCGACAAGCCGTGGCGTGTCGTACTGCGCTACAAGGAGACGGAGTTCGATGCCTACTACGAGAACAGCATGGCCTACCCTTCCATCGACTACAGCGTTGACTGGAAACTGAGCTTCGAACCGCCCGTGTCCTCCTCCCTCGGTTTCTGGGTTGGCTATCGCGGTACAGGTCTCTCGTATGCAAAGTCACTCAACAAGAAGACGTGTACCTCTTTCTCCTTCAGCACCACAGGCGCCAAGTACGGCTTCAACCTGCGGTTGCGCGGACTGGAGACCGACGAGACCACGCTCGATGCCACCATGCAACAAGGCGACGAGATTACACAGACATCCGAGAAGGGCAACCTCGATGCTCCCGTCAAGATAGCATCGCTCTACCTGAACGGCTACTACGTCTTCAGCGGTCGGCGCTACTCCCAGGCTGCCGCCTACAACCAGTCGGTCATCCAGCGCCACTCGGCAGGCTCCTTCCTCTTGGGTGCCACGCTCTATCTGTCGTCGTTCGACTATGCCAACAGCAGGAATATCGAGATGATTTTCCTCAGCAAGGATGTCGGTCGCGTCCTGCTCCATCAGGCCAACCTCGGCATCGGCTACGGCTACAACTTCGTACCCCTGCGCGGTCTTGTCATCAACGCCATGGCCATGCCTACCATCAGCGTCTATAACCGCGTGAAGGTGAGCCTCTACGATTACAACTACAACTTCTATGCTTCCGGCGACGGCGATGAAGACTACGGCGAGTGGAATCCCGAGACAAAGACCTGGGCTAACGGCAAGTCCAAAAGGCCCATGCCCGAGGATTACGGAGACGAGAGCAGCAACTGGCTTGATACCGCCGACATCTGGAAGGTGGCTACTGAGAAGGAGAATAGTCCGCTGCGCTTCAATCTCGATTTGCGCCTCGGTGTTGCCTACAACTGGAAGCGGTACTTCGTCGGCGTCCAGATGCAGCTCAACAGTTTTTCGTACAAGAAGGACATAAGCAAGGTCAGCATCTTCGATGCCTATGCCCGTGCGTCAGTAGGTGTGAGGCTGTAAGAGCGTCTCTCTCAAGCCCCATTACTCCTCCTCTATCGTATAAAGGAAATCATTGTAAGGGTACTTCTGAACATGGAGTTCCCTTACTTTTTTGTATAGCACGCTGCGCAGCTCGTCGACGTTCTCCTTCTTCTTGGCACTGATAAAGAGACAATCGCCCGAGAGCTTCGCCATCCACGTCTGCTTCAGGTCGTCCAGCGACACATTTTCCCGCGTCGGAGCCGTCAGGTCGTCCTCGTCCTGCGGTGTCCACGTGTAGGCATCAATCTTGTTGAACACCATCAGCCTTGGCGTCTCGGCACAGCCAAGGTCGGCCAGCGTCTTCTCCACCACGCGTATCTGCTCCTCGAAGTCGGGATGCGAGATGTCCACCACATGCACCAGCAGGTCGGCCTCGCGCACCTCGTCGAGCGTCGATTTGAAGGAGTCCACGAGGTCGGTGGGCAGCTTGCGGATGAAGCCCACGGTGTCGGCCAGCAGGAACGGCAGGTTGTCGATGGCCATCTTGCGCACCGTCGTGTCGAGCGTGGCAAACAGCTTGTTCTCGGCAAACACCTCACTCTTCGACAGCAGGTTCATCATCGTCGACTTGCCTACGTTCGTATAGCCTACCAGCGCCACACGGATCAGTCGTCCGCGGTTCTTGCGCTGCGTCGTCTTCTGCTTGTCGATTTCCTCCAGTCGCTGCTTGAGCAGTGTGATGCGATGCAGGATGATACGGCGGTCCATCTCCAACTGCGTCTCACCAGGACCACGCAGTCCCACAGAGCCCTTGCCGCCACCCGAGCCCGAGCCACCGCCCTGGCGCTCCAAGTGCGTCCACAACCGTTGCAGTCGCGGCAGCATGTAGCGGTGCTGCGCCAGCTCCACCTGCGTCTTCGCCTCGGCCGTCTGGGCACGCATGGCGAAGATGTCGAGAATCAGGCTGGTGCGGTCAAGAATTTTTACCTGCAGTTCCTTCTCGATGTTGCGTATCTGCTTCGCCGAGAGCTCATCGTCGAAAATCACCATACCCACCGGCTGCGGAGCCTTCGACTCGTCGAGCAGTCCCTCTGCAAAGAGCGATGCGTCCTGCTGGTCCAGCCAGTCGTCGTAGGCATCCTGACACTGCTTGATATACTCCTTAATCTCCTGCAGCTTACCGCTGCCCACATACGTCACCTGACTCGGTCCACCCACGCGCTGTGTGAACCGCTTCACCACCACGGCACCCGCCGTCTCTGCCAGAAACGCCAGCTCGTCCAGATACTCGTTGGTACGCGCCTCGTCCTGTTCCTTCGTTATCAGACCTACCAGCACCGCTGTCTCAGCCTTCGCTTGTGATATCACAAATTCCTTCATTCCGTTTGCAAAGTTAGTCATTTTTCGAGACGTGCGCAACAAGACAAGGGTTAATATCAGTTAATTCACGCGAGATGCTCCCCCGAGAGGCTATCTCAACGAGATAGCGGCGTATCTCATAGAGATAGAATCGTATCTCATGGAGATAGGAACATGTCTTACAACTGAAATAGTTGACAATTGTGTTGCAGTGTTGCAGTTCTCGAAAAGGTTCTGTCCATTTCCAAAAATAATTCTATATTTATATATATAAATATATATATAAATATAGAGTGTTTTTTGACTTTCCACCATCTGTTTTGGTTCGTCTTCACCGCTCATATGGATGAAATGATTTTTGGGAACTGCAACACTGCAACAGACAAACTCTTCTGTATTCATCGAACTCACGTTAAAATAAGAGGGAAATCCTTTGGTTGTTTCAGAAAAAATTCGTATCTTTGTACCATCAAAACAAAACTACGACGCAATGAAACGACTACTAATTTACATCCTTCTTTCCACCATCGGTCTGACGGGCAGCGCGCAGACCAACTACGACTACGACCACCTGCAGCGCGAACGGCTGAACCGCGGTGTAGCGGCTGTCAGAACACCCGACGGCAAAGTGGCCGTCAGCTGGCGCACGCTGAGAAGCGACCGCAAGGGCGAGCCCTTCGACATCTACAGAAACGGTGAGAAGCTGAACCGCGAACCACTGGTCACAGGGGGAACGTTCTTCATCGACGAGCACCCCATCGACGGCGATGCCACCTACGAAGTAAGATGTAAGATGTCAGATGGAAGAAGTAAGATGGATGAGGGCAGATGTAAGGTAGGTGATAACATCGGCTACCTGCCCATTCCTATTCAGAAGCCGGAGGGACGCTACTCAGCCAACGATGCCAGCGTGGGCGATGTGGACGGCGACGGACAGTACGAGATTTTCCTGAAGTGGGAGCCGTGGAACGCTCACGACAACTCACACGACGGAATGACCGACCCCGTCATCATTGACTGCTATCGGCTGGACGGCACACGCCTGTGGCGCATCAACCTGGGGCGTAACATCCGTGCCGGTGCCCACTACACGCAGTTCATGGTCTACGACTTCGACGGCGACGGACGGGCTGAGATGATATGCAAGACGGCCGACGGCACGCGCGACGGCGAGGGGCGCGTCATTGGCGACTCGCTGGC
>Ga0310696_10001498_pt1 | contig 33658 bp, 30 predicted proteins | sample AusTroGonzalo_MG_4_FD_203885 | JGI IMG/M metagenome (GOLD analysis project Ga0310696, IMG submission 203885) | Bovine rumen microbial communities from tropical cattle in Woodstock, Queensland, Australia - Gonzalo_02 (v2) (version 2) | ecosystem: Host-associated > Mammals > Digestive system >... | reverse complement strand
CGGAATTTCCGGTGCAGGAAAGAACGGAAAGGCCGATAATAATTCCAGTGATATAAATACCTGTTTTCATAACGCTACTCATCTATTGGACAACAATCTGACTTTCCAAACGTTCTTCCCGCCCGTCGGCATAGGAGAGACGGACCACAATGGTATGGGTGCCGCTTGTCAGGACAACACTATTGCCTTCTGCCGGCAGACCGTCATAGTACCATACTGCCTGCTTCGGCCTCTCGGACGGGCTGATCACCAGCTTGAGCGGCATGGTATCGCCATTGTAGAGCGGGCCAGAAGGAAGGTCTATATAGCTGATTCCCAAATCGGAGATGGTGGTTGCCGGATTAAGTTTATGAGGCGACTGCAAGCTGATGGAAATCAAGGCATTTCCGGCCGGCCAGCCATACTTGGCGTTGGGATCAAACCAAGCGTCTTCTCCAGGAGTAGTGGTGGTGGAAAAGCCATAATAAAGCTGAAATCCGCCCTCGTTCGGAGTGTCATAATCGGTCACCATGGGATATGATGCGTTGGATTGACGGATGAGATAGCCCACATACAGGTCGGTATCTTCCGGTATAAGCACCTCTGCATCAGAAATATCAACAAAGTTCACCGGCGAACTCGAATATACGGAAGTACTCACGTTTTCCACACGACGTACAAACGCACGCTCCCTGGTACCGTAGTCTATGAATACCCACACTTCGTTGGAAGCTTTTGTAGAAAAAGCTATGCTGTTCACAATACCGCCCGCATAATCCTTCAATTCATCCGCCGTGTAGTGCTGAGCCACAGAGTAATCATCGGGAGTGTCATATCCCCAGCTGCCATAATACTGAATCGGGAACCTTGCCTTGGATAATCCTATATCCACGCCGCCCGAGATGACTGATTCCAGACAGACGTCCTTACGCAGCGCCCATCCGCTACCCGACAGATGGGCCGGATGATAGTTGGTGGCAAATACAGAAATATCCATCTGCTCGGAAAAGTCATTATCGACAGTGATCAGATACTGGCCATTCGAGTCGGTAACAGCCTCATAACTGGCCGATGAGCGGGCTGCAGACAGCTGCATGGCCCGCGCCCTTGACGAATTGGGCCCTTCTGCACTTATCAGAACAACAGCGCCTTCCACAGGAGCGCCCGTGGCAATGTCGGTCACTACTCCACTGACAGTCCTTGCGCCACGTGACAGAACAAAGGAAGCTTCCTGATCGGTATAATCAATTTCGCTCAGGTTGAAAGGATTGCTTCCGTCCCATGCAATCAGTTTATAATCCCGCACATCGTAACTTACGCTCCAGTCCTGATTTTTTGGGAACACCCAAAGCGAGTAAAAATTATTCTTGTACTGGTCATCGTACATGGAATACATACCGTATGGTCTCACCGAATCGTCGGGAATGAGCAGATAGTGACAGGGGTGATAGGAATAACCATTTATCTTGTTCCATTTATCCCAGCGTTGCTCGGCCGTCATACCGCTTACCATGTTCTGGGAACGGTCCACGTGATAAATGATCATTCCCTGCGGGAGCGTAGAATCGAAGCCTCTTCCGTCCCTCACCTCCGGAAGGAAGAACTCACCGTCATTGATGGTGGGAATGTAATAGAACGTTGAAGCGTCCAGGCCGGATACACGCTTTTGCCCTGGGGTATCCAGCTGCTGTAACTCCGGAATATAACCCAGTATATAGCGTTCATATACGCTCATTCTTGCCGGAATGCGTCCTTTGCCGTTATGGTTGCCTCCAGACATAAGATTCCAGGAACTGGGGTTACTGGCCGGGCCGTTTTCCTCATAATCCGTGTCGTACAGGTCCGGAAGGCCGATAACGTGACCAAATTCGTGACAGAAGGTTCCGATTCCGTTACGCTCGGTGCCGGAATTACTGCGCAGCTCGGCAGAACAGGCATAGGATCGCAATTGAACTCCATCATGGACCACACCGCCTCCAAGACTTGAGGAGTGTGGCCAGATGGTATCCGGGCCGCCACCGTTGGACTGGGCATAACCGGCGTACAGCATGTAAATACTGTCTACGCGTCCGTCGGCATCGGTGTCATATATTGAAAAATCCACTTCTCCGTCAAGGAGATCGGCAGCTTCCTTAATCATAGTCCTGGCCATCTGATAATGATGGGCGCTGTCGTCTGAGGGCCACTCATCGTGCCTCCTGGTAAGTGTTATCGGCCCGTAAACGTCGAAAACAGGCCTGAACTGTCCGTATGAAGCATCCATGAAATAATCCCGGGCCGATCCAAAGCTGCCATAGTCGCTGAAACCGTTTTCATTAAGGGCACGGGTAAAGTACTCGCCGGCACCGGAACAGAATTGCTGGTCCGACCAATCCACCAGAATCACCAGAAAATGTTTCTCCCCCATGCCAATGCCGCTATCACGGACCTGAGCCAGGGCGGCATCGCGCGCCTGACGTGCGGCGTTCATACCCGCTATCATAGTCCGGTTTGGACCGGGAGCGCCGGCAGGCCGCCACCATCCGTCCGAGTCCAGGCGATACGCAGTGCGTCCATCTTCGGATGTGTACCAGCTGCCAAATTCGTCTCCGTGAATACGTAGCACCACCGTGCTTCCGTCGGGCTGACGCATGGTCACCGGATGCGGGACAGCCACATCGGCCCTGAGTGATATCCATCCTGAGAATGAGAGCATGATAAGGATGGAGAGGAATGCTTTTTTCATATTACTTCAATATGATTTCACTTACAAAGTTCACCGTCTTGTTATCGGCCGTAAACAGAGCGTCTTCACTGAGGAAGGCGTTTATTTTTTCTACAAGGACGTCGCGTTGGAAATAGAGCTGGTTGCGCAGGACGGAGGAATTCAGGGTTATGTACAGCTTGCCGCCGCGGAAGAAGCGTTTGAGGGTGAATGGGCCGGCGCCGGAGCAGGCGTCCCAGGCGGCGAAGATGCGCTGGGTGTTAAGACCTGCGGCAATTTTCATGGATTTGATGTACTGCTGTACAACGGTTTCCAGTGAAACGGCTTCTTTTCTGTGAATCTGTACTGCCATAACTTATTCCACGCGCGTGAACCCTCCTGAGCGGGCCACGAAATATGCTCTGTCGTCGGTGATTCTGTCCACAATTGAAGACAGGCGCACCGAGTCTGTATCGGTAATGAAAATCTGGCCGAAATCGGCCCCGGCAACCATGCCGATAAGGTTGGAGATGCGGCCAAGGTCAAGTTTGTCAAAGACATCGTCCAGAAGCAGTATGGGAGCAAAGCCGTACGAGCGCTTCATGACTTCGTACTGAGCAAACTTAAGTGCTACAAGGAAGCTTTTCTGCTGGCCCTGAGAGCCGGCACGGCGAATGGGATGGCCGTTCATGGTGAACAGGAAATCGTCCCTCTGAGGGCCTGAGGAGGTGTATCGGAGCACAAAATCCTGCTGCCGGCCGGGCGTAAAGACATCGGCCTTATATTCGATTGAAACTTCCTCGCTGCCGCCGGAGATAAGGCGGTAATACTCTGCAACAACAGGTTTAAGGGCCGATACAAGGCTGCTCCTGGCGCTTTGAATTGCTGCGGCCGGAGCGGCCATGCGCTGGTCGATAACGGCTAAGAGATCCTGGTCCGGGGCAAGATCCTTGAGCATCTTGTTGCGCTGTGCAAGCAGCTTTGTATATGACTGAACCGCAGCCAGATACTCCCTGTCCATTTGGGACAGGACGGCGTTGGCAAGGCGGCGGCGCTCTTCTCCGGATTCGCTTACCAGAGCAATGTCCCCGGGACACACCATTACCACGGGCAGCACACCTATGTGTTCTCCCATGCGGGTGTATGGTTTATCGTCCCTTATGAGTTTTTTCCCGTCCTTTGACACCTTAAGCGCAAAAAGCGAATCCAGGCCGTTTTCCATACCGTATGTTCCGGCCAGGGTAAAACCTTCGCAACCATAACGGAAATTATAGGAATCGGCCGCGCCGAAAGCGCTCTTTGTCATTGACAGACAATAGATTGCATCCAGCAGGTTGGTCTTTCCTTCACCGTTGTTGCCGCTGATGCAGTTCACGTTGGGACTGAAGGCCAGTTCCTGGAACTGAATGTTACGGAAATCCTGTACTACTATTTTCTTTAGGACTGGCATTGGACGCTGCGTTTAATCATTGCAAATATATAATATTTTTCGTAAATTTGCAGGCTCAAAAGCTAATTAAAACAACAAAAATATTATGGCAAAAGTAACCAAAACAGAAGCAGAGCTGCGTCAGCAGAATATGGCCGAGGCAGTCTCCAAGACAGAAGAATTCTTCAAGAAGTACGCTAACCTCATTTACGGCTGCATAGTTGCAGTGCTTGTAATTGCCCTTGCAATCCTGGCCTACAACCGCTTTATCCTTCAGCCCAAGAAGCAGCAGGCAATGGACCAGATGGTACGTGCCGAGCGTTGGTTCGAAGCAGGCGAATATGAGCTTGCCCTCAACGGCGACGAAAACGACCTTGGCTTTGAAGACATCATCGCCAAGTACGGTTCCAAGGCTCCCAAGGCCGCTTACATGTATGCCGGCGTTGCAAAGCTGCAAACCGGAGAGTATGAGGAAGCCATCAAGTACCTCAAGAAATACAATGGTTCGGATCCCATCATGCTTGGCCGCGCCCAGGCATGCATCGGCGATGCATACGTAGAGCTTCAGGACTTCGACGCCGCCATCGACTGGTACACCAAGGCTGCAAAGACCACCGACAACGCATACGCCGCCGGTTACCTCCTTAAGGCCGGTATCACCGCCGAGGCCAACGGCAACAGCGCCAAAGCCCTCTCCTTCTACAAGGAAATCAAGGACCAGTGGTCCAACACCCCGGAGGGTATGGAAATTGACAAGTATATCTCCCGCATTGAAATTGCCGAATAATTATGGGAAGAGCGTTTGAATTCCGCAAAGAGCGCAAAATGAAGCGCTGGGGCCACATGGCCAAAACCTTCACCAAGCTTGGAAAGGAAATCACAATTGCAGTAAAGCAAGGCGGCGCCGAAGTAACCGGCAACCCCCGTCTCCGCGCCCTTATTGCCGAGGCTAAGGCCGAGCAGATGCCCAAAGAGAACATCGAGCGCGCCATCAAGAAAGCCACCGAAGCAAAGACCGGCGACTTCAAGGAGATTATCTACGAAGGTTTCGGCCCCTTTGGCATTGCATACCTTGTAGAGGCTGCAACGGATAACAACACCCGCACCGTGGCCAATGTACGCAGCTACTTCACAAAGTGTGGCGGCAGCCTTCAGACCAGCGGCAGCGTTGCCTTCATGTTCGACCACAAGTGCGTATTCCGCATCAAGGAAGATCCCGCAAAGCCCATCGACGTTGAAGAACTGGAGCTTGAGCTCATAGACTTCGGCGCAGAAGAAGTGTTCAAGCAGGAAGTGGAAGACGAGGACGAAAACGTACACGTAGAAATCTCCATCTACGGAGACTACACCGCCTACGGTCAAATCCAGAAATACATTGAAGAAAAAGGCTACGAACTTGTCTCCGGCGGTTTCGAGCAGATTCCCAACGTGGACCTCAAGGAAGTTACCCCCGAACAGCGCGCTACCCTTGACAAGCTCACCGGCCTTCTGGAAGACGACGAAGACGTAACCAACGTCTACTCCACATTAGCCCCCGAAGCCGAATAAGGACAGTGAAAAGACTGTTCCCAATTCTGGCGATAACCGCCATCGTATGCTCCTCGTGCGGAATACTCCGTTCGAGGAGCAGCGAGCGTTATTTGCCCGGCCCCGCAATAAGGGCCGACTATACGCCTAATGGCATAGTAGAGGAACATTACCACCCCTGCAGCGTCCCCGGACCAACAGAGAGGCACATGATAGTGTACCTTCCGGCCGATTATTATCAGACCGAGAGTCACTATCCCGTCCTGTACCTCCTCCATGGCGCCCGAGGATATGAAACCTCCTGGATCCGTTTTGGCGAGGTATATCACACAGCCGACAGCCTGTGGGCCGAAGGCAAGGCCGAACCCTGCATCATAGTGATGCCCAACATCAACCAGTACAACGACGACGAAGACTACGACGGCGGCCGTTTCAAAGATGCTTACGAGAGTATCTTCGAAGTTGACGGCATAGTGGAATCGGCCTTCATGAACGATGTGGTGGACTATGTGGACAGTCATTACCGAACCCTCACGGACCAGAAACACAGGGCAATTGCCGGACTTTCTATCGGCGGATACCAAAGCATATACTTTGGTGCAAACTATCCTAATGAATTTGGCTATATAGGAGCCATGTCCCCTTATATGTGGAGCATGGGACGTCCCAGCGTAACCCACTACCAGTTCTATTCTCATCTTCACAAAAAGATGAAACGCCAGTTTGCCGACAATCCCCCGTACGGTTATTATCTGTACGCCGGCACAACGGACATGATGCGGCCCTCCACGGTGAACTTACATCAGTACATGAACAAGAAGGGCTACCAGCATACCTATAAAATATATCCCGAAACCCACGACTGGCCCAATGGCTGGACCCAGGAACTTAAGGATATGATGCAGAACATCTTTAAAGACTAAATGGCAGACATCAGTTCATATAAGGTTGCCGGCTTTAAATTCACCGTAGAGGGTGAAATGCCCGCCATGCCCAATCTGGAGCCTTTCCGCAGCACGGAAGGGTTGCCCGTTTTTAAGTTGCAGATACTGACAAGTATGGCCCCGGCGCCTTCAACGCCGGTTTTCAAGACGGACGACGGCCCCGGTTTCCCGGAGATTACCATTGACCAGCTGTACAGCGGCGGTTTCCGTTTCCGCATGCGTCCCCAGCCCGGAGAGCCCCTTGCGGCAGAACTCCGCACCAGCGAAGACTTTACCCAGGCCAGCCTTTTGTTCCTGGATAACGACAGGCATTTTGCCCTTAACAATGCACTGATGCTGCTCTTCGCGTTCTCGACGGCCCGTCACGGCGCACTGGAAATGCATTCGTCCGTTGTGATGAACGACGGCAAAGGCTACATGTTCCTGGGCAAAAGCGGAACAGGTAAAAGCACCCACAGCAGCCTGTGGCTAAAGCATATACCGGGAACCAAGCTGCTTAACGACGACAATCCCATACTTCGCCTGATGCCAGACGGAACGGCGCGTGTGTTCGGATCTCCCTGGAGCGGCAAAACCCCTTGCTACAAGAACCTTGACGTGCCTGCCGGCGCGGTAGTTCGCATCCGTCAGGCCCCGTTCAACAAGATAGAAAAACTTCCTGCAGTTCAGGCGTACGCATCCCTGATGGCATCGGCCTCAAGTTTCCGTCCCTTCAAGGAACTGGCCGACGGATGGCACCAGACCCTGGCCGGCCTGGTGGCTGTACTCCCCTGCTACGTGCTTGACTGCTTGCCAGACCAGGCAGCAGCCGAACTTTGCCACAAGACCGTCCATGGATAAGCGCGTAGTGGCAAACGAGGTGCTGCTGGAAGATGCCGCCCAGCTTATGGAAGAAGGCCGTGAAGTTACGTTCACGCCCCTCGGGAGCAGCATGCATCCCTTCATCCGCGGCGGAAAAGATTCGGTGCGCCTTAAGAAAATGCCATCGGTGGAGGTTGGAGACATAATTCTGGTTCGCCTACCCGGCCCCAGATATGTACTACACCGCGCAATTAAGGTAGAAGGTGACGAAGTAACCCTGATGGGCGACGGCAACATAGTTGGCACGGAAAGCTGCAAAAAAGCCGATGTGATGGGAACGGTTACGGCAATTATAAAAAAAGGAAAGGAAATTGTTCCGGGCAAAGGACGCTTCTGGCGTTTCCTAAAGCCCATAAGAAGATACATATTAGCAATTTACAGGAGACTGCCTCATGAAAATTAAAGACGGATTCATCCTTCGCTCCATTTGCGGAGAATACATTGTAGTTGGCGAAGGCCTTGCCCAGGTTAACTTTAACAAGATGCTGTCCATGAACGAGACAGCAGCATATCTGTGGAAGGAAATCACCGGTAAGGAATTTACCCGCGAAGACCTTGTACAGCTTCTTCTGGACCAGTACGAGGTTTCCAGGGAGCAGGCCGCTGCCGATATTGACAAGCTGGTAGATACCTGGCTCAAAGAAGGCGTAGTAGAAGAGTAAATGAAAAGCTTCAAGGAATGCATCCGGACCGTATGGTCGCTCTCCCGCCCCGTAAGGTGGCGGGTGGCCATAACCATGGCGGCCGGCATAGTGCGCATTGCCGCATCGCTGGCCTTTGTCTGGGCCAGCAAGCACCTGGTGGACATAGCCACCGGAGCCAGCACAGACAGCCTTGGCAGCGGTATCGGCATATTCCTTGGCATACTTTTACTCCAGCTGTGCACCACTATTTTCCTTAGCTGGTGGGACAGCTACAATCTGGTCAAATGCCAGAACATCCTAAGGAAAGACATCTTCGGCCATGTAATGAAAAGCCGATGGGACGGCCGTGAGCGCTTCCTTTCAGGCGACACCGTAAACCGTCTGGAGGAAGATATACGCGTAATCTCGGACCTCATCTGCGAGCGTCTTCCCGGCCTGGCCATTACCCTGGTTCAGCTTCTGGCAGCATCGGCATACCTTATGGTGCTTGCCCCCAACCTGCTATGGGTGCTGCTCATACTTATGGGCGCCGCAGTGCTGGGTTCCAAGATGTTCTTCCGGCAAATCAGGGAAATCATGGCCCGCATCCGCGCCCGCGAAAGCGAGATGCAGCAGCTTATGCAGGAAAGCCTGCAGCACCGGGTGCTGGTTCTCACGCTAACCAACGTGGAAAGGGTGCTTGAAAAATTCGGCTGGTTACAGGCAGACGTAGAGGATAACACCCGGAAACGCCTGAATTACAACGCCGTAGCCCGCGGCCTAATGTTCTTTGGCTTCCAGGCCGGGCATGCCGCCGCCTTCATCTGGGGCGTATATGGAATACTGCACGGAACGGTAACCTTCGGTACCATGACCGCCTTCCTGCAGCTGGTTGGCCAGGTGCAAAGGCCCATTGCCGAATTCGGCCGCCAGGTCCCGGCCCTTATAACCTCCCTCACCTCTGTAGAGCGTATCATGGAGCTTCTGGAACTGGAAGGCGAGCCTCTGGAAGATCCCATTATGCTGGAAGGCGCACCGGAAGTGCTGGTGTCCAACGTAACTTATTCATACCCCGGCATTACGGAGCCTGTCCTAAACAATTTCTCCTGCAATTTCCCTTCCGGAAGCATGAGTGCTATTGCCGGTCCCACGGGAATTGGAAAAAGCACGCTTATCCGGCTTATCCTTGGGCTTCTGAAACCGTCCGAGGGAGCCATAACAATTGGCGGAGTTCCTGCCGGAAGCGCTCTCAGGGGCAATTTCATGTATATTCCACAGGGAAATTCGCTGCTTAGCGGCACCATACGTTCAAACCTTCAGTTGGCAGCGCCAAAAGCTACGGAAGAGCAAATGCGCAGCGCTCTGGAAACTGCCATGGCGCAGTTCGTATTCGAACTTCCGGAAGGCCTTGATACTCCCTGCGGAGAAGTTGGCAGCGGTCTTAGCGAAGGCCAGGCCCAGCGCATTGCCATAGCCCGCGCCCTGTTAAGGCCCGGCGGCATACTTATTCTTGACGAGAGCACATCGGCCCTTGATCCCAAGACAGAACAAAAGCTGCTGCAGAATCTCCACAGCAGCTATTACGGCAAAAAGACCATACTGTTCATCTCCCACAGGGAAGCCGTTACACAGTACGCCGATCAGATTATAAGTTTATAGTCTCTTTTAATATTTCTGACACCGTAGGGTGCGGGAAGACTACGTCTTTCAGCTGATCTGCGGTGAGGCCTTTTTCTATGGCTATGCAGGCGCTTTGAATAATTTCAGAGCAGGGATTACCAAGCAAATGGACGCCAAGGACTTTGCCGTCTTTGCCTACGATGATTTTGCACAGGCCCTCTCCCCTTTCGTTTTCGGCAACAAAGCGGCCGCTGAAAGCCATGGGAAGCTTAAGGACCGTGAGGTCCTGCTTCTGGGCATCGGCCTCTGTGAGGCCTACGCCTGCAACTTCCGGATTGGTGTAAACTACGCCGGGAATGGCCTTGTAGCTCATTGTATCGGCCTTTCCAAGGATGTTGTTCACGGCAACCTCGCCTTCGCGGCTGGCAGTGTGGGCAAGCATTGAAAAGCCAGTAACGTCGCCGGCGGCATATACACCGGGAACGGATGTTTGCATGTGATTGTTCACCTTAATACCGTATGGCCTTCCGGTGGGATTAAGAGCCAGCTCTACGCCGATATTCTCCAGGCCGATTCCCTGGAAAGATGCCCTGCGGCCAACTGAAACAAGGATTTTATCGCCGTGGGCGCGGCAGGTGTTGCCTTCCTGGTCTTCGTACACAACGTCGTTGCCTTCCACGGCCACAACCTTGCAGTTCAGGTGGAATTCCACTCCCTTCTTGGCATATTGGGCTTGGAGCATTGCGCTGATTTCCTCGTCCATGGGCCCCAGAATCTTTGGAAGCATCTCTATTACAGTGACATGCGTGCCAATGGAATTGAAGAAGCTGGCGAACTCCATACCAATTACGCCGCCGCCTATTACCACAAGTTCCGCGGGCTGTTCTGTCAAAGAAAGAATTTCTCGGTTGGTTACCACTACGTCCCCAAGGCCTTCCTTTAATCCAGGAATGGGCGGAACGGCGGCTTCCGAGCCGGTGCAGATTAGCAGATTCTTAGCCTGATATGTGTTTTCTGCGCAGCTTATGGCAAATCCATCGGCCTCCTTACCAGCAATAACTGCCTGGCCCTGAACTACTTCCACGCCGGCATTGCGCATTTGCACTTTAATGCCGCCAACCAGCTTCTTTACAACCTTTACCTTGCGTTTGAAAACGGCGCCAAAATCTATGGACGGGCTTTCCACATTAATGCCATAGCGGTCTCCGTGCTTTGCATAATCCAGCACTTTTGCGCTGTACAGCAAGGTTTTAGTGGGGATGCAGCCTTCGTTCAGGCAAACGCCGCCAAGCTCGTTTTTCTCAAAAAGCACTACCTTAAGTCCGGCAGCTCCGGCGCGGCCGGCGGCAACGTATCCGCCAGGGCCTCCGCCTATTATTGCTAAATCGTACATATTAGTTTCAGTTTACTACAAACTTAGTGATTTTTCGCGGATATTTGATTATTTTTGTACGTATGAACGACAAAAAAGCGCTTTGGAGCGAAGCATGGGACACCCTTAAGGACAAACTTAAGGAATCTCTCATCTCCGTTCTGCCGGTAACTCTCATAGTTTTTGGCCTTTCCGTAACGCCGTGGGTGGATATCAGCCTAGGCGAACTTGCGGCATTCGGCCTGTCGGCCATTTTCCTCATCCTTGGAATAGGCCTTTTCAACCTGGGGGCCGATCTGGCCATGACGCCCATGGGACAGTACATAGGCGAAGGTCTTACCAAATCCAAGAAACTTGGAGTACTCATAGGCGTGGCCTTTCTGATGGGCCTTTGCATTACCGTTGCCGAACCCGATTTATCCGTCCTCGCAGGCCAGGTTGCCGCAGTAATGGACGGCACAACACTTATTTTGACCGTGGGAGTAGGAGTAGGCCTCATGCTCCTTCTGGGCGTATTGAAAATCATTTTTCACTATTCCCTTACCGGCATACTCATGTTCGGTTACATGGTCATTTTTGCCCTGGCAGCCCTTCTTCTGGAAAGCGGCAAGGCTCCCCTTCTGGCCCTGTCGTTCGACTCCGGAGGCGTTACCACCGGCCCTATCACCGTCCCGTTCATAATGGCACTTGGCGTTGGCATTGCCCTTACGGTGGGCGGACGCAGTGCAAGTGAAAACAGCTTCGGCCTTATTGCTCTGTGCTCCATTGGCCCCATCGTCGCCGTCATGGCACTGTCGCTCCTTTCACATGGCAATTTGGAATTCACCGTGCCCAACTATTCCATGGGCAATATCCTGGACGTAAGCACCGGCATGCTGGTCCTGTACACAATGCAGGCCGTTTTCAGGTCGCTTGTTCTTATCGTTTTGGCCTTCTTTATCCTGCAGGTAACTATATTAAACCTGCCCAAAACACAGATTATCCGTATCCTGTTTGGAATTGCTTACGCTTTTGTGGGATTGGTGCTGTTCCTATCGGCCGTGGAAATGGCATTCATGCCCATCGGCTATAAGATCGGCCTTCAGATGTCCCATCAGAATCCTGCCGTCCTTATTAGCTTTGCCTTTATTCTGGGTATGGTGGTTGTAATGGCCGAGCCTGCCGTGCACGTGCTTAATTCCCAGGTTAACGACATTACCGGCGGCGAAGTTTCCCGCAGGCAAATGATGATAGCCCTGTCCGTTGGCGTTGGCATATCCATCGGCCTGTCCGTTTTAAGGGCATATTGGGGCTTTTCTGTCCTTTATTATCTTGTCCCTGGTTATCTCATTTCGTTGGGGCTGTCGTTCTTTGTACCAAAGCTTTATACGGCTATTGCATTTGACTCCGGCGGCGTTGCCAGCGGTCCGCTCACGTCCAGCTTCATCCTTCCGCTGGTAATTGGTGCCTGTGTGACTTTCCAGGGAGAAAATTCAGTTCTGGACTTTGCATTCGGAGTGGTGGCAATGGTTGCAATGACTCCACTTATCACCATACAAAGCCTTGGCTTCAAGTCGGTTATGGCAGTCCGTCACCGCCGCAGCATGGCCATGAAACGCATCCTTGCATCGGCCGATGACCAGATTATTTATTTTGAGTAGCCCATGGATCCAAACAGAAATATAGCGCCCATGAAACTGGAAATGCTGTTTCTTGTTGTACACAATAAGAAGCTGGCATATTATTCCAGCATTGTGCAGTCGCACCAGGCGAACCTGCAGTTCACAACAACAGCAAAAGGCACAACCCATCTTATCCTTAATTACCTGGGAATGTCGTCGGAGAGGCCAAAATCTCTGATAATTAGCATGGTGCGTGCCGACGAAGCCGCCTCCTTAATGGATCAGCTCAAGGATAATTTTGACAAAGGGGAAGATTATAAGGGGGTAGCTTTTACCGTAAAGCTAACAAGCGTGATAGGCACGCTGGCGTACGGTTTTTTAAGTAACGAGAAAAAAGTTGTTCAGCAACAACAGGAGGCTTAGAATATGACAGACTTCGAACTCATAGTATGCATTGTAAATGCAGGTTTTTCACAGAACGTGATGGACGCCGCCCGTGAAGCCGGGGCCAAAGGAGGGACTATTATCCGCGGCCGTGGCAGCGCAAATCCGGAGTCGGAAGAATTCTTTGGTCTGTCAATACAGCCCGATAAGGAAATGGTCCTTATACTTGTCTCCTCAGAGATTAAGGAAGCTGTTATGAAAGCCGTCTATTCAAAATGCGGCCTTCCCACGGAAGGGCAAGGCATAGCCTTTACCCTTCCAGTAGAAAGAACCTCGTTTTCTAAATAAAGATATATTTACAGATAAACAGCGCTGCAAGTATCCACATCGTTACGGAAATGTCTTTGAACTTTCCGGCCACCACGTGGCAAAGCACGTAGGAGATAACGCCGATGAGGATACCGTCACTGATGCTGTATGCAAGAGGCATGGTCACAATGCACAGGAAGGCGGGGATGGCCCTGCAGTAATCTTCCCAGTGAATGGCCTTGAGCGGTTTCATCATCATTACGCCAACGATGATAAGGGCCGGAGCCGTAGCTGCGCCAGGGATGGACAGGAACAGCGGGCTGAAGAACAGTGCCAGCATAAAGCACACCGCCGTAGAGAAGGCGGTGAGACCGGTACGGCCACCCTCGCCCACTCCGGAGGCGCTTTCTACGTATGTGGTGGTGGTGGAAGTACCAAGGCAGGCGCCGCATACTGTGGCAATTGAATCGGCCAGGAACATCTTTTCCATATCCGGGACGTCGTCCTTACGGTTGCCTTCCGGGAGAAGGTCGGTTCCCTGATGCACGCCAATAATGGTGCCCATGGTGTCGAACATGTCGATGAACAGGAAGGTGAAAACCACCACCAGCATATCCAGGGTAAGGATATTATGCCATTCGAACTTGCAGAAGATGGGCTCCACGCTTGCCGGCATGGACACTACGCCGCTGAATTTGGTAATGGCCTGACCGGTCACGGGATCCTTGATGAAAAGGCCGATGACCGAGGTGATAAGGATGCCCCAGAGCATGCCTCCACGCACTTTTGCCATTACAAGGCCGGCGGTAATGAACAGGCCGATCATTCCAAGAAGGGCCGTTCCTTCGGTAATCTTGCCAAGACCCACCAGAGTGGCGTCATTGTTCACGATGATACCGGCGTTCTGCATGCCGATAAAGGCGATGAACAGGCCGATACCGGCGCCGATAGCCTTCTTAAGGGTACCGGGGATGGCATTGAGCAGCCAGCTGCGTACCTTAGTGAGGGTAAGGATAATGAAGAGGATACCCTCAATAAGAACGGCAGTAAGGGCAAACTGCCAGCTGTAACCCATTCCAAGGCATACGGTGAACACAAAGAAGGCGTTAAGACCCATGCCGGGAGCAAGGGCAAAAGGCTTCTTTGCATACAGCGCCATCACAAGCGTACCGATGATGGCGGCAAGGGCCGTTGCGGTAAATACGCTGGGAGCAGGCATGCCGGGAAGGGCGCTGAAGATGCTGGGATTCACGGCCAGGATATAGGCCATGGTGAGGAAAGTGGTAAGACCGGCAAGGATCTCGGTACGCACGGAATGCTTCGAGCTGTCAAACCCGAACAGTTTTTCAAAGCCTTGTTTCATGGATGCTGTCTCCTATATTAGAAAACCCACTTAAGACCAGCACAGGGACGGGCACGGAAGCCGCGTGAAGAGCCAAAGTCGAAGCTGAGTTCAACCTCGCCGCCGATATTCAGCTGGGGAACGCCGAACCACTGGCCAACATTGTACCAGAGCTGAGGCTCGGAGATGAATACCAGGTGGGAAACCTCGGGAACCAGCAGAGCCTGGTCTTTTTCGTCGGTATAAAGGAGATGGTCCTGCCACCAGAAATCGGCAAAGCCGCTGAAAGTAAGGCCCTTGGCACCGAACAGGTCCCGGAGACCCCAAACCAGGGTGAACTGCATGGGAACCAGGCTCTTGAAGCCGTCGGGCTGGTCACGATAGTCGATCCATTTGTAAAGGACCTTGATATTGAGAGTATTCTTGAAATCCTTGCTGTGGATAAAGTAATCCAAACCGGCCAGGAAAGCATTGTTTATAGAGAAATCCTTATAGATACCTCCGTTATATTCGGCCTGAAGGCTGAATCCGTTAAGAACCGGCACATTCTGCCAGAAATTGAAGCAACGGGCCACCTCCAGATAAGTACCGTTGGGAGAAATGATCTTGCCACCGTCCAACTTGTTGTTGAAGTCGTGATCCACGAAGAAGAAAGTGTTTCCCCAAGGGTCGTTGTAGAAACCCTCGATAGTGGTAGTGACATGCTGACGGTCTTTACCAAAATCGTAAAACACCTGGATGTTGGTCTGAGCATTAGCAATGCTCACAGCTGCAAAAGCAACGCTTAAGGTAAGAATAGTTTTTTTAAACATAAAACGTAGTTTATGAATTAGTTATATGGATTATTTCCTCAAAGAAGGGTTAATTTCAAAGTTAACGGCTTTGTCGCCCTCGGGGTTCGAGCCAAACTCGTAATCCTTGCCGGGCAGAATTGCATTGAGAATAACGCCCACAAGGGCAGCAAGTGCCAGACCGCTCAGGCTGGTGAAGCCAAGGGATATGGCATCGTTGGCGCCGTACTTGATACCAATTGCAAGCACCAGAATAAGGGCCATGATAATGACGTTACGGCTCTTGGTAAAGTCCACGTTATTCTCTACGACGTTACGGATACCCACTGCCGATATCATACCGTAAAGCACCAGGGACACACCACCGATGGTGGCAGCGGGCATGCAGCTGATAAGGGCGCTGAACTTAGGGCAGAAGCTTAGGATAATTGCAAATACAGCTGCAATGCGGATCACGCGGGGGTCAAAAACCTTGGTGATGTTAAGCACACCGGTGTTTTCACCGTATGTAGTATTTGCAGGAGCACCGAACAGGGAGGCAAGCATGGTGGCAAGGCCGTCACCCATAAGGGTACGGTGCAGACCCGGATCCTCCAGGTAGTTGATGCCGGTAGTGGAAGATATGGCGCACATGTCGCCGATATGCTCCATCATAGTAGCAATGGAGATAGGGACAATGGCTATAACGGCACTAAGGACAAGGCCCCAGTTGGGATTTGCAAACACGTGGAAGGCGGTGTCTTCCCAGCGGAAAGGAAGGCCAACCCAGGCAGCTTCCTTAACAGCAGTAAAGTCACACAGGCCGAAGCAGGCGGCTACCAGATACGAGCCCAGCACACCCAGGAGAATGGGGACAATCTTGATCATCTTCTTGCCCCAGATGTTGCACACGATGATGATGACAATGGCCAAAAGGGCAATCCACCAGTTCTGGTTGCAGTTGTTAATTGCGCTGCCGCTAAGGGTAAGGCCGATAGCAATGATGATGGGACCCGTCACGATGGGCGGGAAGAAACGCATCACCTTCTTGGCACCGAAAGCGGCAAACAGACCAGCCAGGATGAAATAAATAATGCCTGCCGAGAAAACTCCGATGCAGGCATAAGGCAGTGATTCCGTAAGGCTGAGTCCCTGGGCTTCTCCCATAGAGACTACCGTTGCGTAGCCACCGAGAAAAGCGAAGGACGAACCCAGGAAGGCCGGCACCTTCATCTTGGTGAGGAAATGAAAAATGAGCGTTCCCAAACCTGCAAAAAGGAGAGTGGCGCTCATCGAAAGACCGGTAATAACCGGGACCAGAACTGTGGCTCCGAACATGGCGAACATGTGCTGGAGGCCGAGGGTAAGCATCTTGCCCTTACCAAGCGTACGGGCGTCGTAGATAGCTTGCTGATTTTGTGTCATAAATATTATAGGTAAGTTAAATAGTTTCTAACCTCTTCTAGTCTTCTATGACCGGACAAAGATAGATATTAAATTATTTTAATACAACCCTTGTTCATAATTTTTTCAACAAAAGTTTTCAACAGGCAAAAAAAATAAGGGACTTAAACAAGCCCCTTACCATGACAATTCTTGTATTTAAGGCCACTGCCGCAGGGGCAGGGGTCGTTTCGGCCTACCCTCTTATCTACACGTACGGGCGTGCGCGCGGCTTGTTCGCCGTTTGTAGAAAGCTGTGAAGGATCGGTCTGATGCATCTGACGCAGATTCCTGTTGGGCTGGGTGGCCGGACGGGCCTCACGTGCATCGGAAGCGTCGCGCAGAGGAATGAAGGCGCGGAGCAGGAAGGTGAGCACTTCCTCGTTCAGTTTCTCCAGCATCTCTGTGAACAGGTTGTAGCTTTCCAGCTTGTACACCACCAGAGGGTCTTTCTGCTCGTATGCGGCATTCTGGACGCTTTGCCTTAGGTCGTCCATATCGCGCAGGTGCTGCTTCCAGTAATCGTCTATGTAGTACAGGATAATGCTGCGGCTAAGGGCTTTTGCAATTTCCTTGCTCTCTGTCTCGTATGCCTTCTTAAGGTTAACCGAAAGGGTTAACTGGCGCTTGCCGTTGGTAATGGGAATCGCAATGTTCTCGTACATTGCACCCTGCTTTTCGAACACCGTCTTGATAACGGGATTAACCCTTTCTATCATGGTGTTCATGCGGCGGTCGTACACCTCTTTCATGTGAGTGGCCAGCTTGACGGCAATCTGGGCAGGCTTAGCATCCTGATAGAAGGCCTCGTCAAAGCCAAGGTCTATTGAAAGCTTTGCAATGATGAACTCCTCGAACTCCTGGAAGCTCATACCCTCGGACTGCTGTGCAAGCAGATTGGCGGTGTCTTCCATCATGTTCTGGACGTCAATCTCTATGCGTTCGCCGGACAGGGCGTTGCGGCGGCGCGAGTACACAGCTTCACGCTGGTAGTTCATAACGTCGTCGTATTCCAGAGTGCGTTTGCGCCATCCGAAGTGGTTCTCTTCTACCTTCTTCTGTGCATTTTCAATGGCGCTTGACAGCATGCCGGAAACAAGAGCCTCGTCTTCCTGCATACCAAGCTTATCCACCACGCCTGCAATGCGCTCACTGCCGAATTTACGCATAAGGTCGTCTTCCAGGGAAATGTAGAAGCAGGAGCTTCCGGGGTCGCCCTGACGTCCGGCGCGGCCACGCAACTGCCTGTCCACACGACGGGAGTCGTGACGGGTTGTGCCGATGATGGCCAGACCGCCTGCTGCCTTTACTTCCGGCGACAGCTTGATATCCGTACCACGGCCAGCCATGTTGGTGGCGATGGTCACACGGCCGCTGTGGCCTGCCTGGGCCACAATCTCGGCCTCCCTTGCATGCTCCTTAGCGTTCAGAACGTTGGCTGTTATGCCGCGGATGCGCATCATGCGGGCAAGGAGCTCTGAAGTTTCAACGTCCGTGGTACCCACAAGGCAGGGCCTTCCGGCATTGGAAAGTTCCACCACCTTATCGATAACTGCGTTGAACTTGGCTTTTTTGGTTTTGTAGATAATGTCGTTCTGGTCGTCGCGGATTACCGGGCGGTTGGTGGGAATTACAACCACGTCCAGTTTATAGATGTCCCAGAACTCCCCTGCCTCTGTTTCGGCCGTACCGGTCATACCGGCCAGCTTGTGATACATACGGAAGTAGTTCTGCAGGGTAACCGTTGCAAAGGTTTGGGTTGCTGCCTCCACCTTCACGTTTTCCTTGGCTTCCACGGCCTGGTGCAGACCGTCGGACCAGCGTCGGCCTTCCATGATACGGCCGGTGCTCTCGTCCACAATCTTCACCTTGTTGTCCACTATCACATAGTCCACGTCCTTGGTGAACATTGCGTATGCCTTAAGAAGCTGGATAACGGTGTGTACGCGCTCGCTCTTGAGGGAGAAGTCCTCCATCAGGGCGTCTTTCTTTTCGGCTTTTTCGGCGGCGCTAAGGCTTTCGTCGTGGGTGATTTCGGCAATGGCGCTGCCCATGTCCGGAAGCACGAAGAAGTTGGGATCGCTCACGCTGCCGGCCAGGGTGTCGTGACCCTTATCTGTCATGTCCACGGTGTTAAGCACCTCATTGATAACAAAGTACAGAGGGTCCGTGACGGTTGGCATCTCACGCTCGTTGTCCTGCATGTAGTAAGCTTCTGTCTTTTGCATCAGCTGTTTCATGCCGGGTTCGCTAAGGAACTTGATTAGCGGCTGATACTTGGGAAGGCCCTTGTAGCAACGGTAAAGCAGCAGGCCGCCGTCTTTCTCGTTACCCTCGGCAATAAGTTTCTTGGACTCGTTAAGGGTGCTGGTAATGAGCGCGCGCTGCTTGTTGTACAGGTTCTCCACGTATGGCCGATATTCCATGAACTGCTCGTCGCCGCTGGCTTTCTCCATGGGACCGGAAATGATAAGGGGCGTACGGGCATCGTCGATGAGAACGGAGTCAACTTCGTCCACAATAGCGTAATGATGCTTGCGCTGTACAAGGTCTGTCATGCGTGTGGCCATGTTGTCGCGCAGGTAGTCGAAGCCGAATTCGTTATTTGTGCCGAAGGTGATGTCGCAGTTGTAGGCCTTGCGACGGGCATCTGAATTGGGCTGATGCTTGTCGATACAATCCACGCTAAGACCGTGGAACATGTAAAGCGGGCCCATCCATTCGGAGTCACGTTTTGACAGATAGTCGTTCACGGTAACTACGTGCACGCCTTTTCCGGCAAGGGCGTTAAGGAACACCGGCAGGGTTGCAACAAGGGTTTTACCTTCACCGGTTGCCATTTCGGCTATCATACCGCGCTGGTCCTTATTGGTCTTTACGCCGCCGTTAAGGACTATACCGCCGATGAGCTGCACATTGTAGTGCACCATGTCCCAGGTAATCTCGTTACCGCCTGCCACCCAGTGGTTATGCCAGATGGCTTTGTCGTCCTGGATCTCCACAAAATCGCGTCCCTGTGCAGCCAGAAGCTTGTCGAATTCGCTGGCGGTGACCTCTATGCTCTCGCTTTCGGCGAACCTGCGGGCAGTGCTCTTCACAATTGCAAAGGCTTCCGGAAGAAGTTCATTCAGAACAACTTCAATTGCCTCGTCCTCGTCCTTTACAAGTTTGTCGGACTCCGTTGCAAGGGCTTCCTTGTCTTCAATCGGGATGTCCTTCTCCATCTCCAGCTTAATCTCTGCTATGCGGTCCTCGAAAGGCTTTTCCACTGCAGCGATCTTAGCGCGCAAAGCGGCGCTATGGGCGCGGAGCTCATCGTTTGAAAGTTTATCTATTTCCGGGTAAATTGCAAGAATCTGGTCCAGGACGGGCTTGATTGCCTTCATGTCCCTGTCGCTCTTGCTGCCGAATATCTTCTTAAGTATATCTGCTATTGCCATAATGAATGGTACGTTATTCTATAAATCCTACAAAATTAACAATTTTGCCGATATTATACAAATAACGTTCCCCTGCTTATCGCTGACAAAGTGGCAGTTTAACGGCAGTTCTTACGGTGTTCCTTTACTTCCGGAAGCTGGGCGCAGATTGTACGGAAGTACTTCAGAGGCAGTGTGCTGCGGTATTTTACTGTTTTTACTAATGTGAACAGACACACATACAGGAATCGTTCCCATAAAGGCCGATTAATATCGCACAGCCTTACCAGACTTCCGATATAATAATTACGTTTAACGAGTTTCTCCTTAGGTTCCTCCCTGTACTGCCTGTCATGAACAGCCCTTGCATCCGTCACCACACCAATCTTATATCCCTTATACCTAGCCCTGTTACACCAGTCATCATCCTGCCCCCACATAGGGAACAGTTCCTGCTCAAACAAACCTATTTTCTTAATTGCGCTTACCGGCACCAACCAATGCGCCGCCATAACACGCTTAACACTGTCATTCTGAGCGCAGCGAAGAATCTCTTTAAAATTGTCATCAAGATCCTTATACCCGTCGGTCATTTGGAGGGGACTCAGAACGGCAAAGTCCGGATTGGCCTCAGAGGCGGCCAGAAGGGTTTGAAGTGCGCCGGATTCAAGCCAGGCATCTTGATTCAGAAGGTACACATAGTCGTACCCGTGGTCAAGGGCATACTGCATACCGGCATTGTTGGGGGCGGCAAAGCCAAGATTTTTGGCGCTGCGCACCAGGTGGGCCTGGGGGTAGGAAGCCGCCACAAAATCGGCCGATCCATCCGTGGAGTCGTTGTCCCAGACGAACAAATCGGCGTCCTGACTTACAGAGCCAAGGCAACGGTCCAGCCAGTGCATGCCGTTATGGGTAACTACTATGACAAGGACGCGTTTCATGGCTTGAAGCGGATAAAAATATCTTTGGGCGTTTCCCTGGAGAACACCGCATGCATCACATTGCAGGCCGTTTTTTTATTCAGATCCCGGCGCAATATACTGTTTTTGACATACCTTGCCAGTTCCACGCTCCAGATAAAGCATTTAAGCCAGAGTGGTTCACCGTAGAAGATCATGGAACCACGAACACGTGCAGGCTTGATGGCCTGTTCCATGGCACTCACAGAGCCTCCGGCCAAATGGGTAATGCTCACATCCGGATTAACCCAAACCGAATACCCGGCATCGTTAAGCGCATGCCCCAACGCAATGTCCTCCGGCGTAAAGAAGTACCTTTCATCGAACCAACCCAACTTCCTAAACACCTCTGTCTTAATCAGAAAACACGCTCCATTTAAAGTATATGTTTGAAAGACGGAGGGAGGCATATATTCCCGAATCTCCCCTTCTTTTACAAGATGCAGATAGTGCTTGGCATAGCGGCGGGGGGTCCAGCGGGTGCGGCCGCAGGTTTGGACGCGGCCGTCGGCAAAACGGATGCAGGGACTTATGGCGGCTGCATCCGGAGGCAGGGCCTGAAGATCGGCCACCAGGCGGTCTATGACCGGCTCACTCATCAGGGTGTCGTCATTGACCACAAAGCAATATCGGCCTTGGGCTTGCATCAGAGCCAGATTATTGTTCTCCGAAAAACCGCGAAGCTCATTGCTTGGAACAACCTTTACCCAGGGGTAGCGCTCCTTTAAAAGCGCAAGATTCTCCGGCGAGAAAAGGTATGCCACAACCAGAGTCTCGTAAGAGACGCCGGTATGCGTACGGATGCTGTCCAGACATGGAAAAAGAATGTCCGGACGGTTCATGCACACTATGACTATACTTACTTCAGGCATAGAAGCACGGTTTTTCTCCACAGGAGCCTAAGATTATACTTGAGATTGGCCCAGTTCAGTTTTCCGGGAGTGTTCCGAACGCCAGTAACCGGATGGTTAGAATAGCGTATAAAAGGCAGATTTCTGGCGTTAAGGCCGGGGCCGAAAACAAGCTCCGGCTTCATTCCAAGCTTATATAAAGCCGGTGTATACGCCAGCTGGTCACGGCTTCCGCCGGACTGCACCAGAAGCTTCCACCATAATTCATCCAGTTCTGCTACCGAAGGATTATTGTGAGCCCTGGCAAGAATACCGGTTTCGGCAAGGCCAAAGTGGCGTGGCATCTTGATATGCCGTAAAAACCTGTGCCAGCTTATTGCAGTACAAGTACTTATCTTGTCTTTAAGATAACAGTAGCGGAGCTCTTCCCATACGCAATCCCTTTCCGGATGCTCCTGATGGGCAAAAAGTGCAGCAAAATTCTGCAAATAAAAAGCTTCCCCGGTTATGCAGAAGTTGGCATCTATAAATACAGAATAATCGTAGTCCTTAAGAAGCAGGTGCGGATGCAGTTTTGCCCAGCGGGCTCGCATCACGTTGCTGCCTTCAAACGGAATTTTTCTAAGCTGCCATACCCCCTGCTGCCCGTCGGTATCCGTAAAGCATATATAATCCCAGCCGGGAGCCGTAACTTCCGGCTGCTCCAGACGGTCATAGCCGCCTGTGAGTACGGTATAGATTACTTTCTTAGCCATGGCAATTTACTTTTAACAAACGCCTTCTCCCCTTCTGTGAGGCCGTAATTCCAAACTGCCACGGCCATAAGAAGCACTCCGGCGGCAGCCATAAGCAGGAAGCGCCACCACAGCGGAGGAATGATGCGGGTAAGAGGGAATATCACCAGCATTACCAGCGCGCCGGGGAAAACCGACGGCCAGATGGCCTCCCGCAAATATTTCCCCACCGGCAGACCGGTATCCTGATGAACTATATGCAGCATCATGGCAGCTTTGAGCACATAGAAGATGATAAACACAACGTATGCACTCCAGGCGGGTGCGCCAGCACGATAAAGCAGCCAGGCCACAGGGAAAACCAATATGGCCACAGCACTGGTTAGCAGGTAAAAGCGTTTGATCCGTCCGTTAGCCTGTTCCAGGATAACCAGCGTATTAGGCGTAAAATCTACCAGGAAGCAAAGCAGGGTGAGCTTTGTGAACAGCACGGCTTCGGCCGGAATATCCCCAAGCCAGAAATGCAGTATGAAATGGGCATCCGTGAAAAACGGAATGGATATCACAAGGAGTATCCAGAAATAGTATTTGGAACCTTTGCAGGCAAGCTCGAAGGAATAGTCCTTATTCCCTCCAACATAACTTTTTGTAAGCTGCGGATTAAGGGCCAGGGCTATGTTGGTGGCAAACTGGCGCACCATCTGCTCCACTTTGTCGGCCACTCCCCTTGCGGCGTTCATTCCAACGCCGAAGAAATGGTTCATAAGCTGATTCACGCCCTGGGTATTAAGCATATACGTGCCGCTTCCCACAAAGTTCCAGCCGGCAAAAGCGCCCATCTCCTTCATTAGCGGGCCGTCGCAAACCGGCAGGCTGCGCGTTTCGCGGAAGCGCAGCATGGCATACATGGCATAGGCCCCTCGCACCAGCACTGCCACAAGAAGCAGCAGCCAGGCATATACAAGCAGTTTATCGGCCGGTGAATACCAAACGCCAAATGCAACCGCCAGCTTTAGAACGGCTTCCAGGATGCTTATGTACGCATAGGCGTCCATGTGCTCGTGGGCGGTGATGGCAGCGGTATAAGGCACACACATAAGATTCACCACCAGAACGGCCAGTGACGTATGCAGCACAACGGCAGCAGCACTCATGCGCTCCGGCGGAATCACCATCTTATTGTAAAGGTACCACAGCCCCACGGTTTCGGTTAAAACCACTATGACGGCGCAAAATCCCAGCATAATCATAAGGCTGGTGCCAAAAATGGTTTTAAGACGGTACATATCCCCCTTTCCAAGGCCCACGGTAATATATCGGCTTATGGCCGATGTCACCGTGCTCATCACCAGCATGAACATGGTGACTACGCCGCCCACGGCACTGTAAACGCCGTAATCCGTCACACCAAGCGCACGAAGGATTATGCGATAAGTGAACAGGCCGATGACCATCATCACCAGCATACGGAAATACAGAAGGACCGTATTTCGTGCGATCCTTCTGCTGCTTTCCGATATGTTAGTGCCGTTACTCAGGTTTATAGGAGTCTTTCAGAGCGGTGGTCTTGTTGAAGACTGGGTGCTCCGGAGTGGAGTCTTTGTCCTTGACGTAATAGCCGGTGCGCTCGAACTGGACTGCAATGCCGCTGTTGTCTTCCAGCAGGGCTGGTTCGGCCCAGCCTTTGCCGATGACCAGGCTTTCCGGATTCAGGAAGTCCTTGTAGTCCTTATCTTCCGGAACCTGGCTCATATCGGCCAGAGTGAACAGAAGGTCGTAGTTCCTTAGTTCCAGTTCTTTAGCGTATTCCTGGCTTACCCAGTGGATTGTGCCCTTGACGGAACGGTATTCCGGAGAAGGATCGTAGGTGCACTTGAGTTCCACTACCTCGCCAAAATCGTTCTTGATTACCTCGTTGCACTTTACTATATAAGTGTATTTCAAACGCACTTCTCCGTTGGGTTTCAGGCGGAAGAACTTCTTGGGGGCATCCTCCATGAAATCGGCCCTGTCGATGAGCAGGTTGCCGGTGAAGGGAACTTTGCGCTTGGCGCCTTCCGGATCGGCCGGATTTAGCGGGCAGTCGAACCATTCTACCTTGCCTTCCGGCCAGTTTGTGATGGTGAGCTTAATGGGATCCTGCACCACCATGTATCGGTTGGAACGCTCGTTAAGATCCTGACGCACACACCATTCCAGAAGTTGGATATCCATAAGCTGGTCGCGCTTGCTTACGCCAATCTTGTCGCAGAACATGCGCAGGGCCTTGGCGGTGTAACCACGCCTGCGGACGCCGCAGAGGGTGGGCATGCGAGGGTCGTCCCAACCTGCCACAAGGCCTTTTTGCACAAGTTCCAGCAGCTTGCGCTTGGACATTAGGGTGTATGTGAGGTTAAGACGCGCAAACTCGTACTGATGGCTGGGGAAAATGCCCAGGGTTTGAATGAACCAGTCATATAAAGGCCGATGGACATCGAACTCCAGAGTGCAGATGCTGTGCGTGATATTTTCGATGGAGTCGCACTGGCCGTGGGTATAATCGTACATGGGATAGATGCACCATTTGTCTCCTGTGCGGTGATGGTGGGCATATTTGATGCGGTACATCAGAGGGTCCCTGAACATCATGTTAGGATGAGCCATGTCTATCTTTGCACGAAGAACTTTTTCACCCTCGGCATACTTTCCGGCCCTCATTTCGCGGAAAAGCTTAAGATTCTCTTCCACGCTGCGGTCTCTCCAGGGGCTGGGAATGCCGGGCTTGTCCACGGTGCCGCGGTTTACGCGAATCTCTTCCTGAGTCTGGTCGTCTACGTATGCCAGGCCTCTTTTGATAAGATCCTCGGCCCACTGGTACAGCTGCTCGAAGTAATCTGAGGCATACAGCTCCTTATCCCACTGGAAGCCAAGCCATTTGATGTCTTCCTTAATGGAATCGACATATTCGGTATCTTCCTTGGTGGGGTTGGTATCGTCGTAGCGCAGGTTGGTTTTGCCGCCGTACTTCTGTGCAAGGCCAAAATTAAGGCATATACTTTTGGCGTGTCCCAGGTGAAGGTAGCCGTTGGGCTCCGGAGGGAAACGGGTCATGATGCTGTCTACTTTGCCTTCGGCAAGGTCTTTTTCGATAATCTCTTCCAGAAAATTGAGTTTACGCTCTTCCATAGTTTCAAATAATAACTTCCAAAGTTACGAAAAAATCGGCAAAATTGACTCTATAAAAATTTTTTTAGTAAATTTGCACTTTAATTACACGATTATTAAGACAAAAATATATGGGACTTTTACACGCCCGGTTGGCCAAATACGACCTTCCCCAGAAGATGATTGAAAAGGGAATTTATCCCTATTTCCGTCAGATCACAAGCAAGCAGGGCACCGAAGTAACAATGGATGGCAAGCAAATCCTTATGTTCGGTTCCAACGCCTACACAGGCCTCACAGGAGACGACCGCGTTATCAACGCAGGCATCGAGGCCCTCAAAAAATACGGCTCCGGTTGCGCCGGTTCACGTTTTCTTAACGGCACCCTGGACATTCACGTTCAGCTGGAAAAAGAACTGGCCGAATTTGTGGGCAAAGACGAAGCCCTTGTATTCAGCACCGGTTTCACCGTAAACAGCGGCGTTATCCCCCAGCTCCTTACCAAAGACGACTTCATTATCTGCGACGACCGAGACCATGCTTCTATCGTAGACGGAAGGCGTCTTAGCTTTGCAAAGAGCATGCACTACAAGCACAACGATATGAAAGACCTGGAGCGCTGCCTCCGCCGCTGCCCCAAGAATTCAGTGAAGTTAATTGTAGTGGACGGCGTGTTCTCCATGGAAGGAGACCTTGCAAAACTTCCGGACATTGTAGAGCTCAAACACAAGTATGATAATGTGATCATCATGGTGGACGAAGCCCACGGACTTGGCGTCTTTGGCAAACAGGGCCGCGGCGTTTGCAACCATTTCGGCCTTTCCAAGGAAGTGGACCTTATCATGGGCACCTTCTCAAAGAGCCTTGCCGCCATCGGCGGTTTCATTGCGGCCGACAGCGTTATCATCAACTGGCTGCGCCATACCGCCCGCACATACATCTTCCAGGCTTCGGATACTCCCGCTGCAACTGCATCGGCCCTTGAGGCTCTGCACATTATCCAGAAAGAGCCCCAGCGCATCACCAACCTTTGGGATGTAACCAATTACGCCCTGCGCCGCTTTAAGGAAGCAGGTTTCGAGATTGGAGAAACCGAGAGCCCTATTATCCCGCTCTATGTGCGCGACCTGGAAAAAACTTTCATCGTAACCAAGCGTGCATTTGACGAGGGCGTTTTCATCAACTCCGTCATTCCCCCGGCATGCGCCCCGCAGGACACCCTAATCCGCTTCTCACTAATGGCCACCCACACCCGCGAGCAAGTAGACCGCGCAGTGGCAGCCTTAACAAAAGTCTTTAAAGAAGAAGGAATTATCAAATAAAAAAAGTTGAGGAAAAAACCTCAACTTTTTTATTTCAGCAGATTCTCGGCTTTTTCTATATCTTCGGCGGCTACTACCAGGGAGATGGAGAGTTCTTCGCCGCCTTGGGCCGATGCGATGATGTTTATGCCGGCTTCGCCCATTTTGCCGAACACCTTGCCTGATGTGCCGGGAAGGTTGCGCATCTTGCTGCCGAATACGGTTACGATGCCAACCGACTGGTTCCATACCACAACATCGTCCAAAGGCAGGAGCGGATTCTCCTGGAAAAGGCTGCGGATGGCGGCAAGGGCGGTGTCTTTATCCTCACTGCGGATAGCGAAACTTATGCTGTATTCCGAAGAAGTCTGTGCAATGAAACGCACGTTCACGCCCTTGGCTGCAAGGCAGGAGAAAATGGCTCCTGACATACCTACGCGGCCCAAAAGACCGGTTCCGTAAACGGTGATAAGGTCAAGGTCCTTGTCCACAATGACTTCTGTCTTGTGAGCCGATCCGGTAGAAATAAGCGTGCCTTCGAAAGCGGCGTCCTCAATATCTTTAACCAGAATAGGAATACCTGCATTCTTGGCGGGCCAGATGGCCGATGACGAGAACGGAGGATTTGAGCCGGCGCAGTAGTGGGCTGCTTCGTCGTAGGTCATGGCGGGGATGCCGCTGATGCCGTGGGCCTCGATGTGGAATTCGATACTGTCGGCCTTAAGGACGGCGGCTATAAGGGCGGCCATAAGATGGGCACCATCCTTGCCAACGCGTACAATGTAACCTGACGACAGGCGGCCGTAACCGCCGGAAATCACAAGCGGGCTTTCTCCCTGACAGCGGGCGTTGATCTGCTGCTTAGAGGCGGCCCAGTCAAAATGCTGTTCTCCTCTGGAATCGCTGGTGCAGATCATGAGTTCCGTACCGTCTATGAGTTTTGCCTTTACGTGCTGGTTCACGGCTTCTGCGCACAGGCGGGCGCATTTTGCCATAACGTAATCCTCAATTGCGTATGGGGATGTCTGGATATACATGGCTTCGTGCAGATAAGTGGAGATTGCATCCACCGTCTTTTCCACACTGGCGGTATACTGGTCCGAGATGGACATGTCCAGGAAGTACTTGCGAATGGCGGCAAGTTCCTCGTCGGCCTGCTTTTTTTCCTGAAGAGATTTGCGGATGGCTTCACGGAAAATGCCCTCTATGGTGCGCTGGGGACGTATTACGGCAACTGTTCCCTTGCCGATAAGACTTGCAATACGGTCAATGGAACGCTGCTTAAGAACAAAAGCTTTTACTATCATGACGATACAAAAAATGAAGAGCGAGATACGAGTCTCGAACTCGCGACCTTCGGCTTGGGAAGCCAACGCTCTACCAACTGAGCTAATCTCGCTTACGGATTACAAATATAGCGCTTTTTTTCTTAACTTTGCAGAAATTTTGAGCAAAAATATGGCAATCCAGAAACCTTCCATACCAAAGGGCACGCGCGACTTCGGCCAAAAAGAGATGGCCAGGCGCAACTATATCTTCGACACCATCCGCAGCGTTTTTCGCACCTACGGTTTCCAGCAAATTGAAACCCCGGCCATGGAGAACCTGTCAACACTGCTGGGTAAGTATGGAGAGGAAGGCGACAAACTGCTTTTCCGCATCCTCAATTCCGGGGATGCCTTTGCATCGGCCGATTTTGACAAACCCCTTACACCGCAGGTGTGCGAGAAAGGCCTCAGGTACGACCTTACGGTGCCTTTTGCCCGCTACGTGGTTCAGCATCAGAACGAGATTTCGTTCCCCTTCAAGCGCTTCCAGATTCAGCCCGTCTGGCGTGCCGACCGTCCCCAGAAAGGCCGCTACCGCGAATTCTACCAGTGCGACGTGGACGTTATAGGCAGCCGCAGCCAGGTGAACGAGCTTGAACTGGTGCAAATGGTGGATGCCGTATTCAGTAAACTTGGCGTACGTGTGTGCATACATATTAATAATAGAAAGGTGCTCACGGGTTTTGCCGAAATTGCCGGCGCGCCCGACAAAGTGGTGGACATCACCGTTGCCATAGACAAGCTGGATAAAATCGGCATAGAAAAAGTGAAGGAAGAAATGGCTTCCAAGGGTTTAGGGGCCGATGGAATAGCTGTAATTGAGCAAATCCTGTCGCTGAAAGGCAGTTTTGCCGATAAGATTGCAGCCATGAAGAAGATGTTCGCCAAGTCCGAAATTGGCCTCAAGGGCCTTGAGGAGGTGGAGGAGCTCTTCGGCCTTATTGAAGCTGCAGGTGTAAAAGCGCCCGTGGAAATGGACCTTTCCCTTGCCCGCGGCCTCAATTATTACACAGGCGCCATTTTCGAAGTCAAGGCCCTGGATTGGGAAATCGGTTCCATCTGCGGCGGCGGCCGTTACGACAACCTTACCGGCATCTTCGGCCTTCCGGATCTCTCCGGCGTTGGCATCTCCTTCGGCGCCGACAGAATTTACGACGTCCTTACGGGCCTGGATCTGTTCCCTTCGGCTCTGGAACAGTCCACGACACTGCTTTTTGCCGTAATGGGGGCCGACGAACTTCGCTATGTCCTTCCTGTTGCACGTGAGCTGCGCCAGGCTGGCGTTGCCGTGGAAGTGTATCCGGAGGCGAGCAAACTGAAAAAGCAGTTTGAATATGCCGAGAGAAAGGCAATACCCTTCATCTCCATAAACGGCAGCAACGAGATTGAAGCCAAAACAGTGAATATCAAGAATTTACAAACTGGAACCCAGCAGGCATTCCCGGCCGGTGACCTTTCCGCAATCCTGGAATTCCTGTCATGTTAACCATTCCCCGCAATTACCGCAACCTTCTTGGCGGCGTTGAACAGACGGAAAAAGCCATTAAGGCTGTCAAGGACATGTTCCAGGACAACCTTAGCGCCCAGCTTGCACTGCTGCGCGTAACGGCGCCCATGATGGTACTCTCCGGCCAGGGTCTGAACGACGACCTGAACGGAGTCGAGCGCCCCGTGCGCTTCCCGGTCAAGAGCCTTGACGAAGCATCGGCCGAAATTGTACATTCCCTGGCCAAATGGAAGAGACTCAAACTGGCCGAACTGGGCACGGCGCCTGGTCGTGGCATCTATACGGACATGAACGCCCTCAGGCCCGACGAAGACCTGGACAACATACATTCCATATATGTGGACCAGTGGGACTGGGAAAAAGTGATGCTGCCCCAGCAGCGCAATCTGGAGTATCTCAAGCAGACTGTACGCCGCATCTATGAGGCCGTGAAAGTAACGGAGAACAAGCTATATGTAGAGTTCCCGCAAATTATCCCCATCCTTCCGGACGAGATTGTGTTCATTACGGCCGAGGATCTGCTCCAACGGTATCCAGGCTTTACGGCAAAAGAGAGGGAAAACGCCATTGCGCGTGAGTACGGGGCCGTTTTTGTTATAGGTATCGGCGGCCCTCTTTCCAACGGTTTGCCGCACGACGGCCGCGCCGCCGACTACGACGACTGGTCCCTCAACGGCGATATTCTGCTATGGAACCCTGTCCTGGAAAGCGCTTTCGAGATATCATCCATGGGCATTCGCGTAGATGCTGCTGCCCTTCACAGCCAGCTGGCCGCGCGTGACCAGTTGTGGAAGGAGGAACTCTATTTCCACCGTTTGCTGCTGGACGGCAAACTGCCTCAAACTATCGGCGGCGGTATAGGCCAGTCCCGCCTGTGCATGTTCCTGCTTCGCAAGGCCCATATAGGCGAAATCCAGTCGGCCATCTGGCCGGAGTCCATGCGCCGCGAATGCGCCGCCGCCGGAATTGTTCTTGCATAAAAATTTGGATAATTCAATTTTTATCCATACCTTTGCAATCCCAAACCGCGGAGTAGAGCAGTCGGTAGCTCGTCGGGCTCATAACCCGGAGGTCGTTGGTTCGAGTCCAGCCTCCGCTACAAGCACTTGAAAACCAGCCATTTAGGCTGGTTTTCTGCGTTTGTAGCCGGGCTGGACGGCCTCAACGTTACCCCCTCCCTAAATCCCTCCCCTCGGGGGAGGGACTTTGTCGCTTCGCTCCGAAATTGCCCCCAGGCTTGCTTTTGGCTGGCCGTTAATACGCTGAGTATCAGGGTTTTATAACAAAGTCGTCGTTCAGATTTTGAACGACGACTTTATAGTAACATGCTGTGTATTAACTACTTAGCGACCAGCCTCTATTCCTGCACGTCCGGCTCTTCGGCGGCGGGCTTTTTGGCGAAGACTTTCTTGAGGGCACGGACTACGCTTAGGCCGGTGTCGGCCAGAGTTGTGGGAGGGATTATGGTGCGGATAAGGTTGGCTGGTTTTAGGGATTCGGCCAAGATGTTCACATCTTTGGTGATCCCGTTCTCCAAAGCCTTTTGTTCCGCTTTAAGATACAGGATGGCTTTTTCAAGCTCATCGGCCGTTTTTATCTTGCTGAATTTGCTACTCATCTCCGTAGTTCTCGTAAAAAACATTAATGAACAGTTCTACAAACTTGTCGCGGAAAAGTTTATTCCGGGCCAACCAGAGGATAAGAAGCACCAGCAGAGCTACACCGGCAACTATTAGCGTTCCCCAGGGAGCGCCCAGAATGCCGTTAAGCCACTGAAGCAGGGCAAGTGAAAGCAGACCCAGGACAAGACCCAGGACACAGACAATCAGAAGATATGCAAGGACTGCCGATAAGGCTGTTGACAGGCCGCGGGTGGCTTTGAGTCTTACCTCTTCCACCTTAAGTTTAACGAATTCCTGTACTTCGCTGCTTATACGGCCAAGTTGGGAATCATTTTCCATGACGCTTTTTCTCCTTTTCTATCTTTTTGGCAATTTGCTTCTTTGTCTCTTCAAGGGAATCTTCCAATTTGTCAAGGCCTTCACGAATAGCTTCCTTTCCCTCTTCGATAGATTCTTCTACCTTTTCGAGACCTTTCTGGGCAGCTTTTTTGCCTTCGGCGATTATTTCTTCACCTTTTTCCGTTTTTGCCAGGAAAACAAGGGCGGCACCTGCGGCAGCGCCGGCCAGGAATGCGAAAAATGATTTACCGTTTGCCATAATTGCGTGTTATTAGAATTGGTTTCAACTACAAATATAGGAATTATAAATTATTTTGTCAAATCGGCAAGGAATCGTAACTTTGTACCCCACTAACATGAACCATGGACAAAAAAATAGCACTAAACCCCAATGAGGTTGTGGCGTACCTCCAGAAAGCGCCCGAAGACTTCACCCGCGAAAACATGCTTCGCTTCATCTGCGAAAAAGGCATACGCATGGTGGACTTCATGTATCCGGCCGAGGACGGCAGGGTGAAAACCCTCAATTTCACCGTAAACAGCCTTGCATACGCAGAAACCATACTCACGGAAGGAGAACGCGTAGACGGCTCCAGCCTGTTCCCCTCCTTCATCGAAGCCGGCAACAGTGACCTGTACGTAATCCCCCGCTACCGCACCGCATTTGTGGATCCGTTCAACGAGATTCCCACCCTGTGCCTGCTGTGCGACTTCTACGACAAAAGCGGCAATCAGTTTGACTGCGCCCCCCACGCAACTCTTATGAGGGCAGAAAAAGCCTTCGAAGAATCTACAGGAATGCAGTTCGAAGCAATGGGTGAACTTGAGTACTACGTTATTTGCGACGAAGACGCCCTGTTCCCCGCCACGGACCAGAAAGGCTATCACGAGAGCGAACCTTTCGCAAAACTGAACGACTTCCGCCGCTCCTGCATGGACCACGTGGCAAAAACCGGCGGCCAGATAAAATACGGCCACAGCGAGGTTGGCAACTTCACCCTGGACGGCAAAGTCTATGAACAGAACGAGATAGAGTTCCTCCCCTGCCCCCTGGATACGGCGGCCGACCAGCTTCTTCTGGCCAAATGGGTTATACGCAACCTTGCATACCGCAGCGGCCTGGACGTAAGTTTTGCCCCCAAGATCACAACCGGCAAGGCCGGAAGCGGAATGCACATCCACATGCGCCTGATGAAGGGCAGCAAAAATGCTACGCTTGGGGCCGATGGAAAGCTGTCGGAAGAAGCTCGCCGCGCAATTGCAGGCCTAATGAAAATGGCTCCGTCCATCACCGCCTTTGGCAATAAAAATCCTACTTCGTACTTCCGCCTGGTGCCCCATCAGGAAGCTCCCACCAACGTATGCTGGGGCGACTGCAACCGCAGCGCACTGGTTCGCGTACCCCTTGGCTGGAGCTCCGGAACCGACATGTGCTCAAAGGCAAATCCCAAGGAAGATCAGACAGATCACGACACCACCGCCAAGCAAACCTTCGAGATGCGCTCGCCAGACTGCAGCGCCGACATTTACCAGCTTATGGCCGGCCTTTGCGTAGCCGCCAGAATCG
>Ga0310696_10001497_pt1 | contig 33669 bp, 23 predicted proteins | sample AusTroGonzalo_MG_4_FD_203885 | JGI IMG/M metagenome (GOLD analysis project Ga0310696, IMG submission 203885) | Bovine rumen microbial communities from tropical cattle in Woodstock, Queensland, Australia - Gonzalo_02 (v2) (version 2) | ecosystem: Host-associated > Mammals > Digestive system >... | reverse complement strand
AGATCGTTCGCATGCTCGACCGCGGCGTCGTGGTTGAACTCGCTGACGGTATCGAAGGCTTCATCCCGGTCTCCAAGCTCACCGCTGAATACATCAAGGTTCCGGCCGATGCATTCAAGGTTGGCGATGAAGTTCCGGCTGTCGTGACCGAAATCGATCAGAACAACCGCAAGATTTATCTCTCCGTTGTCGATTACTTCAAGAACCGTGAATCCGCTGAACTCGAAGCTTGGATGAGCTCTCACAAGCCGGGCGAAAACGGCACCACGATTGGCGAAGCTGTCGCTCCGAAGAAGAAGGCTTCCAAGAAGAAGGCTGCTGAAAAGCCGGCCGAAGAAGCTGAAGCTTAATTTAGTTTCAAACTAAAGCTTAAAGGAATCCCGTGGGTGACCGCGGGATTTCTTTTTTTATTTTTATTCTATGGAATTTCGCGAATTTCAAAAAACAAAACGCATTGCCTGGGTTGACAACTGCAAGGCTTTTGCCATTAGCTTGGTTGCACTGGGCCACATGCAGTCCATATACGTTGTCAACGAAATTATTTTCTCGTTTGCCATGCCTGTGTTCTTTTTTCTTTCGGGCTACACCTTTGAACGGTCGGCGAACGCTCCTTTTGTAGAACTACTCCGCAAAAAGTTCAAAAGCCTCATTATCCCGTATGTTGGATTTTCTGCGGTTCTTTTTGTTTTTTGGTTCTTTGTGCGGCGAAATTTTGGAATGTCGTATCAAACAGACGCTATGGTCACAGATGTTTTGTCGCAAATTCTATGCGGTGTAAATAGCGACTTTTTTGTAACGCCTCTATGGTTCTTGACGTGCCTTTTTGTGACGGAAATTTTCTTTTGGAGCTTGCTCCGCTTGCGAAAACAATGGGTGGCTTTGTCTATTATACTTTTGCTTTTTGTTTTTGGGATCTACTATTGGGTCTATATGGATTCGCGGCATTTCCCGCATTTGTTCTGGAATGTGGACCAAACTTGCTTTTACCTTTATTTTTTAGCGGTTGGTTTTATGGTCTCGAAACGTGGTATCGTCGAAAAATTGTTTTGTTCTTTTAAGCGAAATATTGCCGTTATTTTAGGATTGTCCGTTGTTTTTGCGCTTTCTTTTGTGGCTCGTGAAAATACCTTAATCGTTTGGCAAATTTTACTGTTGCAGGCATTAATGTGTAATGCGAGTTTATTTGCTTTTGTCGTTATCTGTAAAATGATTCCTGAAAATAAGGTTTTAAATTTTGTTGGGCAGAATACGCTTGTAATCTTGGCCTTGCATATGATGGTACAGAGTGTCTTGCGTGGTATTTTGTTTAAGTTTTTCCATATGGCGCCTGACGGAATTGAATCTTCGCTTGGGTTGAGTGGTTTACTGACTTTGGTGACTCTTGCAATCCTCGTTCCCGTGATTCTGTTGATCAACAGATTTGTTCCGTGGCTTGCTGGGAAAAAAGCTAAGAGTTCCTGAGTTTTAAATTGACGCCTACGGCGTCCGCTACTGCGGCTCGGAAATGCGAAAATAAATTTTCGCGCTTCTCTCGCCTTGTGCGCTTTTGACGCCTTTGGCGTCCGTGGCTACGGCTCGGAAATGCGAAAATAAGTTTTCGCGCTTCTCTCGCCTTGCACACTTTTGACGCCTTTGGCGTCCGTGGCTACGGCTCGGAAATGCGAAAACAAGTTTTCGCGCTTCTCTCGCCTTGCACACTTTTTCTATCTTGCATTTCATGAATCTCGCTGGAAAGAAAATTCTTCTTGGAGTCTCGGGTGGAATTGCCGCCTACAAGTCTTGTGAACTCTTGCGTCTGCTGCAAAAGAAGGGTGCCGAAGTACGCGTGTGCATGACCGAAGCCGCCACGCAGTTTGTCGCTCCGCTTACGTTCGCGAGCCTCTCCAAGTGCCCGGTTTATCTGAAAAACGGCGCTGTCGAAGCCCGTCCGTTCCAGCACATCGATTTTCCGCGTTGGGCGGACCTTTATCTCGTCGTTCCGGCAACCGCCAATGTGATTGGAAAGTTTGTCTATGGCATTGCAGATGACCCCGTGAGTCTCTGCTTTATGAGTTGCACGGGTCCGCGTTTTATCGCCCCTGCGATGAATGTCGCGATGTTCAATTCTCCGGCCGTCAAGCGCAACCTCGAAACGCTCCGCAGTTTTGAAAACACGTTCGTGATGGACAGCCCGGCGGGCGAGCTCGCCTGTGGTGAAGTTGGCAAAGGCCGTTTGATGGAACCCGCAGAAATCGTGGAATATTTGGAAGCAAGCGATGTCGTCCTGAACGAAACCGTCACCCTGAGTGAAACGAAGGGCCCAGTCAAATCTTGCTCTGCGCAATCTCCTGCAGCGCAGTTCCTTCAAGAAACCGCCTTGCAAGATTTGCCTGCATCCGGTGAACGTGTTCCTCGCGTTCTCATCACGGCGGGTCGTACGGAAGAAGCAATTGATCCGGTGCGTTACATTTCGAACCGCAGCAGCGGAAAGACTGCGGTTGCTATTGCGGCGACGTTCCTGGCGAACGGTTTTGACGTAAGCGTTGTCGCGGGTCCGATGGAAGCGGAATTCCCTGGCGCCGTTCACGTGACGAAAATTCGTAGCGCATGCGATATGCACAAGGCCGTTCTCGAACAGATGAAGAACGCCGAAGTGCTCGTGCATTGCGCTGCTGTGGCCGATTACCGCCCGAAAGTTGCTGCTACCGAAAAAATCAAGGATAGCCGCAGTCAACTCGTCTTGGAACTGGAACCGAATCCGAACATTTTGCGCGATAGTGTGGCGCAAAAACGTCTCGGTCAGGTGATTATCGGCTTTGCGTTGGAAACGGACCATTTCAAGGAACACGCTGCAGAAAAACTCAAGAAGAGCGGCGCCGACGCACTCCTCCTCAACGCTCCTGTGGCGGCGAATAGCGGTTTCGGTTTTGACGAAGTGCGCTACACTTTGATCCGTGCGAACTCTCGCAATACACAGAACGCAGCCGAAGTAGAAATTCCCGAGATGAAGATGGGCTCGAAAATCGACTTGGCGCAAGAAATTGTAGATTTTAGCATAGATAAGTTAAAGAACGTTTAGAGGAACGACATGCCCGGAGAATTTGATTTTAGTGAACTTCGCAAATATCTGCAAGGCCAAATGGACATGGGCGAGGAGGATTTGCTCCTTGATGAGCCGTGGACATTGACTCGCAAAAAGTCCGTCGTTCCTGCGGGTGTCCGCCCTGCAAATCCGATGCCGCAAATGTCGCGTCCGGCAGCACCTGCTTTTTCGCAGCCATCGGCTCCGAGGAACCCGGCGCCTTTCCCGAATCCCGCTCCGTCTGCATTTGGTGCCCCCGCACAGCCTGCGTTCTCTTCGCCGTCTGCTTTTGGGGCGTCTGCGCAACCAGCGGCGGCTCCGCAGCCGCGCCCGGCTCCAGCGTCAAAGCCGCAGCTTGACGCTACAACGGCCATAGCTCCTCGCTCCGTCAAGAAGACGACTGCCGCATACGAACTTGCGGATTCTATTGGCGCTTTTTACGATGCTCTCAAGACCGATGCGCTTTATGCGCGTGCCGCAAATGTTGTTCGTTATGAAGGCCCGGAACACCCGCGTCTTTTGATTTTGCTTGCCGCGCCAAAGCCCGGCGAATCCGGCGGAAATTTTTTCCAGTCGCCTACCGGCGAAATGCTTGCTCGTTTGTTCGCAAGCCTCGGCTACGCTCCTGAAACCCTCGGCGTTACGTATTTTTACAAGGATGCTCCACGGGCACTGTCTCCGATTTTGCTCGCTTCGCTCCGTCGAATGCTGACAAAGGAACTTTCCTTTGTTGCTCCTGAAATTATGGTTACCTTTGGCGAGCCGCTTTTCTATGATGTGTTTAGCAAGGGCAAAAATTTCAATGACCTTGCCGGTACGGCGCTCGATTTTAACGGCACAAAGACGGTTTCGCTTGTTGATGCCTACGCGATGACGGCTGATAAACAGCTCAAATGGCTGACGTGGAAAGTTCATATTCCGCGTAGCGGCCTTTTCACGGCTGTCAAGTAACTGGCGCTTATTTCTGTTGCGCTCCCCGTGCATTCTCGCTTTGCTTTGTCCCTCCGGACGCAATGCCATCCCGGACTCTGTTCCGGGACGGGCTCGCCATTTTTATGGCACATTTTCCCCCGCTTTTGTGCCTTCTCCAAAATCTAATGTAAATTTTTATTGTATATTTACGGATGGAATAGTTTATGTCAGAAGAAAATTCATCCAAGTCGTTTGATGGTCGCCAAATGCCCGCCGATGTTGAGGCGGAACGCTGCCTTTTAGGTGGTATTTTGCGTGACCCCGAAGTGATGGGTACCGCGGTGATGGCCATCAGTGACGATGACTTTTTCTATCTGGAGCGTCATCAGCTGATTTGGAATGCTCTTTGCAGTTTGAACAAGGCTGTTACTCCCATCGATCCCGTGACGCTGTCGGCTGAACTCACGAAAATGGGCAAACTCGATATTGTGGGTGGCCGTGAATACATCTTTGAATTGATGGAGTCCGTCGCCTCCTCGGCGAATGTTCCGTGGCAGTTGGAACATCTCCGCAACAAGGCCGTGCTCCGCAAGCTCATCCGCACGTCTTCTGAAATCATCCGCAAGTCGATGGATCCTGCTTCGACGCCTGACAATGTGCTGCAAGATGCCGAACGCGACATCTTTGCGATTGCCGATAACCAGGTGCGTAATACATTAAAGTCTATAGACAATTTCGTGGCGCCTCTCCTGGAACGCATCAACAACCGCAGGGAAGGTGGTCTCACTGGCGTGCCTACAGGCATTACGGAACTCGACGAACTGACGAACGGTCTTCAGAATTCCGACTTGATCATTCTTGCGGCTCGTCCTGGTGTCGGAAAAACGTCTTTCGCCTTGACTGTCGCCGCAAACGCATCCATTCGCTATGGCAAGAATGTTGCGTTCTTCAGCTTGGAAATGGACGGCATCCAACTTGCACAGCGTCTGCTTTGTTCGCAGGCGCAAGTCGATCAGAGTAGGCTGCGCAACGGTAAGCTCAACTCCGACGAAATCAAGAAGATTATCGCCTCGGTGACGCCGATTAACCAGGCTCCGCTGTTTGTCGATGACAATGCCGACCTCGGCATCATGGAACTCATGAGCAAGGCGCGCCAGCTGAAGCACAAGGGGCACCTCGATCTCCTTATCATCGACTACTTGCAGTTGATGAAGACGGGTAAAGAAGAAAACCGTGCGGTCGCTATCGGTGCCATTTCCCGTGGCTTGAAGATTTTGGCGAAGGAACTGAGTATTCCGGTCATTGCGCTTGCCCAGCTGAGTCGTAAGGTCGAAGAGAAAGGCCGCGAACGCCCGCAGCTTTCGGACTTGCGTGAATCCGGTTCTATCGAACAGGATGCCGACATGGTGTGGTTCGTGGAACGCGAGTTCGTGCAGACGCACAAGGACGAAGACCGCTACAAGGCAAGGCTTATTGTCGCCAAGCACCGTAATGGTTCCGTTAAAGATATCGACATGAGTTTCGTGCCGGAATATACGACGTTCTACGATGCGACCGAGCAGCAGGGCATGGACGGTGGCGAAGATTATCAATATGGTTCAGATGACGATGACGGTGGACCGCAGGTTGCCGACTTTGGCAGTTTTTAAGGAAGTGCGATGACGTTGATTCTGAAACCTATATATTGGATTGGACAAACGATTGTCGATGCAGTCGCCTCCGTGGGCGAATGTATTTGCATTTTGCTTGTCACAATCAAGCAGTTCCGCTTTATACATAGGAATCCGGCGCTGATTGTAAAGGAAATGATTTCGGTTGGCGTTTCCTCGCTCCCGCTTTTGTTTGTGACTTCCATATTTACAGGCATGGTCGCAACGATTATGGCGGAGTTCGAATTCCACAATCTTGTATCGGACAAGTTTGTAGGGACCGCTGCGTGCAAGATGGTTCTGATTGAACTTGGCCCCTTGCTTACGGCGATAGTGCTTTCGGGACGCGTTGGGAGCGCCGTTGCTGCCGAAATCGGCTCCATGAAAGAAAAGGAAGAACTTTCGGCTTACGAGGTGCTTGGGCTCGACCCATACCGCTATTTGGCAATGCCGAGGTATTTTGCATTTTTGACGATGATTCCGTGCCTGACCGCCATTTCGAATGCGCTTGCGTTGATTGGTGGTTGGATTGTTTGTGTACTTGCGCTGGATATCACGACCTACACCTATTCAACCGGTATGCAGTACCTGTTCGAAAACTTGGACTTGTGGGCGGGAATCATCAAATCGATTGTATTTGGTACCATCATTTTTGTGCTTGCCTATTATCATGGAACGCACTCCAAGCCGGGGGCGCATGGTGTGGGACTTGCGACGATGAGTGTTGTGGTTTCTAGTTGTCTTATGATTTTGGTTTCAGACTTTATACTTGATGCGTTCATGTTCTTCTAGCTGTTTGAGGTGAATTTATGCCGAATGTAAAAATCGATCCAAACGATATTGCAATCAGACTCAAGGGACTCAAGAAGTCCTTTGGACCTCAGACTGTGCTTGAAGACGTGAATCTCGATATCCGCCGTGGCGAGACGATGGTCATCATCGGAAAGTCCGGTGGCGGCAAGTCTGTTATTCTTAAACATATGATCGGGTTGTTGCAGCCGGATGGAGGCGAAGTGGTGGTCGATGGAGTGACTATCAGTACGCCAAAGTTTTTCGATACGCGTACTATTCGCCGCAAAATGGGAATGTTGTTCCAAATGGGGGCCTTGTTCGATTCTATGAACACGGGGGAAAACATTGCTTTTGCACTTCGCGAACATCATCCTGAAATGTCCGAAAAGGATATCCAGAACGTGGTGACGGAAAAACTCCAGATGATCAACCTGGTGCCGTCATTCCGCACAAAGATGCCATCGGAACTTTCGGGTGGTATGCGTAAGCGTGTTGCGCTTGCAAGAGCGATTGCTCTTAATCCGGAAATTCTTTTGTACGATGAACCGACAACTGGCCTTGATCCGATTACGAGTGACGTAATCAATGACCTTATTCTGGATATGCAGAGTAAGCTCGGTGTTACGTCTGTCGTGGTGACGCACGACATGGTGAGTGCCTTTAAAGTGGCGGACCGAATCGCCATGTTACTGAATGGGAGAATCATCGAAGTAGGCACTGTCGATGAAATTAAAAATACGAGCAATCCTTATGTTCATCAGTTTATTACAGGACAACGTAAAATATCGGTGGACGGCGATGCTCAGGAATAGTTTTAAAAGAATGGGGAATATATATGGATAGGAAAAAAATTTTATTACCATTGCTTGTTTCGTCGGCAATGATTGGCATGTGGGCGTGTGGTGAAGGCGAGATCATCTATGCGGATGACAATGACGAAATGGTAAGATCGAAGACCGACCCGAAATCAAAGAATGCCTTAAGCGATGATGAACTTTTTCAGGTTTTTGTGAAGTACTGTAAAAGTAAAAAAGGCAAGAAGGAAGGCTGTGATGCTGACAAATTAATAAGGAGCAGCAGTTCGCAAGCCGATGAGGGCAGCAGCACTTCGAAAAACAAGTCTAGCAGTTCGAATGTAAACCCGAATAGTGCCGGTGATGCCAACTCCGGTACCTCCACAACGTCTTCTAGTTCGGGAGTGCCCAACTCTAACGATTCTTCCAAGTCTTCGAGTTCCTCGAACCCACACTCTGGCAACAGCAGCAGTTCCGCAAAGGGTCCTGGCGTTTCTGGCAAGTGCGAATTGATCAAGCCCTCGGTGGTGCATGTCGGTGACGCTGTGATATGGCGTTATCTTCCGGATGAGAACTCTTTGGAATCCGCAGACTTTGTATGGGACGTGGTCGCCGAAGTCGAAACTGGACTTGTCGATGGGGCTCTTTCTGGTTCCGGTCTGCCCGAAATTACGGTGTCGTTCAAGAAGCCTGGCAAGAAGTATGGTCCAACCCTCACATTTGGCGGTAAGGATTTTGATTGTGAAAACATCCAGGTGTATGAAGAGGGTGTCGATCCGGGCAATTCTTCGGCATTTATCGAAGATGAATCCTCTTCGTCCGGGGCTACGAGCAGTGCGTCCCAGCCAAAGTCTTCAGCCAGTTCAGTGCCGGAAGGTCATTGCGCTGTAAGCAAGTCGAAGGTACGCATTGGTGACGTTGTTGAATGGTATATTGCAGATCCTGAAGGCAATGTGCTATCGGCTTTCCATAACTGGCTGGATATTGGAGCTGGTGGAGAACTGGTCGGTGGAGAACAGAGAGGAAACGGTTCCACGAAGATTTCTGTGAAGTACTCTTCGCCAGGGGCCAAGGTCATGGTTGTCCAGTTTGCTAAGCAGGGCATGCTTTCTTGCGATAAAGATGACGAAGGCTTTGATTTGCTTTTTGTGGAAGATGTTGAAGAAAGTTCCTCTTCTACGATTCCTGAAGAAAGCTCGTCTTCGGAAGGGAATGTTTCGAGTGCATCGAAACCAAATCCGAATTCGTCCTCGTCGTTTGATGTTATTGATATGTAGCGTATCATAGAGATACTTTTGTCCTGTATAATTAGAATTTTAATAGCTCCGAAATCTCTTTCGGGGCTTTTTTTTTGTTTTTTCTCTATAAAAAACGCTTACGGTATTTGCATATTGAATCGATTTAATTTATTTTTCTGCTTAAGAGGTTTATTATGAATAAAAAGATTATAATAGGTTCTGCGCTATTAGGTTTTGCCGCTACTTTTTGGGCTTGCGGGAGTGGTGAAATTTTTACTATGACTGACGATGATAAACTGGAGCTTAGTGAAGACATTCTAGTTGATCAAAGCCTTGTGCAAGATTCTAGCAAATGTCCTGGTTGTTGGAATAGAGGAGGTACTTCTCAAAGTTCTTCTTCTGTGTCGAAGAGATCGTCCACTTCACGACCGCAATTGTCATCTGTTGCTTATTCTTCAATTGAAGGAATTAGTGTCAATTTGCAATCTTCGAGTTCCTACGTTTGGACTCCGCAATCGTCCGCTGGCCACCATGGCCCCGGTCCGGTACCGGTGTCTTCAAGTTCCCAGGAAATCATTGTGAAGCCGGGTAACGATGTCGGTTCTTGTGCTCCGGATCCGTCTCTTGCTACGGTTAATGTGGGCGAAAAGACAACTTGGAAGTTTACCCGTGGCTCGGCTGTCGCTACAACAGATTTGATTAAAGCAACGTTCACGTGGAACTTTGAAGGTGGAACGCCTTCTACGGCGACGGCAACGGGCGCCTCTGGTCTTTCGCAGTCTGTTTCTTATGCGGCATCGGGTAGCCATGGCGCTACAGTGACTGTCACTCTCGGTGCTAGCAGTTATCCTGTGACATGCTCTCCGGTTCAGGTGAACGGTGCTGCGATTACGGGTTGCAAGTGCTCTACTTCTGCTACATCGGTAGACTATACTGCGACACCGGATGTGGCATGGGCGGTAACGGGTTGCACCACAGGGGCTGGTTTGACTCTTTCCTATGAGTGGGACGGAGCTCCTGGTACGGAAGCGTATGTCAAGACCTTTACTGCGCCGCATGCGGGATATACTCCGAAGCTCAGGGTCATGAATAACGACAATACTGTGATTGAAGTGAAAAATTGCCCGGCGGTGAAGCTTACCGATGGTCCGGAATATCAAATTACGACGACACAAAAGGCCGGCGCTATCGATTTGCCTAAGGGGTCTTCAAATGTTGTTGTGAGTGTACAAAATGAGGGTTATGTATTCTGCCAAATAGATCGTGAAAAAGCAAATTCTTCGACGGGTACTTTTAGAGGAACCGTTAATAAGACCACTCTTAGTGGAAATGACTATAAGGAAATCCAGTTGCCTGGTGGAATCCCTGTCGGTTCGACTCTAGAATTTAACATTGATGTTCCGCTGACATGCGGTGTTCGCTAATAGAAAGCGCATCAAGTAAAATTTAAAAGGCCTCCTTCGGGAGGTCTTTTTTTTAATATAGTTGCTGCTGTTGGAAATGGATATTCCTAAGCATTCCTGCCGGAACATTCTATGACGATTATGGAAATGCCTTTTGTGTAACCGTTGACCTCTAGGCGAGGTCCGGAATCCGGCCAGTTTTGTAGTTAATCGCCCACATGCCCGTTATGGAGGCGTTCCAAGTAATCTTTGGTTTCCTTTGAGACGATGCCGCTCAGGAGAATCAAGGCAATCAGGTTCGGGAAAGCCATGAGACCGTTGAATATGTCGGCGCTTGTCCAGACTGCGCTTACCGTGAGGTAGGGGCCGATGAAGATGGCTGCTATGTAGACCCAGCGGTAGATGAGGGTCGCCTTCATGTTCTTACCACCCATCAAGTATTGCAAGCATTTTTCGGAATAGTAAGCCCAACCGAGAATTGTCGTGAACGCGAAGAACACGAGCGCAATTGCAAGGAAGAACGGGGCGATAATCGAACCGGCAGGGACAATCGCGAGCCCGCGGGAGAAAGCTTCCATCGTGATATTTACGCCTTCGAGTCCGAGCTTCGGATCCCAAGCTCCCGAGACGACAATTGCAAGGCCGGTCATGGTACAAATGATGATGGTGTCGAAGAAGGTTCCTGTCATGCAGACAAGGCCCTGGCGCACAGGTTCCTTGGTCTTTGCTGCTGCTGCGGCGATTGGGGCGGAACCGAGGCCAGCTTCGTTACTGAAAATACCGCGGGCGATACCTTTTTGCATGGCGATAAAGATTGTACCTACGGCGCCGCCGGTAACGGCGCTCGGGTTGAATGCGGCTTGCACAATAGTTTGTATGGCCGTTGGAATTTGTGCAAAGTTTAAAAGCAAGAGGAGCATGCATGCGAGGATATAGACTATCGCCATGATGGGAACGATGTAGGTCGAAACCTTAGCGATACGCTTGAGTCCGCCGATGATGACTGTAGCGGCGAATGCGGTGACGAGCAGGCCCGTGATGGCTGTGGTCCATGAAATGGAATTTCCACCGAGGTTGATGAATTCAGGGGCGTTTGGGGTGAGACGTGCCATGGCCGATGTAATACCGTTCACTTGTGTGATGGTTCCGATTCCGAGAAGCCCTGCGAGCACGCCGAAAATTGCGAACAAGACGGCTAGCCATTTCATGTTCCAGCCGAAACGTTCCTTGATGCCCGTTTCGATATAGTAGAATGGTCCTCCCAAGACTTTGCCGTCTTTGCCCATGGTGCGGTACTTGACGGCGAGCAGACCTTCGGCGTATTTGGTAGCCATGCCGAGGAATGCCGCGACTTCCATCCAAAATAATGCGCCCGGGCCTCCGGTTCCGATAGCGGTTGCGACACCCACGATGTTGCCCGTGCCAATTGTTGCGGCGAGCGCTGTACAGAGCGCTCCAAAGCTTGAAACTTCGCCTTCGCCGCCTTTTTCATTGTGCAACATGTAACGGAGCGCGTTCGGCAAGTTGATGACTTGCAAACAACCGAGACGGATCGTGAGTAAAAATCCCACGAATAAGATAACGACAATCAGGGGAACTCCCCACACATAGCCGTCGATAGAATCAAGAATGGAATTTAAAGTTTCCATGAAATGCCCCTAAATGGTGGGTGATGGATTTGTTTGACATTGCAAATATAGGAAAATTGCTATTTTTTGACATGTGGAATCAAAAAGAGGAATCTATGTGCGAAAATTGTAATTCTAACCGTCCTGTCCGTGTGCGTTTTGCACCGAGTCCGACGGGTTACCTGCATGTGGGCGGTGCGCGTACCGCCATTTACAACTACTTTTTTGCCAAACATATGGGCGGTACGTTCTACCTGCGTATCGAAGATACCGACCGCAAGCGCTATAACGAGACGGCGCTGCACGATTTGATGCGCGACCTCAAGTGGTTGGGACTCCAGTGGGACGAAGGTCCGGGTTGCGAAGGCGACTGCGGTCCGTATTTCCAGAGCGAACGCCTGGACATCTACCACCGCGAAATTAAGAAGCTCCTGGACGCGGGTTGCGCCTACTACTGCTTCTGCACCGAAGAACGCCTGCAGGAAGTTCGCGCCGAACAGGAAAAGTCTCATGTGCCGGTGACCGGTTATGATCGCCACTGCCGTAATATTTCCCGCGAAGAAGCCGAAGCCCGCATTGCCGCTGGCGAAAAGGCTGTGATTCGCTTCAAGGTGCCTGAAACGGGAGTCACCGAATTCGACGACATGATCCGCGGCCATATCAGCTACCAGAACGAACTTTTGGACGACCTCGTGCTCATCAAGCGCGACGGTTACCCGACTTACCACTTTGCAAGCGTCGTGGACGACCACCTCATGGGTACGACTCACGTGCTCCGCGGCGACGAATGGATCAGCTCCACGCCGAAGCACGAACTCTTGTACAAGGCTTTCGGCTGGCAGCCGCCCGTATGGTGCCATCTGCCGGTGATTCTCGACAAGAACGGCGGTAAGCTCAGTAAGCGCAAGGGCGCCGCCTCCGTGGGTGACTTCCGCGACCTCGGCTACCTGCCCGAAACGCTCGTGAACTACCTCGCTCTCCTCGGCTGGAACCCGGGCGACGACCGCGAAGTCATGACCATCAAAGAAATGGTCGAAAGCTTCACGCTCGAACGCATCAACCCGAAGTCCGCAAGCTTCGACGAAAAGAAACTCCAGTGGATGAACGGCCAGCACATTCACCTGTGCGACGATGGCATGCTCAAGGGTATCATGAAAGAAGGCCTTGCCGCGAAGGGCATAGACCTCTCCAACGAACCGGAAGCTCGCCTCGATGAAATCGTGAAGCAATTGAAGCCGCGTGCCCACTTTGTGCAGGACTTGGCCGACATGGCTGTGTACTTCTTTGTGGCTCCGACGACCTACGACGAAAAGGGTGCCAAGAAGCACTTCGGCGAAGGTTCCAAGGAAATCGCGACACTCGTGCGCGACATGCTCGCTTCCATCGAAGATTTCAAGACTCCGGTTATCGAGAAGGGGTTCTACGACCTCGCCGAACGTTGCGGCCACAAGGTCGGTGAACTCGTCGGTGCTCCGCGTCTCGCTGTTTCCGGCGTTACCGCAGGCCCCGGCCTCTGGGAAATGTTCGAAATCATCGGCAAGGAAGAAGTGCTCCGCCGCATCGACGTGGCAATGCCGTTGATGAAGTAGGCTTGGGCTGTGGGAGCGCTCGTAAACTCGCTTTGGGCTCGCTTCGCTTTGGGCAACCCTCAAAGGGAGCAGGCCGAAGGCCGTAGGCGACCGAGCTCATACCCCAAAGGCACGAAGTGCCGACCCCATAGCTAACATTTAATTAGTAACATTAAAGTGCGTCAATATTTCCCTTACAGATTGTACTCGCAGCAGTTGTACTGTCGGCAGTGCCGACGGGCGACGCTCCATGATGTTTGCGCCATGGAGGAGTATTCGACGTATGGGGGGATGGAAGGTGGCGTCCCGTTGCTTTGTGTTTGTACGAACTGCGGAACGTTCCATGTGGCTTTCTCGCAGGAGTTCTTTTTTTGCCGCAAGAAAAATACCGAGTATGCCAAAGTGTATGGGCGTAATCGTATTTATCCAGGCGATTGGCTGTACTTCGAGGGGGCGGTAAGACCTTGTATTGTCAAGAGCTTTTTCCAGTCCAACGACAAGGAAATTGTTGTTTTTAAGCGCAATGGTTTGCCGGATGAAAAATACGAGGGCCCCAAAAAAATCATTGAACACGAAGAGTCTCCCGAAGGCTACAGACTTTTGCCAGTCCAGTGTCCGCAGACGTTGCTTGGCGATCATGTTTATCATGTGCTTCGCAAACAATTTGGTGTTGCCGTGGGAGTCGTGAAAGATGAAACCAGGGATAAACTTGTTGTATTGCTGGATGATGGTGTTACGGTCTTTATAAGCTATCCGCAATATGCAGAAAATCCACCGAACGATGAAGTAGTCTTTGTGGTCCGAAAACGGTTGGAAAAACTTTCGAGTGGCCTTGGCGAAGATGTGTTGGTAGAAGCTGGACAAGGAATTGTTTATTTGCAGGGCTTTGTAGATTCTCTTGCAACTAAAAAAGAAATGAACGCATGTATCAATGACATTGCAGGACTGCGCGGTTGTGTCAATATGGTGCGGGTGCGTAAAAATTCCAAGTTTTCCGATAACGATTTGGAACGTAGTGTTTGGAATGTTTTGGATGATTTTTCAAATCCGATTTTTAAGTATAACGTTAAAGTGAAATCGGGTGCTGCCGAGGTGACTTTCTTTTATGAAGAAGATGTCTATCCAACGGAACTGAAATCGCGTATTGAATCTATTCCTGGTATAGTTTCGTTGAATATGCGAGGAATGGCTATTTTGAAAAAGAATTTGGGAAAACAGGATGTTTGTCGTAAAATTATGGATAGGTTGTCCTCACTTCGATTTATGAATAATTTATTTGTCCGTGTAACTTACGTGGGCAATCGTTATTTGGTCGAAGGTCGAGTGAAAAATCTATTGCAAAGAGAGTTGGCTCTTCTTGCCGTAGCTGGACTTTCGAGGTCTGTCTCGGTAGGGAATCGCCTTAGAATTTTCAAATCCTAAAAATGGAGGGGTAAAATGGCTACTGGATACGAAAAAATCAATAAAATCAAGAATAAACTTCGCGTTCCGATGACGGTGAAAATGCTTGCCGTAGCAATGGGGTGCGGACCGAGAACGATTTTCCGCCACTTGGATTCTTTGCAACAAGAAAATTGTGGACTTCACAAGTATAAAAAAGACGGTGAAACGTTCTATGTTATCCAAACTCCAGAAAAGCTTGATTTTAATCAGAAAATCGTCAAACAGCTCGAAAAATTGAAGCGGACGATGAATGATACGACGCCTTTGGATTTAAAAAATCGCAAACTCATTGATAGCGTTATTTCATCGATGCAGACAACGGATCCGGACAACTTTAAGGCTGAAGCGATTACATTGGATCCAAATTATATCATGGATTATGGGCCGTTCTGCGACCATAAGGCTCAAGATACAATGGTGTCTAAGCTTTTGATGGCAATCCGTGAAGGGTTTAAAATTCGGATTACGTATAAGAGATCAAATGAAGACTCTGAAACTGAAGTGAAAGAAGTGAGCCCCATAAAGCTTATAATGCGTATCGATACGCTATACCTCATCGCGGCTGATGACACGTACCCTGAAACGCATATTTTTAAGAATTATCTTGTTGAAAATATTATCAATATGGTGCAGACCAATAATTCTTCGATTCCATTGCGTGAACCGTTTAATGTCGAAGATCATTATAAATATGCGTTTGGAAAATACGTAACTACGGATAATCCGCAGACGGTTTCGCTTCTCATCAAGTCGGGTTGGCTCAGGACGCAGTTCTTGAAGTCTCGTTTTTCGCCAGTTGCCGATATCTCTATAAACAGAGAAAAAAATATGATTGTCAATTTGAAACTCCGTTTGACTCCGGATTTCAAGACTTGGTTGTTCGGCGTTTTACAGGATGTTAAAATTCTGAAGCCGGAATCATTGAAAACAGAAATGATTGAAAAATTGAAAGCTACATTGAAGGAAATGAAGGCTTAGTAATGGACTGTCGTCTTTCTGACTATAATTTTGAATTTCCAAAAGAACTGATTGCGAGCCGTACTGCGGGTAAGGGCAAGACGAATATTTTGTATTGTCCCAAAAATGGCGGTGAACGGCGCATCATGAAGGCTCCTGAGATTATTGATTTGTTCAAGCCGGGCGATTGCCTTGTGGTGAACAATACGAAAGTGATTCCTGCGAGACTTTATGGAGAAACTCAGTTTGGTGGTCAGGTGGAAGTTCTTTTAGTGCAGGCGTTGAACCCTTCTACGGCGGGCGAGGCTCGTTTCGAAGCAAAAGTGCATCCGGGTAAAGCGTTCCAAGTTGGACGAGAACTTAAGATTGCCGGCGTACGCACGTTTGTGGAAGAGGTTCACGAAGAAGACGGCAACCGCGTTCTCCGTTTTGAAAAGACCCCGGCTGAAATGGAAAATGTCATGAATCGTGAAGGTCATGTGCCGCTCCCGCCTTATATTGACCGCCCCGATGACGAAGACGATAAAAAGGCGTACCAAACCATTTTTGCGAAATACGCCGGCGCCGTTGCCGCTCCGACGGCGAGTCTCCACTTTAGCGAACAAATGCTCGAAGACCTGAAGGCGAAGGGCGTCTATGTTGCTGAAGTGACGCTTCATGTGGGGCCGGGAACGTTCCAGAACATTTCTGTTGAGGATTTTTCGCAGCACAAGATGCACGGGGAACATTACGAACTTACGAAGGAAAACGCTGATATCATCAACAAGGCGAAGCGTGAAGGAGGCCGCATCGTGACTGTCGGTACGACAAGTACGCGCGTGGTCGAGACGATTGCCGATGCGAATGGATTTTTGAAGCCGCAAAAAGGCGTGACTTATGCGTTTTTTTATCCAGGATACAAATATAAGATTGTCGATGGGCTTTTAACCAATTTCCATTGGCCCAAAAGTTCGCTGATTCTGTTGGTCTCTGCTTTTTACGGTCGCGAAAATACGCTCGCTGCATACAAAATAGCCGTAGAGAACAAACTTAAACTGTTCAGCTACGGCGACGGAATGCTTATTTTGTAGTCGATGTCTCGGATTCGATTTCCAGTGCTTGGGGAATTTTTTCGTCCTTGCACAGGATTTCTTCACGAATTTTGAATGTGAAGTCCTCCAGATTGTTCTCGAACATTTTCTGGAAGGGCTTCTTTTTTTGTACGCGTTCCAATGCGCATGAACAGTAATTGATGCGCTGGATGAGCTTGACCTCGTTTGTCGGCGTTTCGTGAGCGAAAACGCACTCGTGCATGATGGCATATTCCATGGGACGGTCGTAACGGAATTTGCACTTGTTGTTCGGAAGGTCTGGCTGGGCGGCTATCTTTTCGATGATTTTTTCGGTCGGGACGCCGCTGCTGAACAGGTTGTTTGCCTGATAACCTGCGATAAAGAAAAGCAGACAAATGATAATGCGGATGGTATTCCGCTTGCGATATGCCATCCTTGAAAAGCTTCGCTCGATAGCGGCGAAAGTTTGGGTCGCATGTTTTTTGACTTCGTTCAAGTCATCGTTGTCGTTGTTCTTTTCGTTTATCATATTTCTTCAAGTGTCCATATTTCGGGCAGGGTACGGTAATCGCCAGCAAAGTCGAGACCGTAACCGACCACAAATTTATCTTCTATTTCAAAACCGACAAAGTCGGCGTGACAATCAACCACTCGTCTAGATTCTTTATTCAAAAGAACACAAGTCTTGACGGATTCCGGACTGTATTCTTTAATGGCTTGAATGAGGGCGAGCATCGTATTCCCGGTGTCGAGAATGTCATCGATGATGAGAACTCGTTTCCCTTTGATGTCTTTTGTCTCAAGACCGCTAATCTTGACCTTCCCGCTGGATTCCGTCTGATTCCCATAGCTAGAAGCCCGGATGAATGCGATTTTTAAATCGGGCCTAGCCATTCTGCGGGAAATGTCCGCTGTAAACATGTAGCTGCCGGTAAGAGCAGATAAAATCACGTCAAAATCGCATGCCTTTAATTCTAGGGCGAGCGATTCTACGCGCTTGTCAATTTGCGTCGCAGAAAGAAGCGGGGCTTTTGACAATTTATACATCAAACACCTCGAAGTTTAGCCACTGGAACATTGGCTTGAGGGCCGCAAACTTTCCTTTAGGTTCCTTGCGGTACTGCTTGTATATGCCAAAAACATGGTTTTCGAGAGAGGTCTTGTTGATGAATAGTTTGAGCCAGTCGGCGACTGTGATGAGGTCCGTGATGTATTTCAAAGTCTTTTCGTCGAATTTCTTGGAAACTTCGTCGATAAGCATGGTGAGCTTGTGGAAGAACATGTGCCCAAGTCCGCCAAAGCTGAATTTTGTATTGAGCGCAGTCGCTTCGTCGATGAGTTCGTGAATTTCCTTGATGGTCGCCTTATGGTGTTCGTTCAGAAGTTCCAATGCTGCGTGATGGATTCGTGCATTGATTTCGACTGTGAGAATCTTTCTCATGGTGTCCGGCAAGGTGTGGTCCGGATCGGCAAGGCTGTCGATGGAAATGCCGTGATTCAAGGCGAAGCCCGAGAAGGATTTTGTGATGTTGACGAGATGTTTCTGTGTCGAAAGCTGATTGATTCGCTTCAGGGAATCGCTTGCAAGATTGCTCATGCGGACAACATATGCAGTCGGGTAGAGCTTGTGTAACTCTTCCGTCGTCATATTCGGATCACTGACAAATGTAAGTCCACTGTCCTTTTCTTCGCCCATCATGACGACGATGTTCACACGACTGAGCTGGTCTGTGATGACGAGGTTTGTCGTGACGCAGGATTCTCCGAGGTCATCGTCTTCGTACGATGTACGCACTAGAGTTTGGCGCCGACGCGATGCAATCTTTGTCGCGGTGATTCTCGTGTCTTTGTTGAGGTAGTCGTCTTCGAGTTCAAGGTGATAAATGGTGGCGCGTTCTGCCATTTGCTTGATGACGGACGGCACGTTCTCTTCGGCATACTTCGTGAAAACTTCGGCTCCGTTCCACTTGTGCTCATTGCTTGTGGCGCGTGCGAGAATATACAGAACTTCGCTCTTGAGGTTGTCGCCCATCGGGAGGAAAGGCTTCAAGAGTTGCATGGCACGGAGGGCGTAGCGCATATTTTGCACCGGTTCGAGCCCTTCGATGTCATTGAAGAACCAACCGCAGCTTGTATAGCTGAACAGACAGAATTTTTGGATTTCAAGAAGCCTGATGGCCTTGGAACGGTCTTCCTGTTTTTCGGGATCCTTGAGCGTGTTCTTAAAAAACTCAATCTTGCGTTCACCGTCTTCGGGCGCAATGATCACTTTGATGTAATTGTTGCGTGCTTCCCACGGGCCTATTTTTGAAATTTTCTCGAATTCACGAACGAATATGTTGTCCGCAACTTCCTTGAGGTGGTTGAATGCATCGCGGAGCGGGCCACGCCATTTTTGGTTCCAGTCGGCGCCACCGCCGGTGGAGCATCCGCAGTCCCTGTACCAACGTCCGACTCCGTGAGCGCAGCTCCAGGCGCAGCCTTCACCGTAGAAGTTCTTGAGAACGACTTCGTGTTTGGGCGGGAATTTTTCGAGGAACCAGCCGTAGTTGACTGGAACCATGTTGTTCTGTGGGGCGAATTTGTTGTAAAGCCAGGCGGCGCACATGTCGCCGAACGGTTCGTGATGACCGTAGGATTCACCGTCAGTGCCGATGCTCACGAGTTGCGGATCGCTGCGATTGGCGTCCCAGGCGCTTTTGATGCGGTTTCCAAACGTGCCGGCATCGCGGAGCAAATGTTCGAATCCAACGGCGCTCGAAAGCCAAGGGTTGTAGAAGAACACGTCCAGATAGCCGTCGCAGACCAAGTTCCCTTTATTGTCGCGCGGGTAAATGCGGTACGGACGTGTTGTATCGATGTCCGTGTTGCTGCAATCGGTCCATTTTTTTTCGCCGAATTTGCAGAACTTTTCGGCCTGTGTGGGCGAGAGTATGGTAAACTTGATGCCCGCTCTGATAAGCTCGACGACAGTTTCGAAATTGATGGCCGTTTCGGCAAGCCACATGGCTTCGGGCATGCGTCCGAAATGAAACTTGAAATCTTCGATGCCCCAGCGGATTTGCGTGCGCTTGTCCTGAGTGCTGGCGAGCGGCATGATGATGTGGTTATAGACTTGTGCAATGGCGTTGCCGTGACCGTTTAGACGCTCTTGGCTTCGTTTATCGGCTTCTTGAATGCGTTTGTATGTGTCGGGCGTGTTTGTTCGGATCCAGCCCATCAGCGTGGGTCCGATGTTGAAACTCATAAAATCGTAATTGTTGACGATGTCGGCAATTTTGCCGTTGGAATTCAAAATACGGCTAGCGGAATTCGGGCTGTAGCACTCGCTTGCAATTCTGTCGTTCCAGTCGTGGAACGGGCGTGCGCTGGGCTGGTTCTCGATAACACCGGTCCAGGGGTTTTCGCGAGGCGGTTGATAAAAATGTCCGTGAATAGTAAAATAGAGGGGGTTCTTTTCGGTCATACCGTAAAAATAGAAAAAAGGTTCAAAAACGAACCTTTTTTTTAGAATACATGTATCGACACGCAATGTTTTAGGCTTGTTATTTCAATTTGACGTGAAACTTTATGCTTTGTGTAAAATTTTGACCTTGTATTTTTACAATGTATAATCCCGAAGCGAGAGCCTCCATGTTGATACTTTCATTATTGGCTCTGATTGTGCGATTTATCACTTGATGACCTTTCATATCGAAGATTCTGACGTTCGCGCATTCTGATCCGGGGAGGTTAATCTGCAGATTTTTTTTGATGACGGATACACTTGCCAAGTGTGATGCTACAGACGATTTTCCTTGGATTCCTGTCGTGTGTTGTTCCTCGATTTTGTATTTGTCCCAGCCGGGCATATCTTCGAGCGTCAAGGTATATTCGTTGTTCATCACGGTTTTCCACGATTCCTTGTTGTTGTCGTTTGCCCAACCTTCCATCGCGTAATCGCCATACCACGGCATGAACCAGCTCCAGTTCGCGCCATCGGCCTTCATTTCGTCGGGGTAGGGCACGGAGCCGTTTTCGCTGAGCGTCACGATTTTTCTGCCGCCGAACATTTCCTTGACGGTTTCAAAACTCCCCACGAGGCTCGAATGGTTGGCCTCGCGCGGGTAGTAATAGTAGTCGCGGCCTACGACATCCACATATTCATCGCCCGGGTACCAGTCGAGAGCGTCGGATGCTTCGTCGGTCGTCCACACCCAAATTAAATTGTGGAGTCCTTTTTGGTTTACGAAAATATCGAACATGAGTTTGTACAATGCGATGCAAGGTTTGGCGCCGTCGGTTCCCCACCAGAACCATTTGCCGCTAGCTTCGTGGAGTGGCCGCCAAATAAGGGCGACACCTTCTTTTTGCAATCTCAACAGCGAATCGGCGACGATGTTCATGTCGCGAACGATGGCCTTGTAGGCGTCGCTATCGGTTTTCCATTTGCCAGAGGCTTCGTCATACGCCTTGTTGATGCTGAATTCCGTATAGGGTGTGTTGCCGCTAGACTTTGTATAGAATGCTTCGACTTCTTTGGTGGGGTCTTTCCAGTGCCAGTTGAACGCCGGAATGCCGCCAGCGTTCCAGACGGTCTTTGCCATTTCGAGCGAAGCGTGTGTGTAACCTTGGAACCACAGTTCTTCGGAGTTTTTGCCGGTGGCGTGCATAAAGTCAAAACCGACAAGTACAACGTTCTTGCCGCTTGCGTCGTGGATGTACTTGAGTTCCGTTTGAGTCGAGAAATCTTGCGGAGTATATTTGCCGTCGTTTTCGAAGGGACGGTCCGTCATGACGCCGCTAATCACATGCTTGCCAAAGTTGGTGAGCAAAAAGTTGTAGAGCTTTTGTGCGCTTTCTGTCGGCTCCGGTGTGACGAGATTTTTAGAAATGTTCCATGGGGATGCTTCGTATTCTGTGAGTTCGATGTAGTCGATGTTGACCCAGCCCCAGCTGTGGACAATCCCGATCGTGTTTTCGCCAGCGCTGAGCTTGATTTTGCCTGCGCCCTTGATGGTCTTGAAATCGTCGGAAATGCCGAAGGAAATTTGCCCGGCAGAAACGCCGTTGACGGTCAAATTTTGAATTTTGCTTCCCGATTCTGTCGGCAGTTGATATGTTGTCCAAAGCGTGTAATAGCCCGCGGTTGGCACGGTCACTTTGAATTCCAAGTTGCCGTCTTTCATTTCGACGAACTTTCCGCCGGATGATTTGGCGTTTTCGCTAACGACGACCTTGTGATCGTCGGCGGGGACAGCGTTTTCGGCTTCGATGCGAATGGGGGTGCTCTCTGCAAACGCTGTGGTTGCAAACGCCGCGACCGCGGCTACGGCAGCGTAATGGGTGTAGTTAAAAATCTTCATAAACATTCCATGAACCTATAGGGTAAATTTATATTCTAGCGGTTTAAAATCAAAGAACTTTCGCCTCTATCGTTGTGAAAAAATGTTTTTTATAAAAAGAGCCTCGAATGTTCGAGACTCTTGTTGCTTTGTGGCTAGTTTTTTTACTTGATATTTACAGGCTGCGTCATGATGTTTCCAGCACCCTTCATGCGGACGATGTACTGGCCTTTGGGCATATCCGCAAGGCTGAACATGTAATTGCCGGCTCCGAGTTTTCCGTTGTAGAGTGTCGCGACGATTCTTCCATTCATGCTAAATACATCAACGCTGACTTGTCCTTGGGCGTTTGTGCTGAACATGATCTTGTTGCCGTTAATGCTGAACTTGGGCACGGCTACCTTGTTCTTCGCTAGCGAAGTCGATTTTCCATAGACGTAGTTTTCGTCGAATACGATCTTGATTTCGGGAATCATCTCTTCGGTGTTCTCGTAGCCGCGCTTGAAGGCGTCGTACTTGTCCTGGTTGAAATCAAAGAGCGTCTGGTCTCCGGCTTTGATGTCGTCGTAAATCACCGTGCCCGTGTAGCCTGCGGCGTAGTTCGCAAGCGTGATGCTGAGCGTCTTGTTGCGGTCGGCATGTTCCGAAATATCAATGGAGCAAGTGACTTTTTCGCCGGCGGGAACCTTGCAGCTGCCGCTCGTTTCTGTCCATGTCCAATCATCAGTGAGCTTGAAGATAAGGTAAAGGTCTGCATCGGAAGTGCCGTTGTTCTTTGCGGTCCATGTGAACGTGCTGGCCTTGGACAAGTCCCAGCCGCCCTTGTTCTGGTATTCCACCTGGGCGTTGTCCCCGCCGTAAGTCACGGCCATCATGCCGTTTCCACCGTTGCCACCTTCAATGTTCACGTCCTTGATTTTGATGCTTGCTTCTTCTTTTGCGGCGAGAGCCGTCATTGCCTTGAGCGCCGGATCAATCGTGTAGCTGTAACCACCGAAATTCGCTTCGGTCTTGTCGCCAATATACTGCCAGGCGAGAGCACCCGCATAACCGCCGTCAAACGCCTTGCGGTAGCATTCTTCCGTCGAAATTTCCGTCTTTGCTGCAAAATTCGAGCGATACGTATCGCCCTTCCAACCGCTTGCCGGGAATTCGCCAATAATCATCGGCTTGCTGTCATAGCTGTACTTGGTTGCCATCTGGGCGGCCGTATTCACGAACGGACTCACCGCATCGTTTTGCCAATACGGATAGTAGTGCGTCTGGAAAAAGTCGAGCGTACCGTTCGCCTCGCCACCCGCAGCGATAAGCGCCGCGTCGTTCCAGTGCTTCTGATACTGGATGTTCACGCTACCCGTCGAAACGAGAAGTTCCGGGTTCGTCGTGTGGATTGCTGCTGCAACCTTGTTCGTAAACTTCTGGATTTTGGCAAGCGCCATCTTCTTTGTGGTCCAGCCGCTGCATTCGCTTGTCATGCCTTCGGGTTCGTTAAAGACTTCCCATGTCATGAGTGCTTTGTGATTGCCAATTTCCTTGACGACCGGGATGAGTACTTTGTCTATAAATGCCTTGGTGCCCTCGTCTTCAAAAAGCAATTCGTTTGCGGTGATGTCGAGCTTTTCGTTGTAAAGACCCCATTGATTTGGTTCCATCAAGTTGTGGCTGAAAAGGCACATGGAAACCATCACGCCGTATTCTTCGGCGATGTCCAATGCTTTTTTCATGTTCGCGATGGTGTTTTCCTTCGGGCCTGTGACCAAATGCGTCGTTTCGTCAATGGTCGGGCTTTGGCTCATGTTGTTGAAAAGCCACCAGCGAATTGCGTTGCCACCCGCGGCACGCGTGCCCTCGACGGCTTTGCGCCATGCGTTCTCGTCAAGCGGACTTGCGCCCACGTCGGAGTTGTAGTCGCTCCACGCGAGGTTCGTGCCCGAGAAGAAAATCTTCTTGCCGTTATATTGCAAATCGGTTCCGCTAACAGTAAGCCCCGGTGCGGCAAAAGCGGCAGTTCCGAGGAGCGAAGCGGCAATTAAAGTCTTGAGACATTTCATAGATTGACCCTTGTATATCTATATAGAAACTAGATAAATATCGAAAAAATAGGGTAGTTTAGGCTTTTGCGTGTTGACAAAAATCACTAAAATGTCCACACCTCAAATCCTGCAGAATCTAGGCCATTTCTAAGAATTGTTTGGAGATGCTCTTTAGTGTTGATTTCCTTTGAACCGTTACAGTATTTATGTTTTTGTGATTTTGGAATGTGAAAAAGAAAAGGTGGCCACGTGAGCGACCACCTTTAGGTATTTTGCTGTTTGTGTTATTAATTTATTTGATATTAATCGATTTCATAGCGGCGATTCCCGTGCCTTTCACGCGGATGACGTATTGTCCCTTGGCGAGGTCTTGGAGGCTGAACGAATGTTCGCCTGCGCTGAGGCTTCCGCGGTAGAGTGTCGATACGCGTTTGCCGCTCATGTTGAACACGTCGATGCTTGTAAAACCTGCCTTGGCGGCGGTGAAGGCGACGTTCGTGCCGTTCATGCGGAGTACGGACTTTGTTTTGAATGCGACCGGCTTGATTGCGGCTGTTGCAGGCGTGCCGTCCTTGTTGTAAAGCTCGATGCTGGTGATGTGTCCTGTGCTGATGCTTGCTGCGGAGAACAATTCTGTTTTCTTGTTGAACCCGCTGATGACTTTGCCGTTGTCAGCGACCATGTTGTCGAAGAGTACGAGCCCGTTGAAGCCTGCTGCGCCGCCTACGATCAATGTGACGGAGAAGAGGTTGTTCAAGTCCATCGGCTTTTCGTTGCCTGCGGCATCGGTGTAAGTCGAAATGTCGAATTCGCAAGTGCTCTTGGCGCCATCGTTGAGCCAGCAGCCGTCAGAGGCGGACTGTTCCCAGGTCCATTCCTTGTCTTTGGAGCCGTCGCGGACGAAGGCGAGACCGACCCAGATGCCGTTGTTTTCGCCACCGGAGCCTTTGTTTTCGATTTCGACGGAGATGCTCTTTGCACCGGTCAAGTCGGGGACTTTTTGGAATTCGATGTTGGCGCCGCTGTCGTTGAATGCCTTGAACGTGACGCCCATGAGGAGGTCCACGTTTTCGGCGTTGGCCTTGGCGGTGTCGGCGCCGAACTTGGTGTTTTGTGTTGAAGTCGGGCAGGCGTTGGTCGCGGTTGCGGCTTCGTTGTAGTTGTCCCAGCCGGGCATTTCGTCGAGAGTGATAATGCGTTCATCGGCGAGGTTCTTCTGCCATACGCTTGCGGCGGTCTGGCTTACGTACCCTGCGCCCCAGGAATCGTACCACGGCATCCACCAGCTCCATGTGGCACCGTCTTCGTACATTTTGTCAACGTCAGGAATCGGACCGTTTTCGCTGAGGGAAATGATTTTGTTCGTGCCGGCCTTGTTCGTGAGATCGATGAACGCAGCGCTATTGCTCTGGTGGTCGTTCGCGGAGTTGTAAATGTCCACGCTCAGAATGTCGTAGTAGGTTTCGCCCGGAGTCCAGGACATCGTGGCAGCATCTTTCGGGTTGAAGTCCCAAATGAGGTTGTTCACGCCGTTCGTGAAGACCATGCGTTCGTAAAGCAACTGGTAGAGGGCCGCGAACTGCTTGCCGGTATGCGTACTCCACCAGAACCAGTTTCCGCCGGATTCATGCAGCGGGCGGAAGATGGCGGCGACGCCCTCTTTCTGGAGGTCGAGGAAAATCTTGGAGACGAGGTCGATGTCTCCGACGAGCGCCTTGTATGCGGTAGAAACGGTGTCCCAGTTTGTGGTGCCTGTTACAAATGCGTCGGTGAAGTTGAAATCGGTGTAGGTCTCGTGTGCGCCCTTGACGTAAAATTCCACTTCTTCACCGGGGCGCCAGTGCCATGTGAATGCTGGAATGCCGCCTTTTTTCCAGGTGGTCTTGGCGATGTCGATGGCCTTTTCGGTGTATTCCTGGAACCAACCGTCGTTCTTGTTTGCGCCGGTGGCGTTCATGAGGTCGGTGCCGATGAGGGCGGGGTACTTGCCGCCGGCCTTGAATACGGCCTGGACGTCTTCGTGTTGCGTGAAGTCGCCCTTGGTGTAGGCGTCCATGTTGCCGGTCATGACGCCGGAGATGGTCTTTTTGCCGAAATTGTTGACGAGGAAGTTGTAGAGCTTTTTGGCGGCTGGTGTCGCGTTCTTGGTTACGGGAGCGTTGCAGAGGTTGAATGATTTGGCTTGATATTCCTTGATTTCGATATAGTCCAGGTCAATCCAGCCCCAGCTATTGGTGATGGCGACGGTGTTCTCACCGGCAGCGAAGTTCAAAACGGTTTCGACGTCGGCGAACTTGCCTTTTTCGGTCTCGTCGAACGTGACGGCGGAGGAGGCGCCGCCGACTTCGACATTGTTGATTTTGGAAGTGCCGTAATTGTTCATGTAATGGAGGACAATGGTATATTTGCCCGCTTTTTCAACGGAAACCTTGGAAAATGTGATGTTTCCGCTGTTCATCTTGGCGTACTTGCCACCGGAAGCTGCGGTGCTTTCGCCTATGGCGGCGTCGCCTGAGAGGGTAGCGCTTTCAGCTTCGTACTGTGCGGCGAAGGTTGTGCACGCGGCCGAAAGGCTGCATGCAAGAAAAATTTTTTTGAATCCCATGTACACTCCTTAATTTTATGTTCTCAAAATATATTGAAAAAAGCAAAAATGCAATAACATTTTTGCTTGAGAGAAAAAAATATGCTTATGGGAATTTTATGGTGTGATTAAATGCACTTATTTAAAAATTTTGGAACTTTGCACCAAAATTAAACGTGCGACTTTCGCCCGGTTTGATAACGATTAAATCTCTGTGATGGTTTAAAGTATCGGGTTCTGCGGTCATTGGCTCAATGGCGATGCTCATGCGGTCAGGCGGTGTGTAAATCTGGATGGCGTTATATTGTTCGTCGCCGGTTTTTTGCCAAATCTGGAGCGATTTGGTATCGCTTTTGAGCTCTATGATAGCTAAAATGTTCTCAAAATTTTTCTTATTCTTGCTGACGAAAGTGCTTTCGCCCTGGTTTAAGCAGAAACAATCGTTGATGAATTCGTCGCCGAGGAGTCTGCCGCCTACAAAACGCGTATCCGGCTTAAATTCGCCCGTTGGGATGTCGGCCTTGTCGAGAATCGCGAGGCTCGATTCGGGGAGTGTCATCTGGAGGCCGTTGATTTTTTCGCCGAGCGTGTAATAGGGGTGCCAGCCTTCGGAGTAAGGAAGGTCGCTTTTGCCGATGTTCGTGACGGTCGATTCGACGGTGTAGCTTTCGCCAGTGAACGTAATCTTGTTGACTGCGCGGAAGGGAAACGGGAATCCGGTGAAGGCCCCCGGCCAGTCGATGGCAAATGTCGCGACGCACTTTTCGTTATCGCTTTCGAAGCTCACAAATTTCCATTCCTTGTTCTGCAAGAAGCCGTGGAGGGCGTGCGGCGCCCAGCTCACGTTATTGACGAGCTGGTAGTCGTTGCCGTTCCAGTTGAACTTGGCGTAGGCCACGCGTCCTGGGAACGGGGCGAGTCGGCAACCGGCGTTGGTGTCCGGGCCGATTTTGAAGATGTCGTCGCCTTCGCGGTAGCCAAAGAGGAGGTCTTGGAGGTTGCCGCTGTTGTCGGGGATGCGCCAGGCGTTGAGTCCTGCGCCATAACCCGAAAGAATTTCAAATTCAGCGCCGTCGTCGCGCTGCAAAACAAAGCACTCTACGGTGCCGATAGGGCGGGAAATAAGTTTAAACTTGCTCATGGTGGTTAAGATAGAAATAAGTAGCTTGTGTCATGACGTCATCCTGAACCCCAATGGGGTGAAGGATCCAGTTAAGTATAGTTCTACCAACTAAAAAAAACTATCTTTCCCGTCATGGATTCCCAAACGATTGTAGCCCCGATGACGCCTGCGGGCTCGGCGCGGACGAATGATGAAAGAGTGTGGGGTAATCTAGAAAAAAGCTGTCTGGGGGTTCTTGATTTAATTTGTATGAATTACTGCGTTTTTCTCTTGATTTTGAATTTTTGGTGTTTTTTACGTCAAAATGATAGGAAAATTTCATTTTCTGACGTAAATTTTTGTATAAACTAATGATTTCTGGCCGAAAATACCCGATTTTGGTGGCGCCGGGCTGCTTTTTCCTTCAAAAAATTGCCTGTTCCGTCAGTTTTTTGAAAAATTTGCCTCCAATATCTCGCGAATTTCTCAAAATGTTACAGACAACGTTGAAATTTTACGTCAATTTCTTTGAAAATTCACCATTTTTGACGTAAATTTCGACCTTTTTTCAATTTCACCCCTTTTTAGATTGCAAAGTTCTAAGTTCTACCAACTAAAAAAAGCTATCTTTCCCGTCATGGATTCCCAAACGATTGTAGCCCCGATGACGCCTGCGGGCGTGAGTGCCGTTGCCGCCATCCGCGTGAGCGGTTCCAAGGTGCGCGAAGTGGTGTGCCTGTTGTTCGGTGAATCGGCGCTCGAGAATTTGAAGCCCCGCGAAGCGAAACTGGCGACGGCTCGCGACTATCGTACGATGGTCGGCGATGACCGCAAAACGGCGCAAGTCATCGACAGTCTCCTCTACATTTTTTTTGAAGGCCCGAATTCCTACACCGGCGAAGACGTGCTGGAACTTTACCCGCACGGGAACCCGATTATCGTCCGCGAACTGATTCAGGTCATCAAGAGCGTTGAAGGCGTGCGCCTTGCGGAACCGGGCGAATACACGCGCCGCGCTTTCTTGAACGGTCGCATGGACTTGGTGCAGGCGGAATCTGTGGCCGACGTAATCCACAGCGCGAACCGTGACGAACTCAAGAACGCCCATCGCTTGCTTGGCGGTGCGCTCTCGAAAAAAGTCAAGACGCTCACGGAACAGGTGATGGACATCTCGGCGCGCCTCGAACTCGATGTCGATTTTGCCGAAGAAGAAGCCGATCCGGATTATGCGACTTGGGGCATGAAAATCGAAGCAATCCGCGAAAGTGTGGAATCCATCTTGAAAAGTTTCAAGGGCAAGGCTGCTGTCGGCCGTTTGCCTCTCGCGGTTCTGTACGGCGCTCCGAATGCGGGCAAGTCGAGCCTCGTGAACGCACTCCTCGGCGAAGACCGCATCTTGGTGAGCAACATCCCCGGCACGACCCGTGACTTTGTTGAAGTTCGCTTGTTCCTGGACGGGGGCGAAATCCGTTTGGTCGATACCGCAGGAATTGCGGACAAGGCGACCGACGCTCTCGACGCTCTCAGCATGGAAAAAAGCAAGGAAATCCTCGCCGAAGCCGACTTGAAGATTCTCGTAGTGGACGGGTCAGACGACAAATGCGAAGAGCGAGCGTCGCAGCCATGCTTGCATGGGAATGACCGAGCTCAGCATTTGGTACTTGAGCGAAGCGAAAGTACAAAGACGAAAGACGAAAGAGGCGAATGCTGCGGGGATGCTTGCGTACCCATAGCTGAGCCGACAGGTCTTGGCACGAAGTGCAAAAACGAAAGTTGCGACCGCATTTGCGCGGGCATGACAAATGAAGAAAACGTCATTGCGAGGAACGATAGTGACGAAGCAATCCAGCCGGATTTTGTCGTTGTTTCGAAGTCGGATTTGTTAGACGAGCGGTTCGACAAAAGGTCACTGAGCTGGTACGCTGAGCCTGCCGGAGCACTGCCGAAGTGCGCCGACCTTGGCTATGGTGGGAGCCTCCACATTTCTTCGAAGACGGGCGAGGGACTTGCGGAACTCAAGCGCGCGATGAATGCCGCTCTTTTCAAGAAAATTGAAAATTCCGAAGACCTCTGGATTACGAGCGAGCGTGAAAAGACCTGCCTCGAAGAAGCTCTCGCGGGCATAGACCGTGCGCTTAGTCTTATTCGCACGAATCCGGCGGTGGAACTCTTGGCGTTCGAAATGCAACTGGTGCGCCGTTCGCTCCAGAGTATAACGGGCGAAATTTCGTCCGAAGATGTTTTACAAAAGATTTTTGCGGGGTTCTGCATTGGGAAATAGCTACTTGGGCGTCATTCTCGCCATTTTTGCGTTTGGCACATATATGGTCCCGCTTAAGGCGTGGCCTAGGTTTTCGTCTTGGGCGTATCTTTCGTGTGTTGCAGTGGGCATGGTCGTAGGCGAATTGATCGTTTCGCTTGCGACACACACGTTCTGCGTCATGCCGGTGGGCATCCTCTGCGGGTTCCTCTGGGTGCTTGGCGGTGCGTTCTGCTTTTGGGCGGTGCAGGTTGAAGACTTGACGGGTGCCGGGGTTCGGGCCATGGGCATGAGCATTCTGGCATCGTTCTTGAGCGGAGTCTTGATTTTTTCGGAATCGACCTTGCTTTACTTCTCGATTCCGGCGATATTCCTGTTACTTTTCGGTCTCAAGTTGCTTGCTCCGCTTCATGGGAGTGTTTTTAAAAACTGGCGCTCGCTTCTGGCCGGTGCCGTGTTTGGGCTTTTTTTGATACCGTACAAGTTTGCCAATGTCCCCTTGTTGGAGTTCATGAGCTCGTTTACGATAGGCATTTTTATCGCGGCCGAACTTTTAGTGGGAATTTTGTGCCTAAAACGTCGAGCGCTTTTTGATTACTCGCTCGCCCCCTCGGTGGCGTCTATCCTCATGGGATTATTGTGGATGATCGGGCAGCACGGCTGTTTTTGGGCGATTGACACGAATGGCACTTTGGGCTATGCGGTGGGGTACCCGTTGACACAGCTCAATTTGCTGGTGAACCTGCTTTGGGGGGTTGTCGTGTTCCAGGAATACCCGACAAAACGCCAAAGAATCAAACTTGCGATCGCGACTTCGGTCATTTTGGTCGGAGCGGGGCTTCTGGCGTTGTCCAAAATGTAAAATTTTGTTGATTTTTGTAACATCGTTGTGCAATATCGGCATCCTGACAACGAAAAACATGTAAAAAAAAGAAATTTTTTTGGGGAAATTTCATATAGAAATATATGTTTATACCATGAGTTGGTGGAAATATCTCTTAATAAGTTCTTTTTTTGGTTCGTCGGCGGTGTGGGCTATTCAAGCATCACCGTTTCTTATCAATTCCACGCAGCCGGATGGGTCCGTTGTGCAAATCCGGAAGGTGGGTAACGAACATTTTAACTATACATTGACCGGAGAAGATAGCGTACTTGTGGTGCGCGATACGGACGGTTATTGGAATTATGCCGATGAACATGGCAAAAAGACCGGGATGAGGGTCCATGCCAAGTCTAAACGTGGCAAAAAAGAGCGGAATTTCCTCGAAAAACGCGATTCTCGCCAAATTCTTGAAAAATTCCGTCAGCATCATCGTGAAAAACGCGAAAAAGAGCGTGAATCCCAGCCCATGATGCTCCAATCTTCTGCCAATAATCCGATGTCGGCGAATGAATGGGGTGCCTGGGGTGGATCGACCCAAACCTCCAATACGAATTGGCCAACTCGTCCGGCGCTGAATTCCGTCAGCAAGGAAGGCGAAGTCCGTGGACTTGTCATCTTGGTTCAGTTTAGCGATGTGAAATTCAAAAGGGACAACGCCAATGAAGAGTATTTGGACTACCTTAACAAAGAGGGCTATTCCGATTATTTCATGAGCGGAAGCGTCAGGGATTTCTTCATCGAAAATTCGATGGGTAAGTACAGGCCTACGTTTGACGTTGCTGGGCCGATTACGCTTAAAAAATCCCGTAATTCGTATGGCTCCATGGTGGATCCGAACAATATAGCGGCTGGAGCTGTCAACGCCATTAGTGAAGCGATGGATTCGCTTGTGGCTCAAGGTATGGACTTCTCTATTTACGATACCGATGGCGACAGGGTTGTTGACTTTGTCTATATGATTTACGCCGGTGTCGGTTCTGCAGATACGGATGTGGAATCCGCTATTTGGCCGCATTCCTATAATGTGGCGAAACGCCTCACTCGTAATTATTCCATGAACCGCTATGCCTGTTCTCCGGAAATCGACGGCCAGTCGTACATGATCAACAGGAATACGAAAGCGTTGAACGGTATTGGAACATTTTGCCATGAATTCAGCCATGTGCTTGGACTTCAGGACCATTACGATGTGAATGTGAACGATTCCCGGACAAAGACCCGCTATACGCCTGGTCAGTGGGACTTGATGGATGCCGGTTCCTATAACTGCCCGCAGAACTCGTCCTATACGACGTCCTGCTCGCCTGCGAACATGTCCGCGTTCGAACGCTATAGTCTCGGATGGTTGGAACCGCGTCGGCTCGAAATTTCGGACACGACATTTGTCCTCAATTCTATTCTGCAAAATGACGGAATTGTGTTGACCTCCAAGAACGATAACGAATATTATTTTGTCGACTTCCGCGTGAAGGAGGGATTTGACAAGGGGCTCCCGAACAGGGGCATGTTGATATGGCATATCAATTACGACAAACGCGCCTGGTATTACAATACGGTCAATACGTCGGACCCGATGCGTGTCGATTTGATTGAAGCGGATGGGGATGCGAGCTCTAGTACAGTGAAGAACGATGCGTTCCCGACGAATAGAGGGGTCAATAGCTTTAATGGCTTTGTGACTTGGTCCGGCGACAGTCTCGGTCTTGAAATTTACGACATCAAGATTGTCGATAGTACGGTCACCTTTAAAACTCGTGGTAGCCGCGTATCGCCTGATTCTGGCAAGTCTTCTTCGAGCAAGGTTGAAGTGTCTTCTTCGAGTGAGGTTGTTTCGTCATCTAGCGTCGTCGCATCTTCGTCAAGCGTAATGAGCTCGTCTTCGATAGCCTCTAGCAGCAGCAGATTCGTTTGGTATTCGTCTTCTGTCGTTCGTTCTAGTTCATCTAGCGAATTTGTTCTTATTTCGTCGTCCGAGTTTAGTTCGTCTTCGAATGCGCAAACACTGGTTTTTGGAAGGCATCCCGTTTTTGACCGAGTCCAGTTCTCCGTGGACAAGGGCGTTTTGATGGTGAATGCGGATGTCGAAGGACTCAAAACAGTTCGCTTGTTCGATGTCAACGGAACGTTGCTTATGACAAAGTCATTTGATGGCAACTTCTGCAATGTTCGGATGGACAAGTTGCATGGAAAATCTTTCGTCGTTGCGACGGTCGATGCTGATGGACGGCTCATAAAAACGCAAAAAATTCGAGTGAAATAAAATGAGGGGCTTAGGCCCCTTTTTTAGTGGCCTTCCAGGACTCTGTTCCAGGATTGCCATACGAATTTTTTTTGAGGAAATATCTAAATTGCTTAGTATGAAAAATCTTTTTGCTAGAATTGCTTTGTGTTGCTCTCTGGTTCCTGCCTTTCTTGCGGGAACGTCCATGGCTGCTGTGAATTTGCCTGTGCATAAGGAAGTCCTGGATAACGGACTTACCGTGCTTTTGTATCCGAACGCTCAGGCTCCTACGGTGAGTTTTCGTCTGTTCTATGTGACCGGGTCCGTTCATGAAGTTCCCGGCAAGTCGGGACTTGCCCATATCTTGGAACATGAACTGTTCAAGGGAACGAAAAAAGTCGGCATTTCGGACAGCATTGCCGATGCCAAGTTCATGGCCACCCAGGATTCCTTGCAGGCTTTGATTCGTCCTGCGAAACTTGCTGGCGATACGGCTCTTGTCAAAAAACTCGCCGCAGAACACGACTCCGTGCTGAATGAACACCGCAAGATTTTCGTCAAGGACGAACTGTGGGGCGCCTACCAGGCTGCTGGCGGAACTGGTCTCAATGCTTTCACGAGCGATCTCTTGACTGCTTACACGGTGACCCTCCCTAAAAACAAGATGGAACTTTTCATGTGGCTCGAATCCGACCGCATGCAGAATGCCGTGCTTCGAGAGTTTTATTCGGAACGTTCCGTCGTCCGGGAAGAACGTCGCATGCG